>Ga0224503_10000653_pt1 | contig 10402 bp, 8 predicted proteins | sample SF_Oct11_sed_USG_2_FD_169106 | JGI IMG/M metagenome (GOLD analysis project Ga0224503, IMG submission 169106) | Sediment microbial communities from San Francisco Bay, California, United States - SF_Oct11_sed_USGS_21 | ecosystem: Environmental > Aquatic > Marine > Sediment | place: USA: California...
TTAATTAAAAAAAATTTATAATTTTTTTTTTTTCAAACTTTAATCCTACATATCTTTGTTCAGGATTAAGACAATGCGTTGTATTTGATGGGCGTATTATCGCAATGGATTCGATATTATTTACATCCAAAGTTTCAATGTCAAATTTTTCATCATATTTTATCAAAGTTGGATGTTTTAGAATTTTTGGACGCTCACCTTTGAAGAAATAAGGAGGTTTATAGATTTCAATTCTTTTTTCAAAACATTTTCTAGAAGGATTGCTACCAGCTGTCATCACACTACCAGCTGTCATCACACTACCATCTGGCAATAAGATAGCATTTGAATGATATAATCTGTCAACAGACATTGTTGCAACTTTTGTCCATCGTTCTTCTTTTGTAATAAACATCTCCGCATCCATAACTGCATCTTCAGTATGCCTTGGATTTCCTGTGGATTCATCTATGCATCCTTCATTTCCATGATGATGTCCCATGTGTCCATCTTTTCCACCAACAACCAAAATATTTTGATCAGGTAAAATTACTGCATAAACGTAATATCGATTGTAAATCATGTTTTTGTATTCTTCATATCTTGGAGTTTCTTCTGATTTCGAATCAAATCTTATAATTTCAGTTTTCTTTGTTATGTGATTACCAACTGTATCACCACCTCCCATAAGCATTATTTTCCATTTATCATATGGGGGGTTGAGTGGAAGTAATACGCTTGAACCTTCCTGTCTATGCATGTTTTCAGGATTAGGGATTTTTTTCCAACCTTTTTGTCCTGGTTTGAATGTACCTATGTTAAATCCAAATAGTGTAAATGGAAATGTCATATGTGTATTATATGATCCAGAATAGAACAATTCTCCATTTGGCATTAAATGGATCCTTGGATATAGTGGAAGAAACTTGTTAGCGCCTTCTAGATGTTTCCAGACATATTTATTTTCAATTTTGGTGCAAATTTCATGATAATTTAGAATTACCCAAGGTGGCCATTTTGTAAGACCTGCAAATGTTGCAATACTTCCATCTTCTAACATAATACATGTAGGATACCATCTACCATGTCTCATATTTTGAAGTCTTGTCCAGCTGTAGTCAACTGGATCAAAAATATAGGATTGCTCTAATCCTGAAAAAGGAGGAAATGCAAATTCTAAACTAAAAAATCCATCATATTTGTGGGTGCCGCCAGCAATAAACAATCTACCATCTGGTAAATACGCATGTCCAACACAAAATAAATCACCTTCAATTCCAGCATCAGATATTTCGCGTACAGTCCCATTGTTATGATCAGAGTAATTCGGGGAAAATATTTCAGGCAAATACCACTTTCCTTCCATTTCTTTTTCATTTGCTGAACCTCCAAAACCTAAAATTTCTCCTGTATGAAGTAGGGCTAAATGAATAGGCAAATGTTTGAATTGTGGTTTGATTACTTCCCATTTTCCAACTAATATAGATTCATTTTCATGACTCATCCAAAATTATTTCTCAAATTCATATTAAACTGTTAAAACAAAAGTTAAAGAAAGAAATATCATCTAAAATCCAGAAATACATAATCATTGAGGTATTATTTTACGATAAGTATGCCCACACAAGTTGCAGGAAATTCTGATCGACTTTACAGATGCTCTACCTATACGAATCCTAGAATTAATTCCAGGTGTAATAAAGGACTTACATTTTTTACAAAAAACCATCCTAAGATCATAAGGCATTCGAATTTTATGTCTGGTACTAATTCTGCGAGCAAGTGAAGCTTGACGCTGAGAAAGTTCTGGATTCGTTTTTGCATTAGAAATTGCGTTTTCAATAAGGATTTGCATTCTCTCCATTGCAATTTTTCTGACTGCAGGTTTCACAATAATTTCTGAAAACACACCTAAAAATTGGTTCTTATCATAATGAAGAAATGCAGTCAGCGGGATTCGAACCCGCGTCACAGGGTTGGAAACCCCGAATACTAACCAGGCTATACTATGACTGCAACAGAATGCAAATTTTAGTTCCTACATAAAAATGGTTTTTTCATACTCATAGAGTAGTCTAGCAACTACAACATGACCTTCAAATGATCCACCTTCAATAGAATACAAATTATTTATTTTGTTTTCAATTAAATCAGAAAAATGTCCTTTCTGGAATCCTCCAAGCACAATACATGCATCATCTGAAATCTCTGCTGCAATTTTTTCATATGAGCGTATTCTACCTTTAGTTGAAAATCCAAATACTTTTGATAGATTGATTTCATCCAATAATTCAGAAAATGTTTTTTCTTTAATTTCAAGTAATACTTGATCATTTGCTATAATTTTTTTTTCTTGATAGAGTTTTTCAATTAGACCTTCAAATCTATGATATGATTTTGGGATATGTACATTTTGACCAAAATAGATTACTTTATCGTCAATTGTATGAATGAAAAGTTTTATTTTATTTTGGAAATATAATGGAATTGTAGTAGCTTCAAGTATTGAAAAATGAACCAGATCTGGTCTTCCTCTTTTTATTTCATTTTTGATTCCTTTCATTGCTGCAAAGTGCCAGGAATTATCTAGTAGAATTTCTGAAGAATTTTTGCCAATCTTTTGTGCATGTGAGATTACTGAAGGATGTGATGTCAGTTCTTTAGGAACTAGCTCTAATGAAGATTCAGCTAGAATTAGAGAAATCATATTAATTGATCATTTCTATTTGATTTTTAAATTCATTCCATCCAGGTTTTGGATTTCCATCAACATCAACAAGACCAGCATTACAGATGTAGAAGTTTAGTCTTTCAATAACATACTCGCTACTACCCAAACCAGAACCTCCTCCAACACTAATGCTTTCATCACCAATTTCTTGTTGTTCTGTAACACAAGTGCCCTCTGGTCTATCATAATACCTATACCATGTTAGAAATTCAATTTCAGACTCATTTTCAGTATAAAATTCAAAGGATTTTTCCAAGAAATCTTGTTGAGAAATAGGATCTCCAGCTACAAAGTTTGATGTGCTCCAGCTAATTTCAAAAAATCCAATTTTTTTATCTGGTACAATTTCAAATACTTTCATCAAATCGTCTTTGGCTTCTTGAGGTGTTTTAATGATATCATTTAAGTTATCTACTGGAAAGTATGAAAATGCAACAAAATCACCAATTGCTAAATCACTAACAATATGCTCCAAGTCTTTATTTAATACATGATGTAATGCAAATGAATTTCCAAACTTTACATCGGGGTGTTTCTCTTTTATTTTCTCATAAACTCCAGAAAATAGTTCCTTGTATACTGGAATGTTTTGTTCATAGTAACGAAATTGGGATTCGGTATCGCCACCAATAATTACAGAATCTACTATATGGTATCGTGAGAGAATTTCATCAAGAACATTTACTAATCTTTCTTCTCCAATAGAGTTAAGAGATGGTTTTCCAATCCAATCAGGAAATGGGCCTAGCGTTCCTCCATTAATTACTGAAAAGAAGAGAGTTACCTTAAGATCATTTTTTTCATTTAATCCCATTACAACATCTGATTGATTCCAATCAAATTCTCCTCGTTGAGGTTCTATAATATTCCAAAATAGATACACATTGCTTCTACCTATTCCAGTTGATGATGCATCTGAAAAGAGCTCATCAACTTGTTGTAGTGATACCGATTGATTTGGTGAATTAATTACCAGACCAATTTTTTCACTATTTTTTTGAGTTGTCATAATTTCTGAATTTGATAAGATTAAAACTGCAGCTGTCACTCCAATTATTACTGCTATGCCTACAAATACACCTAGAATTTTTGTATTCATATAAACACAGACTAAATAGTTGGTCTAAAAAAGTTATGATTCTAGTAATCCAGAAATATACAGAGGTCCTTTATTGAAGTAAATTGTAAAGGTTGCAATTACGATAATGATAAGTGGCTCCTTTGGTGTGGACTAATCTACAATCAGATTATTAATCCTTAACTTGTATACCTTTACCGAATATCAAGTATGCTTGATAACTGAAATTTTTGAATGTAATTTTTTATCCAGAAGTACAACCACTATATCCACATTCAATACAGATACTACATCCTTCTACAAACACAAGATTGTTTTTGCATGTTGGACATAGACGATCTTCTGAAACTTCTTCCGGTTTTTGTGGTTCCACTTTAATTTCTTCGTCATGAACTTTTAATGCGAGTGCAGCATTAACTTGAGATTTAATGTATGGATTTGTTATGTTTGTTGTCACATACTTAGTAATGTGTTGGCTTGGTGAAACCTCAAATGTCTTTTGTGCATTTTCACTTGTCATGTGAAGAACTTGTTTGTGTCTAGAACCGTCACGATAAACGGTAATTCCTTTGAGTCCTATTTCATGTGCTAACAAGTATGCAGATTTTACATCTTCTGCTGTTACATCATATGGCATGTTGATTGTTTTTGCAATTGCATTTCCAATCCAATCCTGCCATACTCCTTGAGCCATAAGATGATCAGCCCAATGGATATCCATTGCTGTAACGAAGACATCTTGCATCCATTGTGGAATTTCAGGAATTCCTTTAAGTGAACCATAGTTATCGGCGATCTTTGCAAGAATTTCATCGTTGTAAAGACCGTTTTCTTTGAGAACTTCTTCTACAATCTTGTTTGTATAGAAGAATCTTCCAACAGTAACTCTCTTTTCAAATACAAGAGCAAATGCAGGTTCCATTCCATTTGAACAATCTGCAATCATAGAGAGAGTGCCAGTTGGTGCTACTGTAGTAGTTAGCACATTTCTAATACCATATTTTTTGATTTTCTCAATTAGTGCATCCCATTCATAAGAGTGAGATTCTTTTGGTTTCTCATAGTATCCGGCTACTGGAATCTTTCCTTCAGGATACTCTGTCTTTGAACAAAGTGGGAATTCGCCTCGAGATTTTGCAAGTGCAACACTTTCTTCCATTGAATAGTATGTCAAAGCTTCAGATAGTTTAGACTGTAGTTCATATCCTTCTTTGGAGTTATATGGAATTCGGAGTTTGTATAGAAGATCAGCAACACCCATCACTCCAAGTCCAATTCTTCTAGACTCTTTTGATGCAACATTGATTTCTTCAACCGGATAATGATTTACATCAATAATATTATCCAAGAATCGTGTAGTCTTTCTGATTGTTTCTTCATATCTTTGCCAATCAAATTCATAAGTTCCATCTGCTTGTCTCTTGACAAGATTTACCAAGTTAATGGAGCCTAGGTTACATGATTCGTATGGATAGAGACTTTGCTCACCACATGGATTTGTTGCTCTTAGTGGTGCTTGTCTAGCTTTAGCAAATACATTGTATTTGTTAATTTGATCAAAGAAGATCAATCCAGGTTCTGCGCTTTTCCATGCAGATAGTGCAATCAGATCAATTAGTTGATGTGCATTGATTTCCTTAACTGGTTTTTTGTCGCGTGGGCTACGTAAGACATAGTGACCATCACTAGTATTAACAAGTGAATGCCAAAAGTCTTCCCAGATTCCAACACTCACGTTAAAGTTTTCTAAAACACCTGGTTCTGTTTTGTTTGTGATGAACTTTTCAACATCGGGATGCCATGCTTCAATAATTCCCATGTTTGCACCACGTCTTTTCCCCCCTTGTTTAACAACTTCAGTTACAGTGTTAATGATGTTCATAAAGGATACTGGGCCAGATGCAACACCTGATGTTGATGCAACAATATCGCCTTCCTCACGAAGATCAGAGTAATTGATTCCAACTCCACCACCTGATTTGAAGATTAATGCTGCATCAGAGGTTGATTTCATGATTTGTTCCATGCCATCTTCCATACCAAGAACAAAACATGCTGAAAGTTGTCCTAATCTTCCGCCTGCATTCATCATTGTTGGTGAATTTGGTAGGAAATCTTGTGAAGTCATGAGCTCAAGGTATTCAGTGATTTTATCTGCGTAATTATCGAGTTTTTTTGCAGCTAGTAAGGTTAGAAGATCTTTGAAGCTTACCTTCATTTGGCCTTTATTTGCAAGTGCCACATAATGATTGATAAAAGATCTAAAATGCCACTTGTTAAGATAATAGTCTCCTACTTTGAATTTATAATCAAAAGCCCCTAGTTTTTCAAGATAAGATTTTGCTTCATCTATATCCTGTTTAGTATTTCCTGTTTTGTCAAAGATTTGCACGTCATATAGAATATCACCAATTCCTACTAGAATTGCAACTCGTTCAAACATTTGAGTTGGAGATTCTATTATCTCATTTTTTCCATTTCTGAAAAGATATCGTGATGCTAAGACTCGCAGACAATTTAAATCAAATTTTTTGGAAACTGGATCAAGGGCCTTTAGATTTAACACCTTCATTTTTTCGTCTCTTAATTTTCTTCTCTCATGTCTGTAAACGATATAGGCTTTTGCAATATCGCTATTACCACTATCGATTAACGTTGACTCTACTATATCCTGAATATCTTCAACAGTAGGTGTCCTAGAGCTTGTAAACCCCTGCTCTACTAATTTGTCTACTACTTTCTCTGCTAGTTGATCGGCTAGACCACGGTCGGCTTTAGAGGTGGCAGCCAATGCCCTAAATATGGCATTTGAAATTTTATCTTTATTAAAAGCCGTTACTGCGCCGCTACGCTTACGGATCTCATTGATAGTATTTTCTATTTGTGAATTATCCAATTATAATCTCCCCGCAGAGGGTAAGATGGATGTGGATATAACTTGTGTGCTCGAAAAGTTTTGATCTTGATCCGTTAATGTGTCAATATTTTTAACACCTCTACTATGAAGTTCATACTGACATAACTTTTTTAGTAGATGACGATGATCTTTACATCTGAAACTGATCAAAAAATTTTAAAGATTGATCGTAATTAGTTTTCCATTTACGAATTTCAGACAACATAAGGTGACTTACATTTTGGACACTTGTCTTCAAATGGTTCATCTTTAAAACCACATTCACCACATATTGCAATTTTTTTAATAGGTTTGAAAGAAGATGTAAATTCTGAGGCTTTCTCAATTGATTTTTTGATTTCATCAATCTTTGCATCTTTGTCAATTTCTAGTGTGACAAGTAAGCCTCCGTTAAGTAATTTTAAAAGTTTGTTACACTCTGAAATAGGCTCGCTTTTGCTAGTATAGTCAGTAATTTCAGAAGCATGAATCACTATTCCTTCAGAATAGGAGTCATTTTCCATTGAATTGAGAGTAGAATTCTTGCCGTATTTCTCACCATCTAGTCTTGCAAAACGACTGGAACCTTCAGTTTCAGTCATGCAAATAGCCACAGGATCGCCTAATTCTTTGCCTTTTTTGGCTCCAACATCAACTGCAGTTTCAATGACTTTGTGAAGTATTTCACGTCCTTCCTTGTTGTCTTGGAATCCAAGTATGTTAAAGACTGCTTCTTTGAGTCCAACTAAGTTTACAACTAGAGAAACGGAACTTCTTTGCATGTATTGAGTGTTTTTTGCTAGAATTGGGTTGAGGCCTCTTCTAGTAAGATCTGAGATATCTTTCTTTCTTAATGCCATTGAAGATAAAGCAGGTTTCATTAGTAATGCAAGTCTTGCCCTAAAGTAAGTTTCATCTTTGTTTGATTCAAAAGCAAGTCTTGGAAGGTTTATCGAGACAGATTGTAGTGTTATTGAAAGTGGACCTGCACTCTTTGTAGATCCATTTGTTATGCCATAACTAGAGATCTGACCTTTAGCAAACATTACTTTTCCACCAAGTGAAATTATTTCAGACAATGATTCTGAGACATCAGTTATCTTTCCTTTGTCATGATCTATTATCAAACCTATTTTTGGGATTGGCGTTATCTTTGTATAATTTTTGTACGCGTTAATAATTGAATTAACTATTTTTGTATCAGATCCTAATTGTAATCGAATTGAAATGTTAGTACTTGTTTTGTTATATTTAGAGGTTGTAGATGCAGTTGCAAATGCATCAGTTAGTTTTTGTTCAAGTTCTGGAAGAGATTTGGAATGTTTTGCAAACAATTGAATTAATCCATCAAGTACAATTTCTTGTGAAGCTTCCTTTGAAAGAAGAGAGATTGCAATAGACAATGAACTTGTAATCTCGTCAAGTTGTTTTGATACAGGAATTCGTGATACATCAAGATATTTTCCACCAAGATCAATTCCATCTTCAATCAATTCTTTAACATTAACAAATATTGTATCAGGAATCATTGACCAGATTCCAGGATTAGTAATATGCAGGTCACCTGAAAGATGAGAATCTGCTACATCTTTTGGTAAGATGTTAGTAAGGAGATGTTCAGCAAATACTCGCTGTCCAGTGTTAAATAAAAGACCTTCAGCACCATTATCCACATTATCTAGGTTAGAAATCATCTCCTGAACATCATAAACAGGCATGCCTAGGCGTGCTAATTTGTTTCGATATTCCTCATGACCATGTTCTAAGAGAACAGAATTTACCATCTCTCTGATTAATGAGCCTGTAAGATAGGTAGTTTGGTATTTGTAAATTCTATTTTCAACTTCTTCGGTAATTTTTTGTGCTAATTCTAATGGAAGGCTTCCTTCACGAACTAGTGATTGAATAATTTTATGAGAATTAAATTCCTCAATTGATTCATGAGATGTTCTAACATACATTTTTCCACTTTCAATAATTGATCTTTCTTCAATTTGTCTAGCCAAGCTCAAAACTAGTTTTCCAAGATTTGTAATGGTATAACGTCTTTCAGATTTGTTAAGTGCAACAAGAGATTGTCTTAGTAATTTTCTCAGATGGTATGCAAATTTGCCACTTTCTTTTTTTGACTTAAATCCAGCAAGTGACTTTAATTCAGAATAAGTCAAAGGACCTTTGGAATTTAGGATTCTTAGAATATCAATTCTATTGGGGCTTGCCATGACAGAAAAGATCATTCTAACACGTTTTGATGTAGATTGTAAGATATCACTTCTCTTTGGTTCTGATATCTCTTCACTTAGTTCCATGCAGTTTTCTAAAAATAAGGGGTAAATAAGACTTATGACTAAATCATTTCAGAGAGTTTTTGGATCAGATTTGTTATTGACGGATAAAGATTTTTAACATCAAAGAAATGATTTTTTTAAAAATGTAAAAATGATCTCGTCTAGAGATCTTTTTAGATCAATTTTCTTGAACATCAAGTGAAAACTCTGATGTAGAAAGTTTCTGTCCACATGACGGACATTTACCGTTGTAAGGATTCATTACATCTTTTAGAGATTTGAGCATCTTCATGTTTGTGATCTTTTCTCCACATTTACCACATGTAATTTCTACTGACATGAAAAGGATCAGATAAACAAAATTATTAAGAATCGATTTTGATTTTTTTTAATAATTCAAGCAAATTATTTTACTGCTTTTCAATGATGATTCCACGTTCATCAAAACCAGTTATCTTGGCTCTGGTTCCAACTGGCAGATCTGCAGGAGTGGCAATTCCTTCCATAAATCCAGAAATTCTCAAATTTGAGTTATCTAAATTAAGCACTACAAAGGCATAAGGGGTATATTTTTCAAAGCCCGCAGGAGCGACGGTAATTATGGTATAAGTAGCAACTGAGCCTGTGCCCTCTAAAAGGACATCCTCAAATCCCTTGCTGCCGCATTTTAGACAATAATAGGCTGTAGATAAATGAAGATAGCCACAGTTAGTACATTTGTGAGTTAGGAGTTTGCCTTGTTTAGCAATTTCAATTAGTTGTTCTTCAACAGACATTTTATACACTCTGGAATACATGAACAGCACAACTTGCGCCAGTTGCACCAAAGTTATGAGTTAAACCTATTTTTGCATCTTTAACAGTTCTTTCACCAGCATTTCCAGTTAATTGATCAAATACTTCAACTACTTGTCCCACACCAGTAGCACCAATCGGATGTCCTTTTGATTTAAGACCACCTGAGGGATTAATTGAAATATCAGAATTTAATTTTGTTCTACCTTCACGAACAGCTTCAACACCTTTTCCTTTTTCAAAGAATCCCAAGTCTTCGGTGTCAACTACTTCTGCAATTGTAAAGCAGTCATGTACTTCTGCAAAGTCTACATCTTTTGCAGTAATGCCTGCCATGTTGTATGCAGCTTCAGCTGCAATCTTTGTACTTGGAATCGTTGTCAAATGTTCACGTCCTTGTAATGCAGCAGGTGAACCACCTCTACCAGAACCAGTCACTTGAACATAATCACCACCATGTTCTTTTGCAAACTTTTCAGAACAAAGAATAACAGAGCTTGCACCATCAGAGAATGGACAGCAATCATAAAGTTTTAGAGGACTTGCAACTACTGGAGAATTCATTACATCATCAACAGTAATTTTCTTCTGCATGTGAGCTTTTGGATTTAATACACCATTATCGTGATTCTTTA
>Ga0224503_10000658_pt1 | contig 10371 bp, 6 predicted proteins | sample SF_Oct11_sed_USG_2_FD_169106 | JGI IMG/M metagenome (GOLD analysis project Ga0224503, IMG submission 169106) | Sediment microbial communities from San Francisco Bay, California, United States - SF_Oct11_sed_USGS_21 | ecosystem: Environmental > Aquatic > Marine > Sediment | place: USA: California...
ATTTTTTAGATTAAGGTGCAGCACAGGCCTCCGGTAAATGCTCACATACTCATGTATGCTGCGCTTTCCCGATCGGCCTGACGCCTTGCCCTTGAACCTGATCTGAGGTTTTGAAACCACTTCTAGGATTGGCCAATACCGAGCTCGGCCTCATATTCCGCTGCGATTGTTTGCATGGCTGCGGCGGCCCCTTGCGGCAGGGGCTCGGGTTTATGGTTTTCAATAATGTAGCGGGCCTTCTCGTATGCACGCTCTGTCAGGTTTTTAGAGCCCTGTTCGACCCAAACATCACGCGCATGCCGGTCATATAAATTATTTTGAGAGAAATCGCGCATGTGATCGTAGGTGTGCTGTTGGGTCAGGTATTCTCCCGCCGGCCCGACCTGGTGAATCACATCCAGCGCCACCGAATCATTTGAAACTTCAATCCCCCCTAGAACGTTCATCACCATTCTTTCCAATTCGGCATCCATGATCAGTTTTGCGCAGTCAAACGTTAACAAGTGGTCAAGCCCCCCCATACCGAAAACAATGTTCGCACCGGCCAAAGCGGTTAACATGATGCTAAGGGCGGATTCATAGGCTGCCTGGGCATCCGGGATCTTGCTGTCGGACATGGCTGCACCGCCCAGACAGGGCAGACCGTAATATTTGGCCAATCGGGTTGTACCGGCCGCCACCCGCGCTAATTCAGGCGCACCCACAGCGGCAACACCGGTTTTCATGTCCATAATCGTGCTGAGATTGGCATAAATGCACGCTGTTCCCCTGGCCGCCAACTGGGCCAGAATGATACTGCCCAATATCTCCGCGTTCGTCGTTACCAGTGTCCCCGCAATGGTCGCCGGCGAAATTGCACCGGCCAGGGCCATCGGGACGACAAAGAGCCCAACCCCCTGTCGGGCGCCTTCCATAATCACTTCACAAACATTTTGCGCCAGTGTCAGTGGACTGGTGGGGCAGATGGAGGCACTGAAAACGGGTCGCTTTTTAAATTCTTCCAGGCCACCGACACAGGCCGCTCCGAGTTGCACCATTTTATGCAGATTTTTAACATTATCCGCTCCGATCAAAGTGTGTTTCGAGGTGTTATTCAGGATCGCTTCCAGGGCATGGACCGGATATATATCGGCAGGCACATCATTGGGGATACAGGGCCTCAGCAACACACCGATTTCATCCAGAGAATCACAGATCCGGGCGATGTTGCCACAGTCCTTTTTCATGGCCGGCCGGTGTTCCAGGGTATAGGGATCAATAACGTTTACACACCCTCCCGCGCAGCTTAAACTGACCAGCGACGGCTCGAGGATAACGTCGTCCGCGCGATCTCTGCCATAGCACCCGAACGTGCGGGGCGCCTGCCGGATACAGTCTTCGACAATAACCGGCGGAATTTTAACGACACCGTGGTCTTTGAAACGTTCTACTAAAGCGCCGGAGCCATGAAAAATCTCCATGGCCTCGTCACTGTAAACCTTGAGGCCGGTATGCTGAAATACCTGCAGTGTTGCCTGGTGAATGAAATCCACTTCGCTGTCGGAGAGCGACTTTAACCCAAAACCTGATATATTATGTAAGCCGGCTTTAAATTTTCTTGTCATGATACGATTCCTTTCTGAATTTCATTCCAATTTCGTCTCCAAACAGACGCCATTTGGCTTCATTATCCGGTGGCCCGCCGGTAAATTTTGATCATCATGCAGCATGCCGGGCTTTAAATATCCATTATGGCAAAAACAAAGATATGCAAATTGTTTTCAGCGTTCAAAATCAAAGAAACCATTGTTGTCCAAGAAGCTGCCGACCACCACCGCATGGTGAGATGATCAAGCGCTATTCTGCATTAAAGATCTCACCAGGTTTCTGCCCTTTTCAAATGCCGCCGCCAGCGTTTTCTCGCTTTCCATGGGCAGTTTGCCGAGCTGACCCTCACTGACACACAGCGTATCGATGATTTCAAGGTTGACTTCATTTGACCAGATTTCAAATATCGGGAGAACGCAGTCCGGATTGGTTCCACTTCCGCCAACAGAGATGACCACTCCTTTTTTGCGCTTTTCAACCGTGGTCACATATTTTCGTTTGCCCGATCCAATGGGCACCGCCTTGGCCAGGCAATAGGATCGATCGATCATCAATTTCATCTGGCTTGACACCGAATTGTAATAAACCGGTGTCCCCAGGACCAAACCATCGGCCGCCTCGAATATGTCATAGACGGCATCCATTCCAGCCCGCATGATACAGCCTTTTCCATCCTGGACTTTGTGGGCCTGGCAGGGTTTGATCTCTAATTTATTGAGATATATCGTATCCACAGAAGCCCCTTGGCTGCGGCAGCCGTTCAGTGTTTGACGGATAAGGGCATCTGTGTTTTTCTTCAGCCGCGGGCTGCCGATGATGCCGGTGATTCTGATATCCTTCATTTGAGGGATTCCTCTTCCTTTTTGTTGTCGAACCGTCTCCAATCGATTAAAAAGCGTTGCATAACGCCGAATCATATTTTAAAAATTACCATCAAACAGGTATTAGAGTGATCGTTGCATATCTGTCAAGGGAAAGGAGTTAATCGCTATGCAGGACAGGAGTCGAGCGGTCCACGATCAGGCAATTATTGTCGATGCGTTGCAAATCAGCAACTGGGGTGAAATCGTTTTTCGAAACATGCGCCAAGGCGGCTTGACCGCCGTTAACTGTACGGTGTCGGTTTTAGAGAATTTCCGCCAGACCATTGCCAATATCATCGAATGGGATCATTGGTTAAATGAATATTCGGATCTCATTATGCCGGTGCGCAGCACCGCAGATATCCTGGCGGCCAAAAAAGCCGGCAAGACGGGTATCATCTTCGGGTTTCAAAATACGACCGCGATTGAAGAAGACATCGGTCTGTTAAGCATCTTTCATGCCTTGGGCGTCCGGGTGATCCAATTAACATACATGGAGGCCAATCTTGTCGGTCAGGGATGCCTCGAACGGATTGATGCCGGGTTGACCCGGTTCGGGCTGGAAGTGGTTGAGGAGATGAATCGCCTGGGGATACTTATCGATCTGTCCCATGTAGGATATCGAACCACCTTAGATGCCATCGAAGCTTCCGCCAAACCCGTCGCCTTTACGCATGCCAATCCCCATAGCCTCTGCAGTCACGCGCGCAATAAACCGGATGATGCGATTAAAGCCCTTGCGAAGAAAGGCGGCGTCATCGGGGCAACGGTATTCCCCCCGTTTCTTCCTTCTGGCAATGATTCAACCATTGAGGATTTCATCGATGTCATTGAATACCTGGTTGAAATGGTGGGTATTGACCACGTTGCCATCGGAACGGACTTCACCGAAGGCCAACCCCGGGAATTCTTTGATTGGCTTCTGTCCGGCAAATCAAAACGGGGCCCCGCCATGGCGTTGGACTTTCCCATCCAAAACCCGCAGGGCATTCAGAATTCAGCTGACTTTGCCAACCTAACCGATGCGCTGCTGACCAGGGGTTTTACCGAATCAGAAGCCAGCAAGATTTTAGGTGGAAATATGATTCGCCTTTTCAAAGACGTTTGGAATGCGTGAAATAGCCATCGCAGAAGAGGGCCGCCCGTACCTGTCTGAGATGGTGTCAGTTACCATTTTGGCTCATTTTGGCGTAAAAGACGGGCGTTAAACTTTAGTCCAAAGGAGTGCTATCTGTGAAAAAAGATGCCGTACGATACCGCCGAGAAAAGAACATTGGGATCATCACACTGAACCGGCCTGAGCGGCTGAATGCCATCAACCCGGATTTGTTAAATGATTTAATCGTTCAACTGAATGTTGCCCGCCAGGATGAAGATGTTGTCTCGGTTATTCTGACCGGCGCCGGCAGATCCTTTTGCGCCGGCGAAGATCTCAAAGAGACCCAGTCGGGCAAAAGCCTCCCCCAGTGGAAAAAGGAGATCGATGCCTTACAGGAAACCCAGCGGATCATCCTGAAATTGGGCAAGCCCTTGATTGCGGCCATAAGGGGATATGCGGTCGGCGGCGGCCTGGAATTCGCCTTGAGCTGTGATATTCGAATCGCCGCCCGGGATGCCAAATTTGGATTCCCTGAGACCGGTGTGGGGCTGACCATTACCAGCGCAGGCACCAAGCTGATTTCGCAACTGGTGGGATTGGGCAAGGCAAAGGAACTGGTGTTTACCGGTGAGATTATCGATGCGCAACAGGCGCTGCAGATCGGCCTGGTCAACCAGGTTGTCTCTGACGCGCAACTTCTGGAGGCGGCCCTGAATATGTGTGAGCGCATTGGCCGCAACTCACCCTTATCTCTTAAGCTTTCCCGCATGGCGTTGGATGAAGGGCTGCACTCCAGTTTCGAGCAGATTCTGGCGCTTGAGGCCGAGCATTTACTGGCCTGCATCTCAGCGGGAAACCAGGAAAGGTTTGTGGCCCATAAACTGGCAGAGATGAAAAGGAAGTCGCAAAAAGGATGAAGTGGGGAGGTCTCGATGCTGACGGGCAGGACCTATGCAGAAATTTATGGTCAGTTCTCCTGGAACATTCCCGGGTACTATAATATCGGTGTGGATGTCTGTGATAAATGGGCAAATGAAAAATCACGGCTGGCGCTCATCTATTTGGCGCCGGACGGTAAAGAGCAGCGCTACACCTATCAGGATTTGAAAATCCGGTCGAATCAATTGGCGAATACGCTCATGGCCCACGGCATCGATAAAGGGGATCGGATCGGCATCCTGTTGCCGCAATGCCCGGAGACCTTAATCTCTCATATTGCCAGCTACAAACTTGGCGGCATTGCCTTGCCGCTGCTGACCCTCTTTGGTTCCCTGGCGATCGAATACCGGCTTGCAAACAGTGCCGCCCGGGCGGTGATCACCGATAACCTCAATTTACCCAAGATCCTGGAAATCAAAGAACGCCTGCCTGAGCTGAAATTAATCCTGGTGGTCGATTCTGCCGGCCAGCAAGGGGTTCTTGATTTCTGGGGATGCCTGCAAAAAGGCAGCCCAAATTTCAAACCCGTTTTAACAAGAGCGAATGATCCGGCCCTGATCATTTACACGTCCGGTACGACGGGTCCCCCCAAGGGCACGCTGCATGCCCACCGTATTCTGTTGGGAATCCTTCCCGGTTTTGAATTCTATCATAATCTATTTCCGCAAAAAGGCGATCTGGTGTGGACTCCGCTTGATTGGGCCTATATCGGCGGCTCATACGATACGCTCTTTCCGACCCTGCACCACGGTTATCCGGTTCTGGCATTCAGAGCCCAGAAATTTGATCCGGCTGAAGCGTTTTTTCTCATGGCGAAATACGGTGTCAGAAATATGATGGCGGTTCCCACGGTTTTGCGACTCATGATGCACGCCGTGGAAAATCCCAAAGAAAAATATAATCTTCGTTTGAGATCCATAACCGCCGGAGGCGAAACGCTGGGAGCGGAGCTCTATCAATGGAGCCGAAGGGCGCTGGGCGTAGAGTTAAACGAGCAATACGGTCAGACCGAGTGTGATTTTGTCATTGGTTTTTGTTCAGAAGTGATGAAGGTTGTTCCGGGAGCGATCGGCAAGGCGGTTCCCGGGCATCAGGTTGAAATCATCACCGATGGCGGCGACATTGCCAAAGCGGGGGAGCTCGGTGAGATTGCAATTCGCTGTCCGGACCCGGTCATGTTTATCGAATATTGGGGCGACCCGCAGGCCACCCGGAAAAAAATTAGCGGTGATTGGATGCGTACCGGCGATTACGGCACAAAGGATAAAAGCGGCTATTTCTGGTTTACGGGCCGGCAGGATGATCTGGTTGAAAGTGGCGGCTACCGGATCGGGCCCGGCGAAGTTGAAGACTGTTTAATGAAGCATGCGGCCGTAAAACTGGTCGGGGTGATCGGCGTCCCCGATGAAATCAGAGGCGAGATCGTTAAGGCCTATATCGTCCTCAAAGAAGGGATCGAGCCGGATCCGCTCCTGCAGGAAAGTATTCAGCAGCATGTGAAATCCAAGCTGGAGGCCCATGCCTATCCGCGGGAGGTTGAATTCATCCGGCAGATGCCCATGACCAAAACCGGCAAGATCCTAAAACAGGAATTGCGTGAAATGCATATGCAGAAAACCCACCCAAAAGGAAAAACCTGACGAAGCACTATTAGATATTGGCAAGATAAAGTTGGGATGCTATGCATAACCCCGTCTATGGTTTCAGGTGTCAGGTGTCAGCAAATATATGACAGAGTGCTGAAGAGTCATCAGGTTCGTAATCCTGACACCTGAACACTGACACCTGAAACCTAAAGTTAGGACCGTGTTTTGTAAATTTCTTGCGGGACACAACACAAGAAAAAAGAACAAAAAGGAGGTTGTAATGCCCGGAAAAATACCCACTCAGGCCCAAGTCGTTATCATCGGCGGCGGTATTGTTGGCTGCAGTGTTGCTTACCATCTCTGTAAACTTGGCTGGAAAGATGTGGCGCTGCTCGAGCGTAAAACGATTGCATCCGGAACTTCCTGGGCGGCCGCCGGTCTGTTGGGGCAGCTGTGGTCGACGAGCGCCTTGACCAAGCTGGCCGTTTACGGCGCAGATCTGTATTCACGCCTGGAAGAAGAAACGGGGCAGCCCACCGGCTACCAGCGCCCCGGATCCATCCGTGTCGCGCAGACAAAAGCGCGCAAGAGTGAATTCAGTCGCTCGATGGCCATGGCACACGCCTTCGAAATTGAGATGGAAGAAATTAGTCTGGAGGAGGCCAAGAAGCTGTTCCCGCTCCTATATACCGACGATCTCGTGGCGGCCTGGTTTCAACCGAATGACGGTTTCACGAACCCGGAGGACACCACCCAGGCTCTGGCCAAAGGCGCCCGCGCGGGAGGGGCCAGCCTGATTGAAGGGGTTAAGGTTACGGATATCCAACTAAAAAAAGGTGCCATTGCCGCTGTGGAAACCGATCAGGGCGAAATCGCCTGTGAATATCTGGTAAATTGTGCCGGTATGTGGGCCCGGGAAGTTGGGAAAATGGTCGACGTCAGTATTCCACTGCATGCTGCCGAGCATATGCACCTGGCCACCAATCCGATTGAAGGAACCTATAAGGGCATGCCGTATCTGCGGGATATGGACGGTTATATCTATATCAAGGAAGAAATGGGCGGTTTGCTCATGGGCGGATTCGAACCCGTGGCAAAACCCTGGGGCATGGAGGGAATTCCGGAGGAATTTGCCTATACCCAGCTGCAGGAGGACTGGGACCAATGCGAGATTTTCATGAATAACGCCATTAAGCGCGTGCCCGCTTTTGAGGATGCCGAAATCAACAGCTTAACGACCGTACCTGAAAGCTTTACACCGGATACCGCCTACATGCTCGGGGAGGCCCCCGGAGTGAAGAACTTTTTCGTTGCCGCCGGAATGAATTCGGTGGGAATCACCAGCGCCGGTGGTGCCGGACGCGCCCTGGCGCAATGGATCGTTCAGGGATATCCGGAGGAGGATCTGTCGTCGGTTGATATTCGGCGGTTTTATCGCTGGCAGGCCAATCACCGTTATCTGTATAATCGCACGACCGAGGCAGTTGGCAATCTATACGACGACCATTGGCCTTTCAAACAGCCCAAAACCTCCCGCAACGTGCGCTGTACGCCGTTTCATGACCGCCTGGCAGCCCGGGGCGCTTGCTTTGGGGTTGTCGCCGGTTGGGAGCGTGCCAACTGGTTTGCGCCCGAGGGCGTAAAAGCTGAATATGAATACTCATGGGGACGGCAGAACTGGTTCGAATATTCAGCGGCCGAGCACATGGCAATCCGCGAAAATGTTGGGGTTTACGACCTGTCTTCCATGGCCAACTTTCTGCTTCAGGGCCGCGATGCCATGCAGGCGTTGCAGACCCTGTGTGCCAATGACGTGGATGTACCGGTCGGTAAAGTCGTCTATACCCAGATGTTAAATGAAAGGGGCGGTATCGAATCCGACCTTACGGTAACCCGCCTGGCCCCGAACAAATATTTTATTGTCTCGCCGGGAGCAACCGGACCGCGGGATTTTGACTGGATCCAACGTCACCTCGAAGATGATGCGCATGCGATTTTAACCGATGTGACCTCAGCTTACACCATGCTGGCGGTCATGGGGCCGCGATCCAGAGATCTTCTTGCGAACCTGACGGATGCGGATCTTTCAAATGAGGCCTTTCCTTTTGCCACCGCCCGGGAAATCGACGTGGCCGACGCCCGTCCGCTGGCGGTTCGAATGTCGTTTGTCGGTGAACTGGGATGGGAGCTTTACATCCCGACGGAGTTTTCGTTGAATGTATTTGATGCCTTGATCGAAGCCGGTGAGAAATTTAACCTAAAACTGGTGGGTCTGCATGCGCTCGACTCGCTTCGCCTGGAAAAGGGGTATAAGCATTGGGGTGCTGATATCACACCGGACGACACCCCGTTTGTGGCCGGGCTGGGATTTTGCGTAAAAATGGACAAGAAAGACTTCATTGGCCGCGATGCTCTGGCCGGGCGACTTAAAACCGAACCGGAACGCAAACTGGTCATATTTACCCTGGAAGATTCTGAACCGCTGATTTACCATGATGAGCCGATTTACCGCGACGGAGAACTGGTCAGTGAAAACACCCACGGTTCTTATTCGCACCTGCTAAATGCCGCGATTGGAATGTGTTACCTGAAGAATCCCGGGGGCATTACGGATGAATGGATAACGTCCGGCAAGTATGAAATCAATATTGAGGGCAAGCTGTTTCCCATTAAGATTCATCTGGAACCGCCCTATGATCCCAAAAGCGAACGGGTACGGATGTAATTCATAACCCGGCGATTTAAGTCCTGGATTTTGCATGAGTCGGAGGCTTCCATAGGCAAGGAGGCGCTCCTTAATCTTGAAAAATCAGATGCGTCATCCAGCAACGCTGGGCATTTAAGGCCGAGGCTATAGTGAACTATGCCTCGGCCTTAATAACGTGGGCGCTGAAAGCGCGGCCCATAGGGCGATGGGCGCCTCCGGCTCGCCACGGAGGGGTGAAAATAGATGAGAAATAAAATAGATCATCATCCGATTTAATTTTTAAGTAATAGTTTCTCATCTATTTTCATGCAAAATTTATTTCCAGTTCTTTTGCATCTGATCCAGTTCTGCGATCACTTCCGGCGCCAGCGGTGCCGGCCGGTGCTCCATGGCCTCGCGGGTCAATTCGCGCAGCCGATCCTCAAAGCGTTTCGCGCCCGCCTCTTTCCACTGGTCATAGACCATGCGCTCAAACAGCTTCGAATACCGCACGTCCTTGAAATGGTCTAAAGTATGGTCATCCTGCAGATAGTGGCCGCCCGGCCCCACTCGATCAATCACATCAAGGGCAAGGGTTTCCTCGGTAACCGGCAGGCCTTTCATGAACTGGTTGACATTGTGCAATATTTCGTTGACCAGCACCATAAAGGCCGGAGATACCAATGAACCGTGGTCCAACCAGCTGCTGCAGTCATGAACCAGACTGGACCCGATGGCCGCGGAGCTGAATATCTGCAATGCGGCTTCGGTGGCTGCCTGGGCGTCACAAAATTTGGCATCCGAGCAGCCGGCGGTGCCAAAGAAGGGCAGCTCATAATACTGGGCCATTTGAGCCAGCGCACCGACCATCAGGCTCAATTCCGGGGCGCCGTAAGAAAAAATCGTCGTTTGCATATCCATGATGGTTGCAAAGGCGCCGTAAATAAAAGGGGCACCGGGCCGGGCGATTTGCGCCAGGACCAGTCCGCTCAAGGATTCGGCGCCGCCCTGAACCACCGTTCCGGCGAAGGTCGCCGGGGCTGAACCGCAGGCCTGGGGCGCCGGGAAATTGATCAGCGGGATGCCATGCGCTACCGTAAAAAGCATCTTTTCAACCGCAGGGTCGTAATATTCCAGGGGTGAAATGGGTTCGGAGTATTGCACGATGGTTGGCGCTTTGGCGAAATTTTCTTTACCCCCGCAAATCAGCAGCGCCATTTCATATATGGCGCGCTCGCTTTCGGCGTCATTGCAGCAGAAAACCAACGGTTTTTCACAATAGGTCAGCGCCTGGCGGGCAATGACCTTATCGGCGATTTCGCTGGGCTGGTCGGCGGCCATGCCGATGGTCATGGACCAATGAAAATTCGGCAGGGCGTCGGCCAGGGAGGCGGTGATGCGGCAATGCTCACTGGTAAATCGCATCCGCTCATCGGTCAGCGGGTCGAGGTAGTCCAGGCAATCCAGGCTGGGCCCGAACCAGGATTTATCTCCTTCCAGAACGACGGAACGTTCACCGTTGCGCTTGCCAAGTACAACCCGCGAGGGTGCCTTGCGGATGGCATCTTCAACCAGCCAGGCGGGAATCCGCACCCGGTCCCCATCCACCTT
>Ga0224503_10000660_pt1 | contig 10364 bp, 15 predicted proteins | sample SF_Oct11_sed_USG_2_FD_169106 | JGI IMG/M metagenome (GOLD analysis project Ga0224503, IMG submission 169106) | Sediment microbial communities from San Francisco Bay, California, United States - SF_Oct11_sed_USGS_21 | ecosystem: Environmental > Aquatic > Marine > Sediment | place: USA...
CTTGTGCTCTTTGATGATGATGGTTTCTTCTTCAGTGATAGGACCCGAGACCCATTGACACGTTGCTTTCATTTCCTGCCCATATAAATATTCACTTACTGGTACTGTACGTACTGGTCTCCTGCCGATAATACCAGTCACAGTCTGCGATATTGTAGGCGCTCGTGACACAGAAATAGCATATACAAGATGGACGAATGCAAAAAGTTCTTCTTTGTCTGTCCTAGTGTTCCAATGGCGCAGAGATGATACTGTATGTTCTATGTTCATTTATTTATCCTTTAGAAATATCACAAAAAGAACCATCGAATAATCCACGGATTAGGTCGTCCACCTTTTTGTCAAGATTCTTGAAATAGTATCTTACCACAGAAGAATATGTTATACCCTGCGTCATCATGCTTATTGGTTTATGGATTGTATCAACAGAGTTTGTATTGAAATATTCTCGTGCTTCAGATTGCCAAATCTTCCAACACGCATTTCTTGCACTCATTATAGTTGGGCGTATCTTGGGATAAGAATCCCACAAGATCATTACGATAAAATCGAGAAATGTATCTGCATACCAAGAATGGTCAACATCATCCTCTGTATGCCAATCTGGATATGGACTACAATCTGTATTATTATTAGTCATTTATTCATCACCTTATTTAATCTAATGGCTGTTTCTATTACTGTACTGTTATCGAGCAAATCTGACGGATGCAATAGGATAGAATGTAAATCAATACTATTGCACCCAAGCACTGTAGCAATGATGCGTTGCCACCCGTATGGTGTCACCAAGCAGAATCTCTTTTCTGCCAACGCTTTGATTGCACCAAGTTTAGGCATACGATTCCACGGCATCGTAATCATCCTGTCGAAGCAATGCCGCGATAATGCTGTTTCAAGGAGGTGTCTCATCTCCCAATATCCAAACGATCCTTCTACGAAGTGATTCCACCCATGAATGCCAATGTATTGTATCCTGCTAGAGATCCTTTGTCTACTTAGCTCCTCTTTCTCCGATGAGCTAGGTAGGGCAAACACAGAAATAGATACGTCTACGAGTTCTATCAATTGATGAAGTCCACTTATTACGTCAGGACTCGTGTAGAAATCATCTATCTGAATAGTGACTTTACTTAGCATGTTTGTCCTTGATCTGTTCCCTCTTCCCACAACTCAGGCATCGCCAGTAAGCCAACAGCCAGTCACACCTCGGTAGCCTAACCATTATGCCGTTACAGGCTGCCCGTATGCAACGTTTAGTGAGCATGTTACTCTAACTCGGTAACAGATAGTGGCAGGCAAGAAATACCACCGTGCTTATAAACCCAACATACAACATTGGCATCATAGTCAGTGAATCTGAGCACAGTGAACCTATACATATTACCACGATATACGGTAACATGTACGTTATTGCTTTCATCATTACTTTCATCTGGCTTATTAGAAACCTGACAACCAACTACTAACAGCAAAACAACAATAATTAAGGCAACCAAAGCAATGATTTCTAGCTTTTTCTTCATCTGGAATCTCCTTACAGATATGCCTTCAACATATTTGCTATATGTATTCTCAACAGAAAACCATTTCTTAAACATTGTCAATTCTCTATAACACCCCAATTTGTGAGGCAATGCTCCCCACAGGACGGCCTTTAACCGACTTTGTCATTGACGAGTATGTTCCTTTGTTAATTTATAAAGGTATCGTTTGAGCACAGGATAAAATAGCATATACTCACAGTGATCAGTGATCGTATATCTATTGTAACACGGTTTTACGTAACGTCAATTCAATTCAAATGGTAACCGCATGCACATCGTACCACATCGTTCTCGGTACCCAACGGCATACCACACGTCGGGCAATCGCCTGTTTGAGTTCTGATCCTATATAGTTCGTCGAGGACTGCCTCGAGGTCGTCTGGTGTATCAGCAATCAGGATCGTTTCACCAAGACGCTCACCCGTTTTCCAGCACCATAACCAGCACTTTAGCCGCTGGCTGTCTTTCATCTCTTCCACAACGACAGCAGCACTACTATCGGGTCCAGCAATACGAGCTCGATTCTCAACATTTGGGTCTGGGATCCAGTCATAACCAGCTAGGGCCTCTTGTAACGTCATCGTACACCTCCATAGATGCTAAGATCTGAAAACTAAATAGCTTATGAATTACTCGGTTCTGTTTTCTCACACTTTAGGCAATGATAGTAACTGCCATAGAAACAGCGCATACACTGTTTTCCTGGTCTCCGGCAGTATACGCAATCACTCTTTTTTTTCATCGTTTCTCCACAGATTGGGCACTTCATTGTTATTATCCTTCTCTAGCAAAACCTTCTTGCTTATTTACTGATGATTTCAATACCCCTCATCCAGTACATTAAAAAGGTAGTATTACATCATCTTCATCATTGCTGATTAAATCACGCCAGTCAATATTCCAGACATGCATGATTGCATCAATGATATTTTCATAGTGGTATACTTCTCCACCATAGAATACTCGCCACTGTTTTTCTGCAGCTATAGAATATGTCTTTGATGGTCTATGAACCTTAATATTTCCAGATATAGTGCCATCAGGTTCTATTTGACAGGTTACAGCTCCATTGAGTTCAATGTATATATCATCATAGAAGTTGATATATACGGTATATTCCCCAATGTATTTTTCACAAGCACGTATATCCTCAAATGCTGCTCCTAATATTTCAACATTGTACTCATCTTCAATGTATTGAGCAAATAGATCTTCAACAACTTGCTCACGATATCCTATTTGCTCCAACCCCTGAGACTCATTCAATGCTTTTAAGTCCTCAGCAGCCTTTTTCTCCATTGCACGATCTCTCATTGCTTGTCCTAGTGTTCTCGTCATCTAAACAACTCCTTTATTCACTACACGTTAATACACGATCATGATACATCTTACCCAACTCTGTAAGCTGAATCGGATCAGACTGCCATACAACCAAGTTTCTCTCAACCCAGCACCAATGAGTGTATGGTTTGCACTCATCGGTATACCAGAAGTACCTAGTGATAAGCAATTCACAATCCATCCAGTCTATGAATTGCTTTGCATTCTCAACGTTATCCTTACCCCAGAATGAGAACTCAGAGCACCACACCTCGCCAATTTCCCATTTCTGTGCAAGGCCAACGAAATATTCACCTCTCTCTATACAGGATTGCCCATCGTTCTCGTAGCAATGAAAGTCAACTACGTTAAAGGGCACCTCTCCTGGATATGTAGCCGTGTATAGATCATAGAATCTCTCTAGCCAATCGTTATCTGTTGTCCAAGTCGATGGACTCACCCATAGCCTGTCTGGAAACTTTGTCCTGAGTGCATGCCATAAGGGAACAGCTTCCTCAATCGTCATATTTGCCTGTTCTGGATCCTCTGGTTCATTGAATCCTAAAACGTACTCTGATTGTGTTCCCAGTTCCCAGATGCCATCAAGTACCTTACTGGCTATAAAAGCATTGCCAACGCAACCAATACCCTCAATTCCAGGACATTGTATCGTCTGTACCCACCAAGACCTGTGATATTTGGCTCCCACTGCTAGTTTAGGATCACAGCGCTCAGAACTTGATGCAACGCCTTTTTTGACCGGGAGTATTGGCCACCCGTATAGCACGGTCGGCAAATATACTCTGTATCCGAAACTAAATATGATTGTTGGTACTCGTTTAATTCCCCCTGAAATGAAAGCGATACAGATGAGCAATATGATAGTAACAGCTATCAATATCCACTTTCTGTATCTACTCATCGATCTACTCATCGGCCTGAGATAAATAATCTTTCAATCATGCTGGTGCTACCCGTTTCCATCCATCAGGCTGAGCAAGTGCAAATCCAAGTCTAATCCAACCTTCAATTCCAGGATTATTTACACTATAGAATTGAATTGCCGATTCTAGTAACTGCTCTGACGTTGCCTGAATCAAATCTGTGTATGGGTGTTTAATGTTACTGGATTCCATCTTGCTCTCCATCAAGACCAATTTCTTCTATGAACCGACTTGGTCCCATCGGTGAATTTCTATACTCTCGAACTCCACTCAGATATACCTTGTCTTTTGCCCTACTCATAGCGACGAACATGATGCATCGCTCATCCTCTATTCTGCTTTTACCACCAGTTGGAAGTACTCCATCCTGTTTTGGAGCAACCAGACTGAATGTGTGAGGAAGAAGTCCCTTTTCACCTTCAATTCCCTCTGAACATCCGAGGACAAAGACGGTGTCTCTCTCAAGTCCCTTCAGCCGATGAACAGTACTGAGAACGACATAATCTCCCCATTCCTTGTTCTTCGCCGCCTCAGCGGCTTTGATAGTCTCTTTAACATAGTCTAGGAACTCTTCAACTGTTTCAAACTGCTCAGCCACCTCAATGACCGTTTCCAGGTCTTCGAGTTTGCCATTCTCGGCATCGTCACTGACCATTATACCCTCATCTGCAATAAGGTATTTCTTGTAACAATCATCGACGATTTGCCGAATGATTTCTGCTGGTGTCTCTGCTTGAGCAAGAGTATATTCCAACTCTCGAATGAATGTTGTCAAGTCGTCAACGCCAGGCTTGAAAGACTTTCTTCTTGCAACGGCATCCCAGACTTTTGTGTAACTACTATTGCAGGCATCCAGAAATGCACGACCGAGGTATCTATGATTGCAGTACTCACCTTTTTGCTCTCCCCAAGGGTAAACGTTCCAGTTTGTGGCAATGTTATATACCCGGCTTAAAGCCTCTTTGTCATTGTTGTTGAATACTAATCTGAGATAGGCAACTACATCAGCCACGTGTTTGCTTCCCCAAAAGCTCCCACCACAGATATTGATGAAGGGTATTTTTGCCCGAACTAGAGGTCCTTCAATGTATCCTAGTTGTGCCCTCGTTCTGGCACAAACGAATATGTGTCCAGGTTCTGCCCCGTTCAGAAACTCCTCTTCAATAGTGTTCACTACTGCTGATGCCTCATCACTAGCAGTAGTATACTCAGCAAACGAGATTGGGTTACCATCCTCTGCATTATCTCTCGAAGAAACATCCTTGAAGTACCCTTGGTCATAAGGACCATCATGATCAAAGTAATTGAACTTTATCAATGACTGACAAGTATCAATGATGGTTTTTGTACTGCGATAGTTGACAGACAACTTGATCGTGATACCGTCAGGGTATCTTTCGTCAAAGCCATCAAAGAGATTTGCCTCTGGCGTTGAACCACAGAATCTGAAGAGAAGTTGATCGCTGTCACCTACTATGAAGAACTGCTTCTGTGGTTCAGCTAGGGTGCTCAATATCCTCATTGCTTGCCCACTGACATCTTGACCTTCGTCTATGATGAGCCACTTGAATCGCTCTTGCCACTTCATTCTGAACGCTGTATCTCGGTTCAATTTCTGCTCAATGGCGAAAAGCATATCGGTGAATGTAAGCAGTCTCTGATTGCTTAGCCTCTCATCAAATTGTCGCCTCACGTCGTGTAAGTTTCTTCCATGATACTCGCCAATTGCACCGATGTAAAGTTGGAGATCGTCTGATGTTGAGAGGCCGTTGAATTTCGCAACATTGATCCAGTGAAGGATCTCTTTCCATCCTGGCTTCTCGTTTGCATAAGGCCAGAGACTGGCGGATAGTTCTTCTATGATCTTTTTACACTGCCAGTCTTTGGCGACAGACCTTTTATCACCAGAGTCTTTTAACATCCGGTAACAAATTGCGTGAATCGTGCAGATTTGGTTCTCTGCAACAGTATTCGTCACCTGTGGACTGACACGCTTGATTCTGCTCAGTAACTCATCTGCCATAGTTTTCGAGAATGTTACTGCCAGAACGTCTTTCGGCTCAGCACCATTCTCAAGAAGAAAAGCATAACGATCTGCAATCACTTTCGTCTTACCAGCACCAGGAGGTGCAAGTACACGAACAGCCTTGTCAATTGGTGCTGTGATTGCCCATAATTGATTCTCGTTGGGTTCTAGCTTAATGACAGATTCGTCATTGCCATTATCCTCATATTCATCATCCACGACAATATCAAGTCCTCGTGGACTTGACGACAGTATCATACGAGGATCTGTAGTTTGTGACGAGGAAGGAGGAGGTTGATCAGTAGGCAGTTCTCTTCCTTCCCCCTCTGAAACTGACGAATCATCGCCGCTTTTATTTTCTTGCCGGATTTCCGGTATGGGCTGTTCATCAGTTTCAGAGGATACGTCATCATCATTATGATTAAAGTATACACTGGTTTTTGGTTTCTCGTCAAGCCAGACGAATCCATTATCACAAGCTCTACAATTTGCAAATGGACGGCCTTTATTTTTGCCTTCCTTTTTAACCTTATAGATACCCTTTGGTTCTCCACATTCTGGGCAATCCCCTGCCCTCATTCGCCACTGCCACAGTGTGCGGAGAACATCAGTGAGACGGTTTTCCCAGCCTGGTACTCGTGTCGTCCATCGGGAAACTTTACTGCCAATTGGCCGTCCTGTTTCAGTATCTACTAACCAGGCTCGGATAGAATCTTTTCCTGTATCAGCAGCGATTTCTGATCTATCAATACTTGACCGAACTTCAATAGCAACCGCACCACCATTGATGGGAACCAGATAGGCATACTCCTGATTTTTGATACTAAGAGAAATCCACAGAGGTTCATTTGTATCCTTGTGGATGGGAAGAGCTGACTCAAACTGTTCTTTAGTGAATCTATCTATTGTCATCTGCCTGCACTCTCCTTATCTTGACTTACCTATTCATATTATAGTACAGATTAAAGTATGTGTCAAGGCATTGGTGATAATGGCTTGTGGCATAGATGTTTGTCTGACAATAGACCAAATTTTACTGCTATGATTTCTTCGTCATCAAATACTATTGGAGGTAGATCAAATATGCAAGGTCCAAGCCTGGTATCTGTATTGTGTGTATTACTATTTACGACGGTGAGCATGAATGCTTTTGGCAACATTCTATATGCTTGTGGTATTGGCTTTGACAGATCAGAGAGTGCTTCAGCAAGTTCATCTTTCAGATAACCAGTACTTGGAAAATATCCAGAGATGTCTAAGGCTCTAATGGTATAGCTATCAAGATATAGTATGCCATGGATGCCATAGTCTGTATCAACTATCTTTAATGCTTCATTGTTATGACAGAGAATAAGATCATTGATATATATCATTATCTTTTTGACAATCTCCTATTTCTGAATAGTGCCCTATATACACAAAATCGCGCAGTCCATCCCATTGGGCTAACCTAATCTCTGGTGCTTTGTAATCATCAACGAAGTGAGAAAAGAAGAGATCGGAAGCTGTGCATCCACCTTCCCATTCACCGATATACACGATTGGTCTGTCTTTCCCCCATGCCTTGATCGTATTATAAGCTATATCATCCATGAATGGCCAGGAGATAATGAGTACTTCATGCAGTGACATTTTCGCAGCTTCTATTGCATCCATCACAACTATCGGAAACACATCGACCATTTTGCTATGCTTCTCGTCCCAGCTATGATTGTCTGTAGCGACGATGTCAATACCATACTCTGACAATGCTTTTGCAAGCCAGCCACGGCCAGCCATTACCTCTAGGACAGTCCTTTTACCGATCCAAGAGGCAAGCTGCTGTGCAAAATTCTTGTATACAAGTGCCCACATACCACGACTTGTACACTCGCTTCGCCAATCAACAGGTGAATCTGAACTAAAGTAATAGCGTATACTTGTAAGTGGAGGATACCGTGATATTTCGTGTCTATCAAGACAGGCAACAAATTCTCTCGGATGAATCATCAAATTACCTCCGAGAAGTCCTCACGACCAAGGAGAACTTTACCTTTTTCTAGCCTATGCTCGTCTGCTTCTCTGACGAGATTTAAGACCATACTATGATTCATCCTTAGAATTCCAAATTGTCGCCTTGCGTTGGTGTATCTTTCGTACTCATCCTCAGTCAGCATCCTCTTGCTCATAACCTTGGTGAAGAGGTGCAAGTAGTCCTTCGCCATTTCCAAGACCTCAGTGTCGCTGAATACCCTCTCTGCTTTCTCGTCAATATTCTCGTAGTGCTTGAGAACAACTCCAGCGCCTCTGCCGCTCTGGGTAGAGTGAATGACCATTGCTGTTCCACCCAAGTTAGCTAGATTCTCAGCATCACTTGCCGTCTCGCACAGCTTTGCTCCTGGATTCAGGAACAAAACCGCCGCGAGAGAGTGGTAGCAAATGCTTGAACTGTTGCCCTTGCACTCACTATGGTTTTTCTCGCGGCACGTGATACTGATTACACTTGTGTTCGGCGATACTTTCACAAAATAAAGTCGCCCTTCGTGCCCAGGGACTCTTACGATTGTCCCATCAGCATCTGATCGAGCGACCTTGCAGAACTCTTTTGCTTTTCTTGCACTTGAGATATTCACTCTGTACCTCCTGTGTCTTCTCTTACCCAACACAATTATAGCACGGATTAAATATCCTGTCAAGTACACATATAGTACCAGTGTACTATTTTACCCGTTTTTATTCCTGTACATGTCTGCCAGTTTGAATTTTAGTGACGTGAGACATCCAACCAATTCAACGATAATTTGTGACGATAGAGGACCATAGATCTGTTTACCCATGGCATCCACAGCATCGTCTAGTAATACCAGTCTCGTTTGCTGGTCTTCTGTCTGTGCTGCTAGATGAAGTGTCTCTTCTATGCTGGTCATTTTAGGTATCTCCACATAGCTAGGATTCTAATCACTATATCGCCTCAGCATCCTCACCGCAGTACGGACACGTAATAGTATTCGGCGCTTCTGTACCAACACGAAATGCTGTAGTGATTTGCTTTTCACAGCCAGCACATTGATATACAACATCGTAATATCTATCCATCGTATAATCCTCCTATGAGAAATAGCTGACCATCTCACCGGTATCTGTAACGAGGAGATTATACACAAAATCCTCAGTTAGGTTTTCCAAATGAGATTCCCAGAACCGAATATACTCGTGATAGCCTTCGTCAAACATTCTTTTTACCTCTCTTTTTTCTAGTTTTACCCATCGCTATTTCCATTAACTCTCTGCGTGCTGATTCACGGTCTACGTACCATCTTCGCACTTGTTCATCCAGTGATGCAAGTGCAAGACCAAACTCAGCATGGTTTACGCATCCATCAAGAACACCAAACAGCGCTAGTGCCGCTGGTGACCATTGTCGTATCGTTGGTAGCCACTGATATACAGCCTCGTTGCCAGCAAGTTGTAGAATTGATACCTGTGCAAGTGCAACAGCACTCAGTGATGTCATGATGCTGATACCAAGGCCAATCCAGTCCCAAGCTACAGCACCCTTATCGTGGCTCTTTAGCGAACTCTCTATCATCTTGATAGCCTGTTTGAATGATTTTTCAACAGGGTCCTTATAGATCCTACTTAATGCATCGATGACGACTCTGATCGATCGTGCTGTTGCCAGGATAGAGATCAGAACTCTTGCCAGTAGTGGTTGGCGAGATACTGATTTCTGCTTACGGAAGATCTCAACTACTGTAACGAGTGTTCCAACCTCTGATCCTATCGCCATGCTGATTGATCCTACCAGTATTAGCCACCAACGGAGAGTTTCACTTACATCACCAATCTGAGCAAATGCAAACCCGAGAATGGCAAACGAACACAGACCTGTTGCCGTTGCAATGTTCACGAACACCATTCCGACAAAACGCCACGATGCCAAGGTTGGTTTTGGTATCCAGTACTTGAATCGGATTACGCCGTTTACCTTTGCCCTCTCAGTATCAGTATTTTCTGTTTGAGTGATAGTATCATTCTCCTTCTTCGTATCTGTCTTAGAGAAGATTTGTGATAAGCCCCTTCGTATAAACTGTCCAATCCCTTCCTGTGTCTCACTAGTAGCATCATCAGTAGTAGGTACAATCCCTTGATCTTTATCACTAATCTCTTTTGTTAGACTGATACCTTTACCTGTTAGATTATCTGTTTTAGCCATTGTTCCATCTCGTGGAAATATCATCGTGATGACGCTCGCCTCATTGCTGCTTTTACCAAAGGGAGCGGTTTTCCAGTGATGTCCTTGATTTCCTGTTCTGTTTTACCTTCTGTTATCAATCGCTGTACTTGTGCATCAAAGTCATTTACTGCATTGCTATGATTACTGTGAGCAGGTAGTTCAAACTGCGATGTTTGTGGCTGTGTCAGTATACTCTGCGATTGCCCCCGTTTCTCTTCCTCTAGTGCAATCTGTGCACCGAGAGTCATCAGTTCATATTCCTTGTTGCTGAGCAATTCAGAGATGAGGCATTCCTCGTCTGGATATAGCGT
>Ga0224503_10000661_pt1 | contig 10361 bp, 10 predicted proteins | sample SF_Oct11_sed_USG_2_FD_169106 | JGI IMG/M metagenome (GOLD analysis project Ga0224503, IMG submission 169106) | Sediment microbial communities from San Francisco Bay, California, United States - SF_Oct11_sed_USGS_21 | ecosystem: Environmental > Aquatic > Marine > Sediment | place: USA...
TCAGATTCGATTGATCAGCGGCAGAAACCGACCCAATATAGATACTTACACCCGTTCTCAACGATACTGGTATTAGCTGACAGGTAGCTGTCAGTGAGCGCGGGACATGCACCCGCTGACTACGAATAAAACGACCCCAACACAGGATGTTCACTCAGTTGGTTTCGAGTCGGCGGGTGTGCTTGAGATCGATAACGAATACTCAGGGCTCGCCGTCACACCGGCTCACCTATATTGATTTCGAAGATCTCAGGCGGCATGCCCCACCAGGGCAATTTAACATATTGGGGAATGGTCATGAATGAGCAAGATACAGTTGTCTATAGTGCCTACGTCGGTATCGACTGGGCGGACTCGAAACACGATGTCTGTATTCAATCGGCAACTTCAAAGACGCGCGAGTTCGATATTATTCGCCACCGTGCAGAAGCGATTGATGTCTGGATGAAGGATTTACATCAACGACACGGAGGTTCGATTGCGGTGGCAGTAGAGCTGAGTAAAGGTCCGATTGTCTCGGCCTTGCAGAAGTATGACTTTATCGACATCTTTCCCGTTAACCCGGGCTCCCTGGCCAAGTATCGAGAAACATTCCAGCCCAGTCGAGCCAAGAACGATCCCACCGACGCGGAACTGGCCGTGGACATGTTGTTACGCCACCCCGAGCACTTCAAGGTGCTGAAGCCACAAAGCGCTCGGATGCGTGCCCTGACAACAATGGTCGAGCAACGCAGGTGCCTGGTCGGCGAACGCATCCGCATATCCAATCGGCTGCGCAGCGCACTAAAACAGTACTATCCACAGGTTCTGGAGTGGTTTGACCACATTGATACCCCGTTATTTTGTGCGTTTGTCAAACGCTGGCCGACGCTGAGGCAAGCCAAGCGGGCGCGCTCCAACACGCTCAAGCGCTTCTTCCGCGAACACCACATGTACCGTGAAGCGGTTGTCGAAAGCCGTCGCCAGGCGATTCATGCGGCAAGTCCACTGACACTGGATGATGCGGTGATTATCCCTTATCGGATGCTGGTTCTGGTCCTGGTTGAGCAGCTGGAGCTGATGTTCAGGGCCATCGACCAGTTCGATGATGAAATCTCGAAGCTGGCCTTTCAGCATCCCGACTATGCGTTGTTCCAGTCACTGCCTGGAGCGGGATCATCACTGGCGCCTCGGTTGATGGTCGCTTTCGGGGAACAACGCGAGCGCTTTTCCAGTGCTGGCGATGTCCAGAAGCTCTCAGGCGTGGCACCGGTGACTGAACGCAGTGGGCAGAAGCACTGGGTGCATTGGCGATTGCAGTGCCCTACGTTCATGCGCCAGACCTTTGTGGAATGGGCCGCACAAACCATCAACAAATCTTACTGGGCCGGCGCCTACTATCGACAACAACGTGACAAGGGAGCGACTTACCAGGCAGCAGTCAGGTCGCTGGCGTTTAAATGGATACGGATTGTTTACCGTTGTTGGCAGACGGGTGTAGCCTATGACGAATCCCGATACCTTAAAGCTTTGGAGCGACGTGGATCGCCCCTGGTCACGAGGCAAAAAATACATGAATCAGCTCTTGACTGAACACCTCAGGGCGTGACTGAGACGCTCGATACTAACCAAATCCTATACATGCTTTTTATACCGACCTGATACACATCAAAGACAATCGATTTTTTAGTATTAGTATACGAGTGATATGGCATTTATACCTTTTGTATTAAGAACTAACAAAGGGGGCTTATATGAACAAGCTGTTAACTATGGCTTTAGCTGTTGCGTTAATCACAGCCTGCGCGGCTCCGGCTCCGGTATCCAACGAACGCAATGAAAAGACCGTTTTCGTCACCAGTGTGAGTTTCTATGGCAATCTTGGGGGCCTAAAGGGAGCCGACGACAAGTGCCAGGCGCAAGCAGACGACTCTGCATCAATTGTTCCATCTGGCAATTATCTAGCCTGGCTATCCGATGGAACCGACAGCCCCGATACCCGCTTCAAGAAGTCTTCCCATCCTTACGTACTGCCCGATGGAACCAAGATCGCCGAAAATTATACCGATCTAACGGACGGATCCATCCAACACTTTATCAACATCGATCCCACCGGCAAACCTGTTGGACAGAATCCTTTTTGGACAGGCACAAACGAAGATGGCACGACCGCCCAGCCATTTCGCACATGCAACGGCTGGATGGACCCAATAACTAATTTACGTGGAATGGTTGGGAGTACTGGTCATACATTAACCCTGTGGTCCTCCCAATCTCACAGAAGGTGTAGTACTGCGCCCCAGAGGTTAGCCTGCTTTCAGCAGTAAGGGCAGTTGCTAAATAGAATAGTATTTCGGTACAACAAGCGTCCGTTCATGGCCGGAGATCGCCTCCCACCAGAATTTAATCAGCGTCTGCTATCGGGAAAGCAGACGCTTTGGCTAGGGTGGTTTTCCGTTATGCGACAATCTATTATCTCTATTCATCGAGCACGCGTCGTCGTTCCTCAAATTCTTCCTTGTCGATCTCGCCACGCGCGAAACGTTCCTTGAGGATATCGAGAGGGGTCTTGCCAGGTGGGGGCGGTGGTGCTGAACCGTGGAACCCCCCTAGCCAGCGGAACATAAGAACAACCGCAGCCACAATGGCAGCTATGAAAACGATCATCATCAGCGGACCCAAAAACATCCACCATCCGCCACCCCACATGTGCGACCCATGGTATGGCCAGTCCTGCTGCTGCGCCCAAGCAGCCGAAGATACCGCGAACGTGTTGATCGGGATTGCCACCCAAACGAGTAAGCTCTTCATGTTCCACTCCTTTTCACTGAACCTGCTACATCAGCATGCAAGATGACTGCAAGTTTTCCTGATAGCCGCCTCTCTACCATTGGTAGCCCAAATGGAGATTTGGACTTTAAATACTATCACATACCCAATTTTATTTTGCAGTAGAAGGAATGGGATGAGCGTCCGTTTGTGGCCGAAGATTGCCTCCTGCCAACGATTTTTAAGCGTCCGCTTACGAGAAAGCTGCCGCTCAGACTCGATAGATCAACGGCGATTTCCGACCCAACCCAGACGCTAGTCATTTAAGGGTTAGGTAATTACCAAGTGATTGTGTAGATTTTTTATATTTCTTGCCCTCCAGTCGCTCCAGTACCTTATGTCTTTTTGCTTGAATTGAAGAAAATTGTGTTTATCCTGACTTAAGCTACCAGATAGTTACTAACAAACATCTCAATATCATGTCCGAGCATCCAAATCTTACCCAACTCCTTGTTGATTGGCGTGCGGGTAACGAAGAGGCACTGAAGCAGTTATTGCCGTGTATACATAGCAGTCTTCGGCAGATAGCAGGCAGATATATGCGTGGTGAGAACGCAGGACACACCTTACAGGCGACAGCCCTGGTTAATGAAGCCTTCATCAAATTGGTGGACGCAGATATCGCCTGGCAAAACCGGGCGCACTTCATGGCCCTTTCTGCGCGAGCGATGCGACAAATACTCGTTGATCACGCTCGAGCTAATCGGTCTGAAAAACGAGGTGGTAGCGCTATCGCGGTAACGTTACATGAAACTCGTCTTGGTGATCAGGTTCAAACCAATCCCGATATACTGGCAATTGAGGAAGCATTAGAACAACTCGTACAGATTGATCCGCGCAAGGCGCAGGCCATCGAATTGAGTTTTTACGGAGGGTTGACCTACAACGAAATAGCCGAAGCACTGGCGATATCACCCGCAACCGTTGACCGTGAGTTACGTTTTGCCAAAGCCTGGCTGTATAGCCAGCTAAGTGGTACTCAGTAAAGCACAGCTGGCTAAGTACTGCATCTGTTTCATTCGTCCAGAATTTTCATTGCGTTAACTAGACTGCGCCGCATCCGGTTAAATGATTCCGCTAACGATGCTACTTCATCATTGCCTTTAGGTCTGTATTCAGGCACCTCTAGCTTACCCATGCTTACAGCATGAGCAATATTGGACATTTGCCGAACCGGCTTTATGACTACGTAGTGCAGCAGAATGTTGAGTATACCTATTACAATCAGGAAAATGGCACTAGCGGCAATCAAAAACGTCCATAATGTACCTTGTGCACGCTCCAAAGAAACACTCATTGGGATACTGACTATCTGGCTTCCAACTACCTCCTCTAATTTCCAGCCGAATCCATTTGCTTCACCATATCGTGCGACCATCGTTGCGGGAGCGGCTCGCCTTTCTCCATGGCATTCTAGGCAGCTCTGGTTTTTGACCTGTATGGGCCGCGCCACATACAGGCTTGGCCCGGTCGCTGTTTTGCGAACGCCAATAAGTTTCTTTTCTTCTGGATTACTGCGGAAGTAGTCCACAATAGTGCTTTCCCAGTCCGTTGCCCGTGAAGCCGGGTTGGTGGGATTAAGAGTCGCTTCCTTATAGGTATAATCCGGATAGTATTTGCGTAAGCGCTCAATATTTCTCCTCGCAGCGTAGGCGGGTACGGTTTGCGGCAAAAATTCATGCGCAAGTTGGGCGTTAAGGAGTGGGCGAATCTCGTCAACAGTATATCCGCGAATCGAGATAGCGCTTTCCATCATGACTTCAGCAATGTGTAATATTTCTTCTTGGGCATTGCGTTGTAAAACCTCGTAGGAAACAAAACCCAGGCCTGCCATCCCCGTCAAATAAACAAGAACCATGATCAAATTAAATTTTGCTCTCAAGCCCACGGTACGCCCCCTCTTTTTTGTTATAAGTTATTAGATTTAACAACAACTTTTTTAAGGAAATTATTTGCATCTTGTTCATCGTCAATGTACTGACTTAACTGATTGCAGAGCGCTTCCCAATCTTTTGCGTTTGCAGCTACACGCCGGATCAAAATAGCTGCAATTGGCCCCAACTCCGGCAGGAGACTCTTCTCAAGCATAGCCAACTGCGACGGGCTCAACTCGAAGTAACTCCCTGGTTCGTTATTGGCTAGATTCCGGGGTGCCGGTGGATTGGTTTGCATTGCTGCCTTTACTTTGATTTGTTCGCTAATCATTTTGCGCGTCCCATCTTCCGGAAGTACATCCATTAGATATTTAATTAGATCCTCCAGTGAATTTGACACCTTTGCATAGCGTTGCACCATCTTGGGCGTAATTGGACCCAACCACGGCAGGAGTATTTCGGTCACTTTATCAAGAAAGTCGGCATCCCATTCAAAGCTAGTATTTGACGATTTCATCCTGGTGGATATCTCCGGACGGAGTAACACATCCTGGCCCTCTATACTCGTGCGGGCCCGAATCAGATCGTCAAGCATTACAGCCATATTTTTGTATCTTAGCTGCCGGTCTCTGTGCAAGGCATTACCAAGAATCGAACAAATCTCTGGCGAGATATGATCTGGCAATTCAGCGAGTGGATCATAATGCGGATCAAAAACCAGTTTTATTATCTGTTGCAAGTCTTTACCTGGAAACGCCGGCCTGGCCGCCAACATTTCATAAAAGGTGGCACCTGTGGCCCAAATATCAGCGCGTGTATCAACGGGCTCACCGTTTAATTGTTCTGGTGCCATATAGGCAAGCGTTCCGATGCCCACACCGGTTCCTGTCAGATTTACATTTGCCATTTTAGCTACACCAAAATCGAGGATTCTAACCAGGCCATCCTGTGCGAGCATGACATTTGCGGGTTTGATATCGCGGTGTACGATGTCATTATCGTGTGCGTTGGTCAGACCATCACTGATTTGCATCGCGATATCGATCGCATCGCTAACTGGCAGTGGGCCGCGCGATATTCTGGCTGCCAAGGTCTCACCCTCATAAAACGACATGGTGATATACATGTTGCCTTCAGCCGTTTCGCCAATATCATGAATGGCACAGATATTTGGATGATCCAATTGAGAAACGGCACGTGCTTCGGCCATGAAACGCTGTTTGACCATTTCATCTTGGTTTACTCGATTCGACAAGAATTTTAGTGCTACCCGGCGCTGCAAGCGGGTATCGAAGGCCCGGTAGATGACCCCCATACCACCGGCGCCGATTTTCTCCTCGATTTTATATGGCCCAATCACCTGGTCGACCTCGGGTAAAGCCAAATTGTCGATGTCGTCCACTAATCGTGAGGGATTCGGTGACGGGTTTTGCCAAAGATTGTCAACGCTAGCATGGGACTTAAGTAATTTACGTACTTCGCACAGAAGCGCGTCATCGCTTTCTTGTTGTTGCAGTAACGCTTCCCGCTGTTCGACTGGCAGTCCCAGCGCTTGTTCGAACAGCAATTGCATCCTATCCCACCTTGCTTGTTCCACTACCCCCTTCCCCCAACACGTCAAACCGATTAACCCACAAAAAGTAAGGCTTTTCTCCTCCCTATTACATTAACACATCCGCGGTTTTATGCGCATTTTCCCCTAGGTTTTAAGGGAAATCCGATTTCTCTAAAACCTAATTCACCAGGCGTAAAATTTTTTTTCTTCCTCGTGAGGGAATTCCGCTGTGCTTTTCGCTTAACCCAATGAGAAGCAAGAAAATCACCAATAATTGAAATTTAGGAGAAAAAATCATGAAAATCCAAACTCACAAAATGCGCTCAACTATCACAAAAGCTGATGACTCAGCGGAGGAAGTTATGAAAGGTTATACAGGAAAATACACCGCTAGGAGGACTCTCTTCATATTCCCTATCTTGGCTATTTTACTCACCGTCAGCCCAATGCCTGCAGATGCCGGTGTGATCGATAGGGTTAACAACAAGGTAACCACTATTCTGAATAAAGTTAAATCGATCGCTTCAAATACCAATGGCTTACAGGAGTTCATTACAACCCTGCGGGACATCCGCGACAGTATGGGCGGCGGCATGATCAGCGATATGAAAGAGACCATAGGCGAAACGCAGGACCTGATTCAGTTCATCAAGGATCGCCGAGAAAGTGCGGGACAGACTTCGCAGTACCCCAGTCTCCACGTTTTGGTTCAAAGTTTGGATGGTATTGCGGCCGTGCTGACTGACCGCGACGGCCAAGGTGGTGCGCTCGAGGGGCTATCGGCGATGCTCGCTGTGCTTCCGGATAAAGTGCTTGCGCCTGTTGCGAAAGCAGCTTATAGAGCCGGTATAGATGCAGAATTTGTAGCCAAAATTGACCGGATGGGAACCGATTTAGTCGAACTTCGCGAAATCCTTGATCAAGCAGACGCTCGAAGGGCCGCCGCATCTCAAGTTGCCGGAATAGGCGAAAGATTCTTCATCGACGGTGATGGTCTGCTTATTGCGGAGTTCGGATGTCATATACACGAGGCAAGGGAACTGGTTAGGTTGAGTCGACGCGTAAGAGCGACAAAGAAAACTGCTGAGTCATTGAAGCTACTTGGCGCGTTAATAGAAACCGCAAAATCTGGGGTAGAGACCGAGCAACAGATCGGAATCTGGGGTTGGGTTGCCTTTACCGTAAAGGTTGATGTGCCTGAAGCTTTGGGCAAATTGATGGGAATCGCAGGTGATGGAGCGCTTGTATTAGTCGAAAGTGGCGAGAACATTATCGAAAAATGTATCGCGAAGGAAGATAATAACAATGAAGCATAGGGACAAACTGCAATTGTTTGCTTAGATACGTGAATGAAAGATCCACGCCCAGTACACAGGTATGTACTGGGCGTCCGCTGTTGGCCGAAGGTTGCCTCCTACCAGGATTCTATGAGGGTCTGCTTACGAGAAAACAGACGCTCAAACTCGGTGAAGCAGCGGCAATATCCGACCCAGAGCGGACTCTTAATTTACCTGTAAGAATATCACCCTAGATGCGTGCTTACTTGTAAACATTTTTCACATCTTGTGTCAGAAATTTTTACACTTTGTATCATGGCTTTTAAGGAAAGTGGCTGCATCTTGTTAAAAAGTAACCACTTCAAACGTCTGGCATAAGAATTGCTTCGATATTTGCTTAAGTCTCTAAACGTTCGATCAGGGGTCAAAAACAATGAACAAAATACTTTCTTTTGGATTCATAATAATTTCCAGCATATTTTATTGTTCTCTTGCAAATGCGGCTCTCATTACCGTTTATACAGATCGTACAACGTGGGAGTCGGCCTTAGCCGGGGCGGTAATTAGTACCGAAACGTTTAGCACTCCTATTGCAGCCGCTGACGTTATAGCACTGGACAATGGAATAGTTTCGACGGCTAACCCGACTTCATTTTCGTACAATAGGGTTTCGGGTGGAGTATTCGGCGGTTACGCTTGTTCTGTTACAGCATGTAATTCATTCGCACCTGACGATATCGGTTGGGCGCTACCCTCCGCTGTTAATGCCATCGGAGGTGACTTCTTTGGCGTCAACTCCAGTGGAGGAGTTACGATAGATATAGATTCATTGGGTTACAGTGGCGCAGCTATCTTCGATTCGTTAGGAGGCTCAAACGGTTTCTACGGGCTAATCTCCGATACGCAATTTAGCAACATAGCCTTCCGGTGCGCCGGCAATTGTGGAGATGCTTACAGTATTGATAATTTTTCAAGCGCATCAGTCCCAGAACCCACTAGCCTATTACTTCTAGGTATTGGGCTAGCCGGTTTAGGCTTCGCAAGAAAACGGAGAGCGGACGCCTAACCGATACCGAATCTGTCCTAAAATTAACCCCGCCAATGTGCGGGGTTTTTTATGCTTACGAGCGACCGTTATTGGCCGGAGATTGCCGCCTAGCCCAGCCACTTGAGCGTCTCCTTTGGAGAAAACAGACCCTCACCAGGGAATTTTGGGCTTCTGAGATCGATCCATTTCGGACTCTCAGTTATGGCAAGTGTTACCTTCTTGAATTGGGGGGCATTTTACGGTTCCGAATGAACAGAAAACACAACAGTCCCCCTCATTTGGCTTTAACAAGGTATGACAAGCTTCGCATTCGTAGTAATACTGGCAAGCATCTGTCGGCATGACTTCCGTTTTACGGTGGCCACAATTTGGGCAGGTCAAGGTTGATTCTAAGGTTATATCCGACATCGAAATGCGAATACCAGAATTGATGGGGAACCCAAGATGACATAAGTTGACGGCGGAGCTTTTATCCACCCCTGACTAAGAGTCTCCTTTAGGCCATTTTTCAATGTTCGTTAAACGCTCAACAGCTTCCAATTTTAATTCAATTATTAATAAATGACTTCCACCATTCATCGCGGTCGACCGCCTGACCAGGATTAACCACCTCTCCAATTTTAGGTGTCAGGTATTTGATATCAGATTGATTAACAGCAGCCAAAAAACGCTCGATCGGCTCGTACCAAGGAAACAGCCCGAGATCAAAAGTACCCCAGCCACTAGGTACTATTAATGTACCTCTTACAGCTTGATGTGCTTTTACCGCTTGTTCGGGGGTGTAGTGGACTTCCATCTGGCCTTTCAAGTTACTGTAAGCCCCAATCTCAAAGAAGGTTATATCGAAAGGTCCTAGTCGTTCGCCGATCTCGTAAAGTCCATCAAACCAACCAGAGTCCCCGCTAAGATACAGATTGTGCTTCTTACCTCTAACCCCATAAGAGGCCCAAAGCGTCAGGTTCTTATCAAACATACCTCTTTCCGAGGTATGCTTGGCCGGTGCTGCAGTAACTGTTAAATCATCAATGGATTTCGTCTCCCACCAGTCAAGTTCGAAAATCTTTTTATGTGCGACACCCCATTCTTCCAGCAATTCTCCGACTCCCAGAGGCGTGATGAAGTGTCTGGTCTTAGGAATAAGTGCCTTAATTGATGCCTCGTCCAGATGATCGGGATGATTGTGCGTAATCAGCATCACATCGACCAAAGGTAGACTGTCTGTCGAAGGAAGTGTTTCTGAATATCTTTTAGGGCTTACCCATCCAAAAGAGCCTACACGTTGTGAGAACATAGGATCGGTCAGAATCACCTTATCATCAATCCTAAAAAGGAAGGTGGTGTGCCCCAACCAGGTGAACTGTAAACCCCTCTGTCGATCCCACTGGGACATATCAAATGGCTCAGCAGGTAATGCGGGATCAGGTATAAATTTATCTGATTTCCTGAGGAAGTAATTCCCAAACATCTTCAGACTTGGACCCCATTCAACATCAGGAACCCGTTCCGGGTTTTGGAACGTTTCACCATTCCATTGTGGGCTTTCTTCTATACGTTGTTGTCTATGCAATTCGGACGCATTTGTAACAGTACATCCAAATATGGATATCTGTATGGCGAGGCATACGATAAGACGAATGAATTTAATTGCTGGTCCTTTACCTAACTGCACATTCTCTCTCGGTACTCAGAGCTAACAGCAGGATTATAAGGTTTTATGGCTGATAACAAATTATCGCTTTACTCTTGGGCGTCCGCTGTTGGCCGAAGATTGCTTCCTGCCTGGGCTTTACGAGCGTCTC
>Ga0224503_10000666_pt1 | contig 10351 bp, 2 predicted proteins | sample SF_Oct11_sed_USG_2_FD_169106 | JGI IMG/M metagenome (GOLD analysis project Ga0224503, IMG submission 169106) | Sediment microbial communities from San Francisco Bay, California, United States - SF_Oct11_sed_USGS_21 | ecosystem: Environmental > Aquatic > Marine > Sediment | place: USA: California...
GCTGTCACCCTACAACCTGCTGCTGATGTTCGTGCTGTATCCCCCGATCAAGTTCGTGCATGAACTCGGACATGCCTTCAGCGCCAAGCTCGAGGGTGGCGAGGTGCATGAAATGGGGATTAACTTTCTGATGTTCATGCCGGTGCCCTACGTCAACGTCTCGACCGCGACCCACTTCCGTAGTCGCTACAAACGCATCCTGGTGAGCGCTGCTGGCATCATGGTGGAACTGTTCATAGCTGCGCTCGGACTGCTGCTGTTCCTTGCGGCACAACCGGGACTGGTGCAAAGCATCGGCTTCAACATGTTCCTGATTGGCGGCGTGTCGTCGCTTTTTTTCAACGGCAATCCGCTGCTGAAATATGACGGCTACTACGTGCTCGCCGATGCACTGGGTATTCCAAACCTGTTTCAGCGCTCCGCGCAGTTCTGGCAATATTTTTTCCAGCGTTACCTGTTTGGACTGCGCGAGGCCGTGTCGCCGGCAACCGCACCGGGTGAAACCACCTGGTTCGTGGCTTACAGCCTGCTGTCACTCACCTATCGGCTGGCCATCCTGTGGTTCATCCTGTCCGTGGTGATCGAAAAGTTCTTTTATCTCGGCATCGTGCTGGCCGCCTGGATGATCGGCATCCAGATTGTTCGCCCGCTGTACAGGGCGCTGCATTACATCATTGCAAGCCCTGCACTTGGCAAAAAGCGCAACCGCGCACTGGGCTCCAGTTGCGCGCTAGTGGCGGTGCTGATTGCGCTAATCGGATTCGTACCAATCCCGTCCTATACCCTGAGTGAGGGTGTCGTATGGCAACCCGACGAGGTGCACCTGCGCGTCGAACAGGATGGATTTATCGAGGCGCTCAAGGTTGCGAACGATCAACGCGTTGCGCCCGGAATGCCACTGTTGTCGATGTACGATCCGTTTCTGCAAAGCGAGGCCAGGATTGCACAGGCACGCGTCAGGGAATTGAAATCGCGTTACCGCGCCAGCCGCGCCACTAGCCAAATCGAGGCCGGGATCGTCAAGGAAGAACTGCGGGTGGCACTATCGGAACTTAAATTCTTGCAACAAAAAACCCGGAGCATGTCGATCAAGGCCTTCAAAGACGGCAATGTCCTGCTGCTCGATGCCGACGACCTGGCAGGGAGGTTCGTGCGCCGCGGCGACCTGCTGGGCTATATCCTCGATGACGAAAAACCGACCGTGCGCATGGCGGTTAGCCAGGATCATATCGGCCAGCTGCGGCAGAATGTCGTCGACATCAAGGTTCGCCTCGCCAGTGACTCGGGCCGGGATTTCTCCGCCGAAATCCTGCGCCAGTCACCGGAAGCCACCAACCAGCTGCCGAGCGCGGCGCTCGCGACCAGCGGTGGCGGCAAGTTCGTGGTCATGCCCGACTCGGCAAACGAGCTCACGACGCGCGAAAAAATTTTCCTGGTCGACCTGAGGCCTGATTTCGACGGCGCACAGGTGCCGCTCGGCACGCGTGCCTACGTGCGCGTCAATCATGGCGGTGAAGCGCTCGCGAGCCAGTGGTATCGACGCCTGCGCCAGGTCTTTCTGAGTCAGTTCAGTGTCTGAGTTACTGATCAAACCCGGTGTCCGGCTGGGCAGCTACCCGCAGCGGCTTGACGCGGGTCTCGACGATATCGAACAGGCGCTCAAAGGCTGGCTCGATCGTCAGCGGGTGCGCCTGCAGCGCAATCGCTACAGCCAGCGTTACATCGTGCGCAAGGTGGCGCACCACGAAGAGGCACTGCACAACTGCAGCGACGAGGCGCTCGACGAAGTGCTGCAGGAATTGCGGTCACAGCTGCACCGCAGGGGCCTGGAGGAGTCGCTCATTATCGAGGCTTTTGCGGTCATCCGCGAAATTGCCTGGAGGGTTCTGGGTAAGAGGCATTTTGACGTCCAGCTTTACGGCGGATGGTTAATGATGAATGGAATGCTTGCCGAGATGCAGACCGGTGAAGGCAAGACCTTGACCACGACGTTGCCGGCCTGTACCGCGGCGCTGGCAGGAATCCCGGTGCACGTGATCACCGCGAATGACTATCTCGCCGAGCGCGATTGCGAAATCATGCTGCCGCTGTATCAACGCCTGGGACTGAGTGGTGCGCCGGTGATCGATGGCATGGAAGCGGAGCAGTGCCGCGCGGCTTATCGTGCCGATATCGTGCACACCACCAACAAGCAGGTTGCCTTCGATTACCTGCGCGATCGCATCGAGATGGGCGATGACACCGGCGACCTGCGTTTCCAGTATCGGCAGATCCAGCGCCAGCAGGGAGCCGCGGCCGATAGCCAGCTGTTATTGCGCGGGCTGTGTTTCGCGATCATCGACGAGGCCGACAGCGTGCTCATCGACGAAGCCAATACGCCGCTGATTATTACGCGCACGCTGCCCAACGACGAATCGGACGAAACCTACAGCGATGCGCTTTACGTCGCCTCGACGCTGGTGGCCGATCAGCATTTCAAAATCGATAGCAAGTCGCGTTCGATCGAACTGACGGTCGAGGGTGAGGATAGCCTCGAGGAGCACGTGCTCAGGCTGCCCAAGCTGTGGCGCAACAAGCGCAAGCGCGAGACGCTGGTCAGGCAGGCGCTCAGCGCAATGCACTTTTACCAGCGAGATCGCGAATACGTGGTCAACGAGGGCAAGGTTCAAATCATCGACCAGTCGACCGGGCGCCTGATGCCGGACCGCTCCTGGGAGCAGGGTTTGCACCAGATGATCGAGGCCAAGGAAGGGTGCCTGATCAGCGAGCTGCGCGAGCCGCAGGCCCGCATCAGTTACCAGAAATTCTTCAGCCGCTACCTGCGCCTCGGCGGGGCCTCCGGCACCATCAGTGAAGTGGCCGATGAAATGCAGCGGGTTTACGGCCTCGAAACGTTCAAGGTTTCGACCAATCAGCCGACTAAACGTCTGATGTATGACGAGAAAATATACCGCGATGAGTTGGACAAGAAGCTGGCCCTGATCAACCGGGTCAACGCGATGCATGGAGTCGGCCGGCCCATTCTGATTGGAACCTGCTCAGTCGAGGAGTCTGAACAGGTGGGCGAATGGTTGCAACAGGCAGGGATCGCGCACCGGGTATTGAACGCCAAGCAGGATAGCCAGGAGGCCGAGATTATCGCTGTAGCGGGCCAGCGAGCTGCGGTTACGGTGGCGACCAACATGGCGGGACGCGGCACCGATATCGCCCTCGGCGAAGGGGTTGAAGCACTGGGCGGTTTGCACGTGATCTCGCTCAGTCTCAACGATTCGTACCGCGTCGACCGGCAACTTTACGGCCGTTGCGCGCGCCAGGGCGATCCCGGCAGTGCCGAGTCAATCCTGTCGCTCGAGGACGCGGCGCTCGCTGAATATTTCGCGCCGGTCTTGCTCAGGTTCCTGTCGGGCCTTGCCGGAACCGGTAAACCGGTACCGGCATGGGTGAGCCGAAAACTTTTGCGCCTGCCCCAGCGCAGTCATGAAAACAAACAGTGCCGCATCCGCAGGGCACTGATGAAACAGGATAAACAGCTGCGCCGAACGCTGGCGTTTGCAGGAAGGTTTGAATGATGAAGATGAAGCGAGTTCCAGCGCAAGAAAATACTGAAGCCGAGCAAACAGCCAGTAAGTATGAAAAGCTCGGCAAGTTTTTAGTGATTGTATTCTGTTTAGCGTGGTTGATTGTGCTGTTCGCCACCACCAAAGCCCAGGCTGCCGAGCTTGACTGCCTGGTCAAGCCGGAAATGTATGTCGAGTTGAGCAGCCCGGTCGAATCCATAATCGAGGAAATCCTGGTTGAAACCGGGGACGTGGTCACCCGCGGGCAACCGCTGGCCAGGCTCGAGTCCTCGGTCGAGGAGGCCAAGCTCAAGCTCGCGCAGTTGAACGCCAAATCGGTGAGTGAGATCGAGAATCGCAAGGAACAGCTCAGGTACGCGAAACGCTACCTCAAGCGCATGACGGATCTACTGGATAAGAATTCGGTATCACGCTACGAGAAAGACAAGGCGGCTACCGAAGTCGCGCTGGCGCAGATCGAGCTTAAAAAGGCCAACGAGAAATGGAAAATTGCACAGCTGAACCTGGAGCTGGCACAAACCCAGCTCGCCCTCAAAACGATTAACAGCCCGATCGACGGTATCGTTGTCGACCGTTACGCGATGGTGGGTGAGTCGGTCAGCGGTCGCAGCATCATGAAGCTCGCCCAGGTCGATCCGCTCAAGGTCGAACTGATCGCGCCGACCGAGTATTTCGGATTGATCCAGAAAGGCATGGAAGTCGAAATCTATCCCGAGCAACCGGTCAACCAGGTTTTCAAGGCGACGGTAACCATCGTCGATCAGTTGATAGACCCGGCCAGCGGCAGCTTTACCGTGCGCATGGAATTGCCTAATCCCGAAGACAAGCTCGTCGGCGGTGTCAACTGCCTCGCCAGTTTCGGCTTCGACACGCCGGAACCGTCGAACCCGGACGCCTACAGCGCGCTTTCGAATTCAGGGTTGAGCGAGTAAGCGGGTTGGCTGGGCGATGATCCTGTGCATCCCATCACAGTTTTTCGAATTCCTGCCCGGATTTCGCCCGCTGGCGCCCACGCATGGCCAGATCCCTTACTATACTCGGAACTGTTTCCTGGCGTTACTGACCCCATTTTTATTAATCGCTGCCGAGTTTATGGTCATCGGGCAAGGTCTGCCGAAACGCGCATTTTCTATTGTTGAGTGGTCGTAGAAGCGTCGATGAATAAACAGAAAAAATTCAATCAGCAGAACTCGAAGCTCATCCTCGAAGAGCTCGAGGAGCGCCGGCTTTTTTCTGGTGGTATCGAGGGTCTCATCGTTACCGGCCTCGATTCCGACGAAAATGCGCTTTACACGGACGCCGACGCCAACAAATCACAATCCAGCGACACAACTAGCGAAACCTCGACAACAGCCGCTGAGCAACAGTCACAGGAAATTGTATTCGTCGATGCCGGCGTCGACAACCACCAGCAGCTGGTCGATGACCTGCTCGCCAATTCAGACAGCAGCCGTAACATCGAAGTCGTCGTGCTCGATCGCGACCAGGATGGCATAGAAGCGATTTCAGAATTTTTGCAGGATCGCGATGATCTGGATGCGGTCCACATTATCTCCCACGGCAGCAACGACAGCGTGCAGTTGGGCAACAACAGCCTGACTTCGGAAACGCTCGAAGATAACAATCTCAAGATCGCGCTGTGGGCTAATTCCTTTGCCGAGACTGGCGACATCCTGATTTATGGATGCAATCTCGCCGGAAGCGAGGTTGGGCAAAGTCTCATTAGCAACCTTAGTGACTTGACGCTGGCCGATGTCGCTGCATCCGACGATCTGACCGGCCATGCCAGCCTGGATGGTGACTGGATCCTCGAGCATGCTGAAGGGTCAATTGAAGCGACAGTCGCAGTCAGCACTGAGGCTCAGGCAAGCTACCAGTCCGTGTTATTGGCCCCGAATGCAACCGCTGACGCAGTGGCTACCAATGAGGACACTGCCGTCGTTATAGATGTGCTTGCCAATGACACCGATCCTGAACTCGATGCAATGACGGCCAGAATTATTACCGGCCCGAGCAATGGCACCCTGGTACCCAATGCAGTCGAGCTAACCAACGAAACGAATCTTACCAATAATTCTGCCAACGACCGAGAAGCTGACTGGTCTCCGGATGGCTCTCAAATCGTATTTCGCAGCGATCGCGGGGCCAGTAATGATATATGGGTGATGAATGCTGACGGCTCGGGCCTTACCCAGTTGACTTTTGATACCGGATTCGACAGCCGGCCGGTGTGGTCACCGGATGGGTCCCAGATTCTGTTCACCAGCGATCGCAGCGGTGATGACGATATCTGGATCATGAATGCCGACGGTAGCGGCCAGACCAATCTGACCAACAATGCGCTCGGCGATGATACCGCCGCGACCTGGTCGCCGGACGGCAGCCAGATCGCCTTCAAGAGCAACCGTGATAGCAATGACGAGATCTACGTCATGAACGCGGATGGCAGCGGCCAGGTAAACATTACAAATGACGCGGCCAAGGACTCCGGCCCGTCGTGGTCACCGGACGGAACCAAGCTTCTATTCGTCAGCGATCGGGGCGCTAATACTGACGTTTGGGTCATGGACACTGACGGTTCGAACCCGATAAACCTGACCAACAGCCCAACGTCTATCGATAGCAATGCCTCATGGTCGGCGGATAGCTCAAAGATCGTATTCAAGTCTGACCGGGACGGAGGCAACACCGAAATTTACGTGATGGATGCCAATGGCGCCAACCCGACCCGGCTGACGGATAACGCTTTCGTCGACGGCGCGCCAAGCTGGTCACCCGATGGCTCGCAAGTCATATACCAAACCAACCGGATTGGAAACCACGAAATCTACATAGCCGATATTTCGTCCGACGGCACCTTTACCTATACGCCAGATGCCGGGTTTACCGGGGTAGATTCGTTTACCTACGTCGCCAATGACGGCAGCCTCGATTCAGCCGTAACGACGGTAACAATCACAGTCAATGGTGCAGGGCCTACTGCTAACAATGATACGGTCGCTGTCGACGAAAATACTGCCAACACAACTTCAGTAACTACGGTTAGCGCGATTGCCGCCACCGAAGGCCAGTACGCGGAGATGTACTGGGCAGATAAAGTCGACAATGCCATATATAAGGCCAATGCCGATGGGACAGGCGGAACGACCACGGTTATCAGCGGGCTGAACGCACCGGTAGGGGTCGAGGTCGACTACAACGGCGGCAAGCTCTACTGGACCACGAACGTCGCGGGAGATGCCAGTGTCATTCAAAGTGCCAACCTGGATGGAAGCGGACTGACTACGCTGGTAACCGGTCTGACAGACCCAGACAGCATCGCGCTGGATTTGACCAACGGCAAAATGTATTGGACCGATGACAACAGCGGCGAAATCAGACGCGCAAACCTCGATGGAAGCGCGGTCGAAATCGTACTCTCCGGTCTCACCAATCCCGAGAGTGTCGCGCTGGATGTAGACAGCGGCAAAATGTACTGGACTGATCATGGTGATCTTAAGATCCAGCGCGCCAACCTCGACGGTACCGGTGTTGAAGACCTGGTCACCACCGGACTGTCAAACGTCGGTGATGTAGAGCTTGACCTGGACAATGGCAAAATGTACTGGATCGATGGAGCCATCGGAAAAATCCAGCGCGCCAATCTCGACGGCACCGGCGTAGAAGATCTAGTCACCAGCGGCTTGGGTGATGCCTACTATCTGGCATTGGATGTATCAGCCGGCAAAATGTACTGGACCGATGACGGCGATAATATCATTCAACGGGCCAACCTCGATGGCACCGGTATCGAAGACCTGGTTACCACGGGAGTCGATAATCCACGCGATGTCGCGTTAAGCGCACCGGCGACACTGTCAGGTCCGCTGTCGTATTCGATAACCGCGGGTAACACCGGCAATGCTTTTGCGATAGACGCGAATACCGGCGAAATAACCGTCGCCGATAGCAATGTGCTTGATTTTGAAACCACGCCAGTATTCAACCTGACTGTTGAAGTGCAGGATACAGTCTCACTGTTAACCGATACCGCGACAATTACGGTTAGCCTTAACAATATCAACGAAATAGTCAACTCGGTGCCGGGTCCACAATCAACTAATGAGAACACCGCGCTCGTCTTCTCTACCGCGAATAGCAATCTCGTATCCATCAACGACCCAGAGGCAGGCGGAGGAGAAATCGCCGTAACGCTGGCGGTCAACGATGGAACGCTCACCCTGTCCGGTACCGCCGGCCTTACTTTTGTCGCCGGGAGCGATAACAGTGCATCGATGACCTTCACCGGCACCCTGCTGGATATCAACGCCGCCCTCGATGGTCTGACATTTATGCCTGATCCCGATTACACGGGCGCGGTCAATCTTCAAGTCACGTCCCACGACGACACTAGTCTGCTCGGTATCTATACCTTTGACGACCCGGCCAGCCCCGGCAATGACGGCAGCCCGGGCAGCCTGAACGATGGCGTGGTAAATGGTGCGACACCGGTCTACGACGCCACTCGAGGGGACGTGCTGAGCTTTGACGGTATCGACGATGGCGTACAGATTGCCGGACTCCTCGGTCAACCGGCTGACGTCACGCTTAGCGCCTGGATTAATTTCACCAAGGCCGATCCCGGCGAGGTCATTTCGATCGGTGGTTCAGTATTGCTGCGCGTAGGTGATTGGGGCGCGGCGGATGGTATACGGACATCGTATTACGACGGATCTTGGAAGAATCTGGATTTCAGCACCCCGATTACCGGCACCGGCTGGCGTCACGTTGCGTTTGTATTCGACGATACCAACGATATGCGACGGCTGTATCTGGACGGCGTTGAAGTCGCGAGCGCCGCAACGCCCACATCCATCATTCATGGCGTGGATGCTGACACCTTCATCGGGCAGCACCCAACCGATCCGACCAACTTTTTCTTTGAGGGAATGATCGACGATGCACGGATCTATGGCCGTGCACTTACCGCAGCGGAAATTACCAGTACGATGAACGGAGCGGCAACGAGCGATAGCGACATCGTTCCGATAACCGTCACCAATGTCGACGATGCCGCCGTGATCGGCGGCAATACCAGCTATACGGGCAACGAGGGCGATGCCGTCAGCGGTACGATGACCGCGACCGACGCCGACGGCCTCACGGACCTGACCTACTTCACGGTCAAGACCCAGGCCAGCAACGGCACCGCGGCGATCGATGCCGAGACCGGCGTCTGGACCTTTACGCCCACCGATCCGGACTGGTTCGGCACCGACCAGTTCACCGTGACCGTCACCGACGATCAGGGCGGCACCACCGACCAGGTGGTCAGTGTCACCCTGGCAAATGTCAACGATCCGCCGGTGATCTCCATCGATGCCAGCCCGATCCTGTACCTCAGCGGCACGATGGGCGTCGATCCGAATCTCACGGTCATCGACGTCGATAACACGACTCTGCAATCGGCACAGGTCAGCTTCGGCGACGGTTACCTGCGCGGCCAGGACCGGCTGTTGTTCACCGATCAGCTCGGCATCACCGGTTCGTTCGATATCAATAGCGGCATTCTGACGCTGACCGGCAGCGCCAGCGTGGCAGATTACGAGACGGCGCTGCGCTCGGTGCAGTACGAGGATTTCAATCCGACGCCGGCCGAGGGTATCCTCTTTGTCAACTTCTCGGTATCCGACGGCACCGACACCAGTGCCGTCGATACCCGCGTGCTCGAAATCGTCGACAACCTGCCGCCGCGCGCGGCCGACGATTTCGGCACCGCGGCGGAAGGCGGTTCGGTCGTCATCGATCTCGCCGCCAACGACACCGATGGCGACGACGCGCTCGATCTCACCAGCATCGTGATCACGTCGGGCCCGGCCAACGGCAGCGTCGTCGTCAACGGCGACGGCACCGTGACCTATACCCACGACGGCTCCGAGACCGCGAGCGACAGCTTCACCTACACGATTCGCGACGCCGACGGCAACCTGTCGAACGAGGCGCCGGTGTCGATTGCGGTGAGCGCGGTTAACGACGCGCCGTCGGTCGGCGTCAACACCGGAATGACGGTCAACGAGGGCTCGACCAGCACGGTGATCACCAGCCTGATGCTGAACGAGGGCGATCCGGACGACAGCGGGGCGGGGCTGACCTACACGGTCACGTCGATCCCGGATTTCGGCACGCTGCGTCTGAACGATACCGCGCTCGCGGTCAACGATAGCTTTACCCAGGCCGATATCGATGCCGGATTGCTGACCTACGACCACGACGGCAGCGAGAACTTCAGCGACGGCTTCGGCTTCACCCTCGCCGACGGCGGCGAGGACAGTGCCGCGGCGGCGAGCGGCACGTTCAACATCGGCGTCACGCCGGTCAACAACCTGCCGACCATCGGCGGCGTCGATACCGGCGCGGTGGCCGAGGATGTCGGCGTCGTCGGCGGCAATATCAGCGTTGCCGACAGCCTGACGATCGCCGACGACGATGCCGGCGAGTCCAGCTTCCAGGCGGGCACCGTCAACGGCAGCTACGGCGATTTAACCATCGACGCCGCGGGCAACTGGACCTATACCGCCGACAACAGCCAGGCCGCGATCCAGGCGCTCGATGCCGGCGAAACCCTGACCGATACACTGACGGTGACGACCGCCGATGGCACCACGCACGACGTCGTCATCACGATCAACGGCACCAACGATGCACCGGTGCTGGATGCGAGCGAGGCCAGCCTGTGGCTGAGCAGCAGTGGTGACATGGCGGGCTCGGCCGCCCCGGGGCTGGCGAACTGGACC
>Ga0224503_10000671_pt1 | contig 10328 bp, 11 predicted proteins | sample SF_Oct11_sed_USG_2_FD_169106 | JGI IMG/M metagenome (GOLD analysis project Ga0224503, IMG submission 169106) | Sediment microbial communities from San Francisco Bay, California, United States - SF_Oct11_sed_USGS_21 | ecosystem: Environmental > Aquatic > Marine > Sediment | place: USA...
GCCAATTTTTATGGCATGGGATTCGGGATCCTCCTGTCACCGGTCAATGAGACCGTCAACTCTATTATCAACCAGCTGCTGGACTCCGGCACGCTTCAAAACCGACAATCCGGCTTTATCAACCGTGGCATCAAACTGATGAAAGCCGGTGGATCCGGATCGGTCAAATTCAAGGCCGGTGAATGGAAATTTGTAAAATCCGCAGGAGATGATCTGCGAAAGTCTATATTCCCCCTGCCCACTAAGGAGCCATCGGCTACGCTGTTTCAGCTGTTGGGCCTGATGCTGGAGGCCGCCAAGGATCTGGCCTCACAGGCCGAAGTCCTGTCAGGTGAACAGCGCCAGCCGAATGTGCCAGCTACCACTACGCTGGCCTTGATCGAGCAGGGTCTTAAGGTTTTTTCTTCAATTTACAAAAGGATCCATCGGGCGCTCAAATCAGAGTTTATGAAAATCCAGCGCCTCAACATGCTCTTTACTACTCCGGAAGAATACAACCGGATCTTGGATATGCAGGATCAGGGCGAGTTTAATCCACGGGTGGATTATGACCCGTCTGATCTGGATATCGGGCCGGTCAGCTCCACGGCCGACGTTTCAGACACACAAAAAATTATAAAGGCGGAAGCCTTAATGCAAGTCACGGGACGAGGCCTGGACGATCATAAGATCCTGGCCCGATATCTGGATGCCATTCAGATCGACAACTGGGAGGATCTGGTGCCGGAACAACCAGCACCCAACATCCAGTTGATAATGTTTCAGCAGACTATGGCAGTTGAACACGCCAAGATTCAGCAATCCGAAAGAGAGCTGGATTTAAAAGAGCGTGAAGTAATGATTAAGGACGCCGAAACTTATTACAAAATGGTCAAGCTACAGGCCGATGCGGTCAAGGCTATTGCCCTGGCCGAGGCGGCCGAAGTCGGGCCTCAGATACAGGAGTATAAAACTCAGGTGCAGCATTTAACTGCTGTAATCAATGCCAAAAGGGTGGATCTGGAAGCAGATCTGAAAAACAGGCAATTAGAAGATCAAAGAGCTGCTCAACAGCAGCAACAGGCACAGCAGGGCCAGGGCGCTCCAGGACAAGCGCCAGGAGCTGTTGGGCCAGGACAGGGGGCGCAAGGTGCAGCAATACAACCAGGAGGAGCTGTCTAAGGAAACTTTCGGTCTGTGGAAAACACTGCCGATCACCCAGGAAATCTTAAGAGGACTCCGAGCAGAAAGAGCGATCTTAGTCGAGGCGCTATGCTCTGGACAAAGCCTGACGGGTGAGGCAGGGGCCACGGCGGAAGCAACGGCCAAACTGGTCGGCATGATAAAGGCTATAGATCTGATTTTAAATATTGAATACGAGGACGAGGGAGGAATGACTTATGGATTGTCCGATTGATCCGGAAGGAACCAAAGTTGTGGTTGTACCCGACGAGATTGATGAAATGACGGCTGGTGGCATCATTGTGATACCGCCTAAATCGCGGCAGCAGGAGCAAAACGCCGTAACTCAGGGTACATTGGCGGCTATTGGCCCCAGAGCCGAAGTTTGTTGGAATGACGGAGACGGAAAAGAGACACCGGCGAAGCCAGGCGACAGGGTTATATTCGTCAAGTACGGCGGCACCCAGATTAAGTGGGGGGAACAAATTTATCAATTACTCCAGGATCAGGATGTAATTGGCAAATTGCTTCAAGAAGCCCCAGCCGTCGATCTCGTCTTAAAAGAGCGATAAAGGAGAGGAGCCATGAACGATCAACAGCAATTAGGACCGGCACCGGATACGGTGTTTAAAGATGGTGGCAAGCCCCACGCCGGAGACGGCACGGGCGGCCAGCAACAGCAGCAACAACAGGCGGGTCAGCAGATTCAGCAGGATCAGCATACCGAGGTTGAGATTTTGGCCATGAAGATGGGCTGGAATCCGGAACATAACGAGGCTTCCGGACGACCGTTTAAATCGGCCGAACAGTATATCATGGACTCCAAGGAGATCCAGGATACCACGGTTAAAACGCTCAACACGCTCAAAGATACCAATAAAGAACTGGTAGCCGGTATGCAGAACCTGCGGCAGCATCATGTTAAGGTGGCCCAGGCTGAATCTGCCAGGATCGCAAATGAGCTGGCCGATCTAAACGCAGAACGCGATCAGGCCATCGACGATTCTGACAAGGGCAAGGTCAAAGATATCGATGGCAAAATCGAAAATTTGAAAAAATCCAAAAACGAAATTGACACATCGGCCCAGCAGACCCAGCAGACTCAACAGACCCAGCAGACGGCCGGTACCAGTAATTTTGAGGCTCTTTCCAATGACTGGATGAGCAAAAACACCTGGTATGGTCAGGATTCGGCACAGGGTCACGACCTGGCAATGACCCAGTATATCGACGCTCAGTCCGAGCGTTTCAGGGGGCTGCCCGACGAAGTCTATTTTGAAAAGCTGACCGAGGCGGCCATGACGATGTTCCCGCAAAAATTCAAGGGACAGATCCCGCCAGGTCAGCAGAATCAACAGCAGCAACAATCACAACAGGCTGCTGTAGTTGGCGGTCAGACCCGCCAGGCCAATCCAGGGGCGCGAGTAAAATACGGTTACAACGACCTGTCGCCCGATCAGCAAAAGTGGGCGACTTTTTACGAAAAAAACAAGGTTATGAGTACACAGGAATATGTGGACGAACAGGTTAAAATAGGAAACATACCCGCATTGACGGGCCGAGGTTAAGCCGAAAGCGGCACAAGGAGGAAATCATGGACGAGCAAAACGAGAAAATTGTACTTCGTACAAACGGCTTACCATTTGCTACAGAAAGAGCAGCAGAGCTGCGTATCGCTGCCATGGCCAAGCAAAATAAGAGTTATCGTCGGATCCCCTGGGCGGTGAAGGACCCAGATGGCGGTAAACAGGTCGAGGGCTTTGCCCTTGAGCGTGTGGACGCCGCATCTCGCCGTGTCGGGCGGATCCCAATAGGACAAAGGAATCGGCTTACAGCGCCGAAACGGCCAGGGTACAAACGCAGGTTTGTGAATATTCAACCAGGCAGAATCCAGATGTTTGAAGACGCCGGTTATCAGCTGGTCACAGATCAGACCTATGACCCCAATAATCCTGGGGTGGTCAGGGTCGGTGATCGGGTTGCCGGAGCTGCGACGCCTCTGGGATCTGCGGTTGTCGAGGAAGTTGGCGGTGGGCAACAGGCTGTTTTAATGGAGATACGTGAAGACTGGTACAACGAAGACCAGGCAAAAAAAGCACGACGCCTGGACGAAATGGAAGCTCAAATTAAACGTAGAACTACTAAAAGCGGCCACTATGGAAGTATAAAAGCCGAATCAGCTATGACCCCGCCGCCTCAAGACGTTGCGGATATTGATATGGATCAAGGTCATTTTGATTGATTTTTATACTGTCGAGCTGGCCGTAGATTAAGGAGGACAATATGGCTAATGTTGATCGTCCCAGGGGGTTGCGTCCGATCAAACACATGAACGGAAACCCCTTTTGTGACGAAATCAATCCTTATTTTGTGCCAGCTACCGATGGAACAGCCATTTACTTTGGTGATCCGGTTATGTACGCCGGATCCGCCGATCCGACAGGCAAGTATCCGACAATAGTGAAAGCTACTGCCGGTACGGGCAATTTAATCGTCGGGGTCGCCATGGGTTTCGGTCTCCAGCCGGAGATTGCAGCCGTTGTGAACGACCTGGAAAGCGGTACCCAGAGGTTTCGTGCGGCCAGCACAGATCTTTACGTGTTTGTGGCCGACGATCCGGATCTGATTTTTGAGATCCAGGAAGTCTCCGGAGGAACGGCGCTGACTGTCGCTGCAGTGGGTAACAATGCTCCCTTTGTAGACGCTGGCGGCAATACGACAACCGGCATGTCCGGCGTTGAACTTAATAACGTCGGCGAGGTAGCCACCATCGAACAGCTCAGAATCCTTCGCCTGGCCCCAGGTGTGGACAATGAGTTGGGCGAACACGCCAAGTGGTGGGTACAAATCAATGAACACTTTTACCGTCAGACAGCAGGGGTCTAAGTCTGGGCGAAATGAAAGGAGATATCCATGCCTGTTATTACAACTGGATCATTCGCCAAGGACCTTTGGCCTGGCGTTAACAAATGGTACGGGTTGGCTTATGCCGAGTATCCCATGGAGTTTACGGAGATATTTGACGAGGAGCCTTCCCAGTTGGCCTTTGAGGAAGACGTGGGAATTGCCTCTTTCGGGTTGGCTCAAGAAAAGCCCGAAGGGCGCGGAATTACCTATGATGATGCCCGTCAGGGCTTTATCGACAGGTATGTCCACGGAACTTTTGCTTTAGGATTCATTATCACACGGGAAATGTGGGAAGATGGCATTGCCGGTACGACGGCGCTGAAAAGAGCAAAAGCGTTGGCATTTTCTATCCGTCAGACCAAGGAAATTCTGGGTGCGAACATCCTCAATCGTGCCTTTAACAACTCATTCACATATGGTGACGGTGTCGAGCTATGTTCACTGCTCCATCCCAATGTATCGGGTGGTGTGTGGGCAAATGAGCTGGCAACGCCATCTGATCTTAACGAAGCTGCGCTGGAGCAAGCGTGCATTGACATTGCCAATTTCACAAACGACAGAGGGTTGCGGATCGCTGTGCGCCCGATGAAATTGATCGTGGCTGTGGACAATACCTTTGAGTCCACCAGGATCCTCAAATCCGAGTTGCGTGTGGGAACGGCAAACAATGATCTCAACGCCATCCGTGCGTTGGGTATGATCCCAGAGGTGTGTATAAATCATTATTTAACCGACCAAGAGGCTTGGTTTATCAAAACCGATTGTCCGGACGGTTTAAAGTGGTTCAATCGTCGTGGAGACGAATTTGATACCGATAACGATTTTGACACCGAGAACGCCAGATTCAAATCGACATTCAGGGCGTCCTGGGGCGCTTCCGACAAGCGTGGTGTTTACGGATCCCCTGGCGCTTAAAAACCGCCTGGGCTTAGTATAGCTGGGGCTTTCCCGCTGGGTCAGCCCCTTGCCCAGGACAGGTTTAGGCGCTCCTTGGCCCGTCCTGGGCTTATTGCACTATAACTGTTTTTAAAAACGGAGAATACCCATGCGCCCGAAAAGAGTAGCATTGGCGGCGGTCGCTACGAAAGTAGTGCCTGTAAGCCAATACGACGCTGGTTATCGAGTCCAGGTCGGTGGCACGTTTGTCGGCACTTATTCGGTGGAGTTTACCGATGTGGATATCCATAAACTGGGAATTGCCGAAGCCGAATGGAAATCTGAAACGGACCAGACAACTCAAACGGCTGCTTCAGAATTGTTTTATAACGGTGGTATTACGGCTTTTCGGCTTAATGTGACCATTTATACCTCCGGCAGTATTGAGATGAATATTACCAGTGTGCCTTATTAGCCAGGGAGCCAGATATGACACGACACACCGACAGGGAATATTATCCTGGCGACCACCTGGTTATCTGCGACCGCTGCGGATTTAAATACTACCGGTCCCAGGTCCGCAAAGAGTGGCAAGGCTGGCTGACCTGTATCGGTCCAGGCACCCAGGGATGCTGGGAGCCGCGCCAGCCCCAGGATATCACGCCGCCGTACCGTCTGGACCGCCAGTGGGTGGAAGACAACCGGCCACGGCCGATTGATGATTTTGACACGTTGTCAGATGAAGTCTGGACGATTCAGGACTGGACTACTTATATCGAAACCGATTCTAACGGTCGCCTGACGGTGGCTGCTAATCAGGTGGACCTGGCCCTAAATCAAAACGCCGATGCCAGAGTCTTTAAAAATTTTGGAAAAGACTTTTTTACTGACAAGTTTGGTTTCCGGATTACCCTAAATGCCACCCACGCCGGTGGATCCCTGTCGGGCCTGATGGATCTTTTCCGTGTAACCGATGATCCCAGTCTCCAGGCCGCACCGGCCATATTTTTACAAACATCTATTAATAACACGCCCGATATCGATTTATTTCTAAATGCCGGTGGAGAAATTCAGGACCAAATCACGGGGCTTGCGACCGGCACTACACATTATATCGAACTGGTATTTGAAAACAGTCGCTTTACGCTTACCCTTTACACGGACGGCACTTACACAACGGTCTCACAGCAGTCAACAGCCGACTGGTCGTGGGGCTTTCGTTATTATGACTATCTATTTGCCCCTGGCTTTTTCAGCCTGGGCGTGGACGAGCTTCAGGCCAATGCGACGGTGACGAATCTGCAGGTCCGGAGCATTACCCTGATTTAAAGGAGACGACATGGCACTTACCGTGGATCCGCTGGAATTTATGCCGCTGGTGGCTCCGGCTTTCAATCTTTGTCCCACGGCAATTATCCGGTATTGGATTATAGAAGCATGCCGAAAATTCTGCTGGGAAACAGGCCTGTGGCGTGAGCAGACAGAGCCGGTCAATGTGGTGGCCCAACAGGCCGACTACGATCTGACCGACAATTCGATCCTTTTATTGAATACAGCCACACCGGTCAACACCGTAGGAGAGATCACCCTGCTGGAACACATTGAGCTGCTTCAAATAGATCTTGAGACAACCTCAGAGCGCTATCTGGACGAGAACGAGCGCGGGTGGAGGCAGAGGGAAGAATCCAGGCCCAGGCGCTTTATAATGGACCGTAGGCGGATTTTAACCCTGGTTTACAGACCATCTCAGGCCATTACTAACGGGCTGGATCTGTGGCTTACGCTCATGCCTTTGAGATCCGCCACCCTGCTGGAAGAATTTATGTTCAATGATTGGCGGCAGGTAATCGAAAACGGGACCATGGCCTTTTTGCTGGAAATGCCAGGCGTGCCTTGGAACAATGCAGATGGTGCGCTGTTTTATTGGAATAAATGGGATAGTGCGCTGGAAGACGCCTATGAGCGCAAAGCGGCCGGTTACACCGATCATCAGGCATCTTATTATTTCCGGCTGGATTATCGAGACGTGTCCGGTGGTGAGGCTGGAGATGCGGAGGGCGGCATTTAATGGCGGACTGTAAGTTACCGGAAATACCGTTTGCTTCAGGAGTTGAGCAGAACCTGCAGCGGCTGCTGTCTCCGATCAAAGAAACCCTGGATATTATGACGGGTCGGATCGGGGATCCGCTGTGCCGTGTTGTAACTATTGAGGATCTTCTGGACGAAGCCGTCACGGTCAACATTACTACTTCCGGTGGTGGTGGCGGTGTAGACACCGATGCCATCCATGTGGACATTGCCAATGAGATCAACGGCATCACCCTGAAAGCCATACCAGTCGGTGCTGACATTCTGGTAATCGAGGATTCGGTAGATTCTTTCAACAAAAAGAAAATAGCTATTTCATCGTTACCATTCCCTGACCGGATTATAGACGGTGATACCAAAATCCAGGTCCAGGATGCGTCCACGACCGACACGATTGTCATGGTGGCCAACAATACCCAGCGCTTTAAATTCTCTGAGGCCGCTGATGCTTTTCTTGTTGGCCCCTATCAAACACTGGATCTTACCACCTTAAATGCGGCTGCCCGTGAGCTGGTGATCGCCAGCAATACCGCCGGTGCTGGCATGACGATATTTACGCCGACTAATCAGATTGGCCGGATCTATTTTTCCGACAGTGGCGGCAATAACCGTGGTGCGATAGAGTACAATCATAGCACTGACGTGCTTTCCCTGGGAGCCAACGGCGCTTTGCCACTTGCCCTGGGCGGTACAAACCTGGCGTTGACCGGTGTAAATCTCAAGCTCAACGAAAGTATGCAGTTTGATACCGGCCAGCTGGTTAATGAGATCGTAACTACGGTCGGTGTAACCAGTACTGACAGCCAGCTGGCTACCGCCAAAGCGATCTGGGGGGCCAGAACAGCCAGCACTGATACGGTTTACGGCGAGATTTATGCCCAAGACACCACCGGCACCATATCGGTCTCCAATGCCGGATGGACGCAGGTTACCAATTTTGCCGCCAACGGATCCTTTCAGCACGCAACGCCGGATCACACCAACGATCATATCACCATCGATGAAGACGGCATTTATTTTGTCTGCATCAGTGCAACGGTTGAAAACAGCGCCGGTGTCGGCCACATTGTTGAACTGAGCGCTTTTAAAAACAACGGCGTTACCGAGCTTCCCAATATTCATGCTCACCGGACCCTTCCGGTAGGTACCGACAGAGGATCCATGAGCCTGTCCGGATTGGCCGATCTGGGTATAAACGACACTTTGGAGCTGTGGGCGCAAAGCAGCAGCGCTACCGCACGCAACATTACTGTCAGTGACGTGAACCTGACGGCTATAAAGATGGGCTTTGTAGAACCGGTGCCGTGGCTGGGAACCTGGGCCAAGCGCACCAAGATTATGATAGATCCGGCCCAGTTTGACAGTACCCAGACAAACTTTCCGCACGCTGTTAAACTTGCGACATCCACCGGCCAGTCCAGCCAGGATATGTCACGGGTATTTGACGAGCTTACATCGGATGCCAATCGCAAGAAAATTGCCGTCACTTCAGGCGACGGTACGACCCAGCTGCAGGTGGAAATTGAAGACTGGGATGATGCCAACGAGAGGGCCACCCTTCATGTGAAGGTACCTTCAGTATCCGGATCCGCCGTTACCGCCCTGTATCTGTACTATGATGCCACTGAGACCAATAACACGACTTATATTGGCGACACGACCGAAACAGCTGCCCAGGCGGTTTGGGACTCCAACTTTATCGGTGTCTGGCACCTGGCGCAGGATCCATCCGGTGGCAGTGTCGGTGACATGAAAGACAGCACATCCAACGGTCTGCATGGCCAGCCGTTTAACTTTGAAGCTATCGACCTGATTAACACGCCGACCGGCAAGGGCCTGGATATGGACGGCACCAATGAATATGTCAGTGTGCCACACAATGCGCTTTTATCGAGAGGCAACGGTGCATCCGACGATGGACCGTTTACCCTGGAAGCGTTTGTCAATATGGATGATGCTACTACTTTTCGGCACATTTCAAAAAGAGATGGGGCGAGTATTGAATATATTATGTCAACGGCGGCATCGGATAATTTTATTTGCAATCTTTATGACTCCCCGAACACGAATCGAATCGGCAGGACAACTCCTAATAACGCCGAAACACCTTTTCAGGGTAATTGGACACATTATGCTCTGCAATACCGTGGAACCGAGCTTGAAAGCGGCATCGACAATGTAAGAGATGGCGTGGATGTTGACACCGCAACAAATAGTACCGGCACTTATTCGGCAATGCACGTTATTGCTACTGCAAATTTTAATATGGGTGAAAGCTCCGGTGGCTATGCCAATGGCAAATTTGGAGAAGTCAGATTCAGCGATATCGAGCGCAGCAACGCATGGTTAAAGGCGACCACTCAATCACTTAAAGATAATGTCAACACTTTCGGAAACGAGGAGACTTTTGTCTAATGTCTACTTTTACAGTTGGATCAGTGACCGACATTTGCAGAAAACGGATCCTGGATGAAGCCAGAATCGATTTTGATGATCCGGAGATCCTGACGCTATTTAATTTGACCAGCCGTAAGATGGTAACGCTACTGCCACGGGTCCACAGCCGGATCCGGACCATGCAGCTGCAAGCTGGTAACAAACAGATCATACCGCTGGCAGGGCTGGAGATCATCGATGTGATCCGTAACATGGGCTTGGATGGCCTGACGGCTGGCCGGTCGATCCGCCAGACCGACAGGGCGTTGATAACCCGTTATGTGCCGACGTTTTCAACGGACACGGCCAATGCGGACTCGTCGATCTGGGATTGGTGGCCGATTATCGAATATCCGGAACAATTTTATGTGCATCCGCAATCAGACGGCAACGGCTTTGTGGAGATCGAGCAAGCCGAGACACCACCGGACATTGTCTTTGATACGCCTGGGGCCTGGAGATCTTTGGCCATACCGGTCAGCGATTACTACCTGGACGCTTATATCAATGGAATTTTGTACCAGGCCTATGATGACGATACGGACATCCCAGGAAATACTCCCAGATCCCAGCTTTATTATGTGCGTTTTCTGGCCGCTTTGGGTGTGGCGCAACCAGGAGAAAGGACGGGTCAACCAGCATGACAGAATATTTATTTGCCAACAATGCCATCGGCGCATTGAACACGGCTATTGGCACCGGTGACACCTTGCTGGTGCTGGAGTCGGGCCAGGGAGCGTTGTTTCCAAATCCTTCAGGCGGTATTTCAGCTTTCCGGCTGATTGTCTTTGAAAGCCCCAGTCAGTTTGAATGGATGACGTGTACTTTTGTATCCGGAGATACGCTGACGGTAACACGCA
>Ga0224503_10000677_pt1 | contig 10284 bp, 8 predicted proteins | sample SF_Oct11_sed_USG_2_FD_169106 | JGI IMG/M metagenome (GOLD analysis project Ga0224503, IMG submission 169106) | Sediment microbial communities from San Francisco Bay, California, United States - SF_Oct11_sed_USGS_21 | ecosystem: Environmental > Aquatic > Marine > Sediment | place: USA: California...
CACAACCCACCGCACCATGGCAGAAAACCTGATTGATCAAGTGCTGGAGCGCTATGCACATCGGCTGGAGGGTGGATTTCAGACCTGCACTACTGACGAGGTGCCGCTGACGGGTGGGGAGATGATGGATTTTCCCTCCTATCTCAGAGCCCAATCCCTTGGTCTCAAGGGCCGATGGGGGTTATCTTCGACAAGTATAGAGCACCTGATCCACAGTTACGGTCGGAATCACATGGACATCCTGGCTCTGGGTTTGAGTGATCGGAAACTCTTGGAACAATTGGGGCCAGGCTCTCGGGTAATCAAAGCCCAGGTCATTTATGGGGTAGAGGATGAGATGGCCCTCACCCTGGAAGACTTCATGAGCAGGCGAACAGATCTGTTGCACTTCAACGGCGGAGGTGGATTGGAGGTGGTTGCAGCCAAACTCATGGGCAACACCCTTGGGTGGAGCCGCGCCCGCCGCCAAGCTGAAATCAGAAAATACCGACAAACTGTCCAGGAAATGTTTCATTTCAGATCGACTTAGTCATGGGATTTGCTGGGGAGGCGTAGCCTGAAAAGGATGAACCACAGAGACACAGAGGAGTGCTTCGCACTCAAATTCGAAATACGAAATACGAAGCACGAAACAAATACAAAATCCGAATTCTCAAATGTTCAAAACGTGACTACTCGAAAAGTCTTGTCTGGTGTTTCGGACATTTGGATTTTGGTAATTCGAATTTGTTTCGGATTTCGATATTCGGATTTCGGATTTACATTAGATATGTGCTTCAGTGGTAAACAAAAAGACAGGGAGCACTTATCAACTAAATACTAAAGATTAGGCAAATGAATAGTCGCGAACGATTTCTTGAGACAATGCGCTACGGCAGCCCCGACCGCGTGCCCTATTTCGAGGAGGGTATCCGCCGGGACGTGCTCAAAACATGGCGCAAGCAGGGGTTGCGGTCTCAAGCAGATCTTTCTCAGATGTTTCCTACCGATCGGCGCGAGGTTATAGAGCCGGACTTGGAGCCCAATCCCAAGTTCAAAAAGTGGCCAACCTCGCGAGCTGAACTGAAAAAACTGCGGCAACGCCTCGATCCATACGGGCGAGGACGCTTGCCCAGGGGTTGGTCTCAAAGGATTCGCCGTTGGCAAAAGCGAGACCATGTGCTCATGCTAAGAATTCACCGGGGATTTTTCCTCACTATGGGCGTTTACGAATGGCGCAGATTTGCAGAGCTGATGGACCTGCTCATTGATGATCCTGAATTTGTGCGTGAAGCCATGGAGATCCAGGGTGAGTTTGCAGCCAGATTGGCTGAACGGGTCCTAAAGGATGTCCAAGTTGACGCGGTTCTGTTCAGCGAACCCATCGGTGGCAACTATGGCCCCTTGATCTCGCCACAGATGTACGAGGACATGGTGCTCAGGAGCTATGAGCCGGTTCTTGAGGTTTTGGAGAAGTATGCAGTAGAGACCACCGCCTTTGTGACCTATGCCAATGCCAGAGCGTTGCTGCCCAGCATTATCAAGTGGAAATTTAACTGTCTGTGGGCTTGTGAGGTCAACATTAATGAAATGGACTATCGCAATATTCGTCAAGAGTTCGGCCGTGAACTGCGCCTTATTGGGGGGATCGATCTGGATGCATTGCGACGCGACAAAGACACGATCAGAAGCGAAATCGAGGAGAAGGTGCCGCCACTAGTTGCCGACGGTGGCTATGTGCCCCTGGCAGACGGGCGGATCCGGTCCGATGTGCCATATGAGAATTATGTGTATTATAGGGAGCTATTGCAGAAGATCACTCAACAATAAATGTCTAAAATGTACTAAAGTGTACTAAAATGCCTAAAATATTGACAAAGTCGCTCTCTGGCTTCCCTATGTCTACACAAATCTGTTGATGGAGCATCATAAGCACTGTGAATAAGCATAACCGAATATCCACGGAAGATTTCTTCGTTCGGGCGGCGGGCAACAAGCTCCGAGTGAGGAGGCTCACGCACCCGGGTAACGATGGGCATGACTCCCGTCCCACTCTCGTTTTTCTCCACGAGGGCTTGGGTTCTATTGAGATGTGGCATGACTTCCCAGAAGTACTGTTAGAGAAAACTGGCTGTAACGGTTTGCTATATGACCGCTGGGGACATGGCAAATCTGATCCCATCGATGTCCAAAGAACAATCCGATATGTTCACGATGAGGCTTTGGACACCCTACCCGAGGTTCTAGAGAATTCTGGTGTAGAGGACTCCATCCTCATTGGTCACAGCGATGGCGGCTCTATTGCCCTGATTTTTGCAGCAGAATATCCTGGATCGGTCCGAGGGCTTATTACCGAAGCTGCACATGTTTTTGTGGAAGAGATCACCCTGGAAGGTATTAGAGAGGCCGTGATAACTTACCAGACCACAGACCTCAAGAAAAAGCTGGCTCGTTATCACGATAGTAATACCGAAGTGATTTTCAAAGCATGGTGTGAGACCTGGCTGTCCCCCGAATTCAAACATTGGAATATTGAGGATTGCCTGCCAAGGGTCACGTGCCCGGTTCTGGTGATCCAAGGCCAAGACGATCAGTACGGTACTGAAGCTCAGGTGAAATCCATAGCAGGTCGAGTAGCCGGCCCCGCCAAGCCTCTCCTTATTCCTGACTGTGCTCATATACCTCATAAGGAGGCTACCGACAAGGTTATCAAGGAAATGACCGAGTTCATATTAGGGTTACTTTAGAAACAATCTGAACCTATTCACCCCCACCCTAACCCTCCCCCGTCGAGGGGGAGGGAACTTTAGATGCGCCCCAGGATCCCCCCTCCCCTGGCGGGAGGGGGTTAGGGGGGGTCTGAACCTGGTACATAGGTTACCCATGTTCGTGGTTGCACGGGGAGGGGGAAGTGGGGGCAACTGGCTGCAATTTATCATTGTAAATCATTGATTATAATACAATAAAAGATATTGAATAGTCTCAATGTAGTCCTAATATCCTGGAGGTGAGACCTTGGAGAATGTGAGCGGCATGAAAAATCGCTTGATGGAAATCATACTGGAGAAGTCCTTTCAATATTCGAAGGAGCCTATCTTCAAGCTGGTCTCGGGTGGGGTGAGCAATTTCTACTTTAACTGTAAGCCCACCATGCTCGACCCTGAGGGCAAGGAACTCATTGGCCGCCTTATTTTCAGCACAATTCGAGATCTCGAGGTTGCCGGAATCGGCGGCCTGGAATTGGGCTCGGTCCCCATCTCAAGCGCGGTTTCTCTGATTTCTCAACTCGAGGGGCAACCCATTAAAGAATTCATTGTCCGCAAAGAGAAAAAAGAGCACGGCATCCCGGCAAAGGTGGAGGGAGAATGTGTTGTCGGGGAGAAGGTGGTGGTGGTCGATGATGTCATTACCACCGGCGGTTCCACCATCAAGGCCATTGAGGCGGTACAGAAGTTGGGCCTCGAGGTTTCCAAAGTGGTTGTCCTGGTGGACCGGGAAGAAATGAACGGCAGGCAGAACATTGAAAAACTCTGTCCGGAGGTGGAACCACTCATAAAACGAACGGAGGTCATGGCTCGCTATAAGAAACGCAGAGCGCAAAGCGCAAAGCGCAAAGCGTAAGGTTCAACCGCTCAATTCCTCCCTGCTTTGCCTACCTCACCCTATTGCATCTCCTTTCCAAAGCATCCCTATTGATAATTGGCCAATTAGCCAGACAGTTTTTGGCTATTTTGCCAAATTCAGTCATCTGGCAAATGTGTATCAGGAAAACCCTTTTTTTCAACTCCCTGTAATAACAAACATTATTTGCCATATTTTCTTTGGCATTAATTCTGCAGATACGGTTGACGACTGAATATCGACAAGTGCGTAAATGTAAGGAGGAGAGAGCAATGAAACTAGAAAAATTCAACAAACGCGACACAAGGTTTACTCCCTGGACCGCGCTATGCGTCCTGAGTCTCATTGCGGCCATGGTCTTCGCGGTACCCTCTCTGGTGTTTTCTCAAACCTATGAGTTCAGCCAAGATTGCGAAACGGCCCTAGTGGGAACCCAACACACTATCAGGGTGAAGGTGACCGGTAGTACTGACACATCTTTCGGATTTTGGTTCGGTGGTGATGGCCCGAACCCTGGAATGATGGTCGCCCCCGTTATAGTTCCCGACGCGAATGGTGAATTTGAGTACACCTATACAAGCACAGGTGTTGGAACAGACGCGCTAGGGCTCATTAACCAGTGGTATCTACCCCTTGCTACCGTCTACACTACCTGGACTGACAATGAAGCGGACTTATGTTCGGAGTCAAAGTCAGCAGGTGTTACCATTGGAGGCCGATTTACCTTGAATCCCAAGAAGAAGGGTGCCCTGAAAATTGCGGTCTGTGGCACTAAAGACTTTGAGGTAAGTAATGTTGACCCGGAAAAAGTGCGACTGGCCGGTGTACAGCCGTGGCATTGGAAGCAAAAGGATTCCAGTCTCTGTCTAGATGGAAAAGACGGGGTTGTGGATCTCGTCTTAAAATTCAAGAATCGCGAAGTTGTAGAGGCCCTTGGACCAGATCTCGAAGATACTAATGGGGTTACACTAGCCCTCACCGGCGAGCTGAATGATGGAACAGCTTTTGGCGGCGAGTGGGTTGCGGAGATCAAGAAAAAGGGCAAAAGGCACGGGAAAAACGAGCAATACCAGGATCATAAAAATGGTAAAGGTAAAGGACCCAATAAATAATCAAGGTACTTGAAGTGACTCTCCTCCAAGGCAGGGGCAACATTGCCCCTGCCTTTTTTTGTGCTCAGTGGCTAGTGCTTCAGGGCCTCAGCCCCACGCTTGGCGCTGAGCAGCAGCAAAATCACCGCCAGCGCCTGGGCAAGGAGTGAGAAGGTTACTTGAGTGTAAAGATCACCGCTCCGTTGCCACAGCCAGGGCCCCAAGAGGGCACCTGCCATTCGACCCACCACCAATGCACTGAAATTGAATGCCAACCATTTGCCTCGCTCCAAAGGAACCAATTCGGAGACGTAAGGAAAAATCGACACTATGGTGAACTCAAAAAGGTAGAACATGACTACAAGACCCAGAAAGGCGAGAATTAGTGAGCTCTGGCAAAATGGCAGGGCCAGATAACTCAGCCCTGTCAGGATCAAACCAGTAAAAATTGCTCGTCTTTTGCCAAAACGATCAACCAGAAACACCACGGTGAACTCGCCGCCCAACTCAGCCAGTCCCACCAGGATGGAATAGAGCCCCAACGTCTGCACCTGGAGGTTAAATTGCTTCTCCAGCCATGCTCCATAGACGATCACCATGTTTTCATTGGCGAAAACCATCAGGAGGGAAACCCCAAGAATTAAGACTGGCTTGGCTCGAACTGTGACCTCTTCCCCGGCGCTCGACACCACCTGACTTGCTGATTCTTTTTTATTAGGGTTTGACTGATTAACTTCCTGCAGGCTCTTTGTACAAATTATTGCTACCAAGGCGGCTACCGAGATCAGCACAAAGGGACTGTGCCAGCCGAAGTGAGCTATGAGAAAGCCACTGAGTGGAATGCCTATCAGCCAGCTCCCCGCCCAGGATGACTCCAGGATTCCCAGAGCTCGCGCCCGCTTCGAGTATGGAATTCGATCACTGGCAAAGGCCTGTACATTGGGATCGTAGACTGGTTTTGATAGGCCGATGAGCACAAAACCAACAAGCGCCAGTGAAAAAGTTCGAGACACAGATACGGTCAAACTCCCGAGAAAGAGGGCGGACAACCCAATTACCATGCCCCAAGCGTATCCCTTCCGCTCCCCCAAAAGCCCCCAGAGCGCACCGGTTAGGCCGACTAAATGCCGTGCTGCCACCAGGAGACCTGCCCTTTCAAAGGAGATCCCCAAACCTCTGGCGATTGCCGGAAGAAAAGGGTAGGTCACCCGGACAGCCAGATTCAGGGTAACCCTGCTAAATAGAACTACGAACCATGTCCATTTTGACATGCGATCTCAGTCTCCCGATTTCATCGTAAGGCTAGAAACAGAGCCATTTGCAGCAAGGAACATATCAAATCCGAATATCGAATATCGAAATCCGAAACAAATTCGAATTACCTAAATCCAAATGACCGAAACAATAGACAAATCTTTTCGACTAGTTAGGTTTTGAGCATTTGAGAATTTGGATTTTGTATTTGTTTCGTGCTTCGGGTTTCGAAACTGGGGCCCCGCCCGGAGGGTGGGGAGTCCGGAGGACCAATTTCGAATTTGAGTGCGCAGCACTCGTCTCCAATATTCCATAAACTGATCAGGCTACGAGCTAGGATCTCTAAGGGGCAAAGGATGGTAGGATACACGATTACGGAAAAATGGTGGTGGAAAAAACTTCTGGAAGAGATAAAATGGGAGCTAATTAGTGCTCATCCAGAAACGGCTGTTTCCTCAGATAGTGACCAGGAGATTCATCATGCTCCCCCAGAGAGTTGTGGAAGAGATTGAAACGAACCGCCAGCGCTATGTGGCAGAGCTTACCGACTTCTTGCGGATTCCCAGTGTGAGCACTGACTCTGAGTATGCTGAGAACACTCGGCAAAGTGCAGAATGGGTGGTGAATAAACTCAAGAAACTGGGATTTCAAACAGAGCTTCGTGAAACTGCGGGTCATCCTGTGGTCTGCGGACACCTTGTGTCTGCTGCCAGTCTACCCACACTTCTTATTTACGGGCATTACGACGTTCAGCCCCCGGATCCTTTGGATGAATGGGTTACTCCGCCTTTCTCCCCTGACATTCGGGACGGTTACATCTATGCGAGGGGCGCCACCGATAACAAGGGACAATGCCTCACCTATTTCGAGGCCATGGAAGCGATACTCGCAGTAAGTGGGAAACTCCCCCTCAATGTCAAAGTGCTGGTTGAGGGGGAGGAAGAGATTGGCAGTCCCAACCTCGGTCCCTTTTTGCAGGAAAATCTCGATGAGCTCAAGACCGATGTAATTGCCATTTCGGACGGCTCCCAATTTGCACCTGATATCCCTGCCATCACCTATGGACTGAGGGGGCTTTCCTACCTGGAGGTGGGAGTACAGGGTCCACGCTTCGATCTCCATTCCGGGAGTTTTGGCGGGCTCGTAGCCAACCCCGTTCAGGTCCTTTCCGAAATGCTGGCCCAACTCAAGAACGAAGATGGAACCGTTGCGATTCCCAATTTTTACGACGATGTGCTGGAATTGGATCCAAGAGAACGTCAGGAAATGGCCGCTTTGCCAGTGGATGAAGTTGCACTAAAAAAATACCTGGGAATTGACGAATTAGTGGGTGAACCTGACCGCTCCATTGTGGAACGCAAGACAGCACGCCCCACACTAGATGTGAACGGCATCTGGGGAGGATTTGCTGGCGAGGGCGCAAAAACCATCATCCCTGCCAGAGCCGGAGCCAAGGTGAGCATGCGGTTGGTGCCGGATCAGCGTGCAGCTCAGACGAACGAGCTGTTCAAGGATTTTGTCAACTCACTGGCGCCCCCCGGTGTCAAGATCCAGATTTCAGAACTACACGGCTCCGATCCCGTTTTGGTAGAGCGCGATCAACCAGCGATCCAAGCCGCTGCCAGGGCCATAGAATTTGGCTTCGGAAAATACCCTTTATTCATTCGAGAGGGTGGTTCCATCCCCATTGTTGGCCTCTTCCAGAAAGAGCTCGGCTGCAAGAGCATCCTGCTTATGGGGTGGGGCAGCCCCGATGACGGTGCCCATTCCCCCAATGAACGTTTTTCCCTTGAGGACTTCCACCGTGGCATCCTCTCCGCTGCGGCTCTTTTCTATGCTTTAGAGGAATCTTTTGAAGCTTAGTTATTGACATGAGTGACGGTGGCGGTTTTTATAATTGACAGCTATAGTGAACCCTGTTAACTGTTTCTATACCCTATCAAACTCGTGACAATTAAACTTCCAATTGACCGTAGCCAAGACAAATTCTGCTCAGCCCTCGTCTGAGACCTAGATGATATCGAGGAGGAAATATGCTGCAAGACTATCCCAAAAAGGCATTATTGAAGGATGGTTTCAGTTGTACCCTGAGGCCAATGATCAGCGATGATCTGGAAGGTCTTTACCGGTTTTTTGTCTCACTCCCTGAAAAGGACCTGAGATACCTGCGAGACGATCCAACGGACCGAAGACTCGTAGAGAAATGGTGCCGGCAAATCAACTACGACAAGGTCCTACCGATTCTGGCGGAGCACGAAGATAGGATACTCGCAAACGCTACTCTTCACAGGCAAACTTCGGGCTGGGGAAAGCATGTTGGTGAAATGCGGGTAACCATCGCTACTGAAGTCAGGCAGCGCGGCCTGGGCTCCAGAATGGTGGAAGAACTCTCAGGCCTCGCTCGCGCGGCCGGCCTCGATAAGCTTTGCGCCAGGGCCATTGCTTCCCAAACCGATGCGATAAAGGTCTTTGAAAAGAATGGCTTCAGCCTGGTAGCTACCTTGAAAAATTTCGTAAAAGATGTCCATCAAGATGAGTACCAAGATATCGCTATGCTGGTTAAGGACCTGAGCCAGAAATAGCGGAGACGAAGGAGTTTCTATGCGAGAGGTGGTAATAGCGAGTGCTGTTCGCACTGCCATTGGTGGATTCGGGGGCGCGTTGAGTACTGTGCCAGCTGATGAATTGGGGGGAATCGTAATAAAAGAGGTCCTTGCCAGAGCGCAAATCAGGCCAGAGAAGGTTGATGAGGTGATAATGGGTAACGTGCTGCAGGCGGGCCTGGGCAAGAATTCGGCAGGACAGGCCGCAGTGCGAGCTGGGATAAGCCAATACAGTCCGTCTTTTACAGTGAGCAAGGTTTGTGGTGCGGGAATGAAAGCGGTAATCATGGCAGCTCAGACCATAAAGTCCGGAGACGCGGATATCATTGTTGCCGGGGGCATGGAAAATATGAGCGCCACCACTTTCTTTCTGCCGCAAACTGCCGAGCAGCCTGAAAAGGGGTCCGAGAAAGCCCTCGAGACCATGATCCAGGACGGGCTTTGGTGCTCCTTTGGGGACACTGAAGCGGGCACTGCCCCGGATAGCGTTGGAGAGAGGTTCGGAATCAGCAGGGAAGAACAGGACACATACGCTGCGAGGAGTCATCAGAAGGCTGAAGCTGCAACAACTTCCGGCCGTTTCAAAGACGAGATCGTGCCAGTTGAGGTGGCCCAAACAGCAGGAGACCCAAATATTTGTGCTACCGACGAGAATCCTAGATTCGGCGCGACCGCTGAGACTTTGGCTAAACTGGAGCCTGCCTTTGCCAAGGCCGGAACCATAACTGCAGGGAATAGCTCGGGAGTCGCAGATGGGGCCGCAGCACTGTTATTGATGAGTGCAGAAAAGGCCTTCAAGATGGGAATCAAGCCCATGGCCAAATTCATTGGCTATGATTATCACTGGTGTGAACCTGAGCTGATGGGCTACGGACCCATTTATGCAGTGCGAAGTGCTCTTCATAAAGTCTGGGCTAAGCTTGACAAGGAAATCGATCTAGTGGAACTCACCGAAACCTTCGCTGCTCAGACCATTTTATCCCTGAGGGAGTTGAACCTTGATCCGGAGATAGTCAACGTCAATGGCGGCGCCATTGCTTTAGGACATCCCATGGGCTCAAGTGGTGCCAGGATATTAACCACGCTTCTCTATGAGATGCAGAAAAGGGACTCTAATGTGGGCTTGGCAGCCGGCATGGGGATCGCCTGCATTGTCGAACGCGAATGGTATTACTAGGGGCAAATGTCTAAAGTGAGCTAAAGTGTCTAAAATGCCTAAAATAAAGAACATGTAAGAAAACAGAAAATAGAGAAAAGGAGGTTGCTTCTCCATGATTCTTTATGAATACCCTAAGAGAACAACTCTAAAAGATGGGACCCAACTCACCTTGAGGCCTCTCAGAAAAGAAGACCAGCAGGCACTGCACGAATATTTCTTGAGAATGCCCCCCGAAGACCGAATGGGGTTGAAAGATGACGTAACCGATCTCGAGGTAATTGAACATTGGATTTACGATCTGGACTATGATGTTGTCCTACCAGTGCTTGCTTTAGATGATGGCCACATTGTGGCCAATGCCACTCTTCATTTCAATCAAATTGGCTGGACAAAACATCAGGGAGAAATTCGTATCACCAGCGACCCAGACTACAGACAAAAAGGGTTGGCGGCGCGCCTCATTCAAGAATTGATCGAGATAGCAGCCTACTTCGGTTTGGAGCAGCTCACCGCAGAGATTGCACCCACATCTGTTGAAGCCCGGACAATCTTCAGGAAACTGGGTTTCAATGAGATC
>Ga0224503_10000678_pt1 | contig 10283 bp, 10 predicted proteins | sample SF_Oct11_sed_USG_2_FD_169106 | JGI IMG/M metagenome (GOLD analysis project Ga0224503, IMG submission 169106) | Sediment microbial communities from San Francisco Bay, California, United States - SF_Oct11_sed_USGS_21 | ecosystem: Environmental > Aquatic > Marine > Sediment | place: USA...
TAAAAAGATGGTACGCACAAACACAACGCCGGAGGAATTCGTAACGGCCTGGCAGGGGAATGGGTCACTGGAGGACGTAGCAACGGCTCTCGGCTGTTCAAAGGGCGCCGCAGTAGCGCGGGCGAAAAGCTACATAAAGCGCGGAGTCGAGCTGCGGACAGACCACTTTCCGCGCACCAGAATCGACACCACCGCTCTAAACGACCTGATTGTTCAAATCGACAACGCATAGCCCTACCAGTGCCCTATACCAACTTACTGCCCATCGCTGACGTAACTTGTGCGGTAGTCAAGGCGCCGAGCACCGTACCCAAAACACGCCGACTAACGCTTAGGATCGGCCAAGGCGGACAGATCCTAGAAATACAGGACCCGACTGGACGCCGGCTGACGCCAGAAGCAAAGCGCCCGCACACAAGACCGGGAGCCGAGGGTGCTGACGACTGTTGTCAGGTGGTCGAAACGGCCAGCAACACAGCAGAAAACGTGCACCAGGGCGGGAGTTATGCAACACGCCAGGGCGGGCCATACAACGGCCCGAACCTGCCGCGGTGTCTGCATTTTGAGGCGGGCACAACATGGTGGAGTGCACGCGTACGCCCGTATATGAGCCGTAATGGCGTTCGACCCGGGCCGTTTATTTTTGAAACATCCGGGGGTATACTGCCAAACGGCGAGGTGACAATCGAGACCGTGATAACGGGAGTAGATGGCGCCAAGGTTTCGCGTCTTGCTGCCCCCATTGTCGTATTTCGTCGCATGCTGCGCTATGTCAGCATCGACAACGGCGACACTTGGTTAGATGGCCGAAAATACCTATGGGGGCGCAGCGAATTACGCCAAACGCGCGGCACTCGCCTGTTGGTGGCCGAACAGCCTAACCCGAAGCGAGCGCTCCGGTTTGAGAGTCTAGGGGGAGACGGTCCAGTCGAGAGGTTACGCTACGGCACTATGGCCGGTAATGCCGGTATCGAGCGAGACGGAGTGATCGCGGCATTTGCTGACAATGTGACGCCAGAACAGAGTAGTTACGCCGTAGTGTGGGGCATCGCCTATGGTGCCCTATCGTGGATAACGGAGATTAGCGAATGAAACCAACACCAAGATACCTTTTGATGTTTTCGGGATTCACTGGCGCTGCGGTAATAGCGATAGCACTATTGGGATCTGTGCTTTTTGACGTGAGCGCAGTTGACGCACAAGCGCCGGAAAATGTGCAAATCACCAATACGGAAACCGCGCGGGCGCTCCATTTGATTCCGCTAACTGAACAGCAATTCTCGCGGATCGAATGCGACGCCGAGCTATGGTCTACGATGCTCGCGGTGCGCTTCGACGATTTCTTCGGTGCACGCTCCGTTCTTTACTGGTGCGACGGGCGGCGATGGCTGGCGCTGTGATTGCCGCATAATGCCGTTTTTCTCGCTTCGCAGCCGGCGCCAACTAAACACCTGTGACGACCGGCTAGTACAACTGTTTACGCACGTAGTGCGACAGTATGACTGTACGATCTTGGAAGGACACCGCGACGAAGAGCGGCAAAACGAGCTGTACCGTCAGGGGTTATCCAAGTTGCGCTGGCCTTTCGGGCGCCACAACACAACGCCGAGCGAAGCCGTAGACGTAGCGCCTTACCCGATTGATTGGCAAGACACTGAGAGGTTTTACCACTTCTCCGGTTATGTCCAAGGGCAAGCGAATGCCCTACGAATCCCGATTAGGTGGGGCGGGGATTGGGACCGAGATTATGATCTTAACGACCAGACATTTTATGATCTGGTCCACTTCGAGTTAATCACTGTCGACCCGAGCGCCGACCGTCCACTCCTAGCGTAGTTTCTATCCGCGTCAACCGCTCGTTTATTTCTGACAGTTCTTCGACAAGCAACCGACGGTCTACGTCGTGTCGAACAGCATGTTCGTCTTTGTATTTAGACGTTAGTCGCGGTCCCGTTTCCGGTCCCCAGCGATACAGAAAGTCCAGGCGGTTATCTATCGTGGTGTGGATGTTCTCTTCGTGGATGGCGAATGCCTGACTAATCGATATGCCACGAACAAACGTTGGCAGCATGAAAGACCCGAAGGCGCCCGAGGCGATTGCTATGATAATGGTAATCACCCATGCCATACCTCGGGTTATGATTATCTTCCCCGTGTCGGGATCGCGTCCTATGTTCCCGGCCATGTCGCCGTCCCTTTCGCCCACGCTTTAACAACGGCCGGCCAGGCCGCGGGAAATCCGCCACATGCTGCCACTTGAGACAACAGCGCATCGCCGCCCCGCTGAGGAGCCGGGAAACAACATCTATATCGCGGCAACGCCACAATTAGCGACCCGAGCCGACCGCTGAGACAACATGCAGCGGAAACAATTATCAGGGGATTAACTCCCGAACGCGCATATTTATGCCCCACCCCGTACCGCCAAGCGTGGCGCTATACGGCAGGCTGACCACCTGCAAATTCGTGGCACGGCCGTATAGCATCAGCTCTTGACCATAAGCGGCTTCGTCGGGATCTACAACGACCAGCACGGGGGAGTGCTTCCCGACCTTGGCGGATAGCGCCATAAAATCTCCCAGGGCATCGGCCTTAGAGGCATAACGCCACGTCATAGAAAACGCGCGCGGCGCATTATGTGCTGCAGTGTATTCCTGGCCGGTAGGTGTCGATACGCTGCGCTCCGACATATCCCACGGCTCGATAGAAAAGTCATCGTCTCGTATGTTGATCGAGGGCGTCCAGGCGTTACCGATCCAGAGGTTGGACATATCGAATTGACCGAGGGCGTTTTCGTCGTCGTGGAATTCGATCATCAAATATTCGTCGTATCTGACCGACGGAACGCCGGGAATTATGTCGGGGTATTGGGGTGCATAGTAACCATGCATCCACCCATTCGCATCCCCAAGTGTTTTTGTGTTGGCGCCCAGCCCGAGACTCATGAAACCCGAGTGCGCATCGTCGTTATTGTCTGTTGGGTTGTCCATTTCGGTTGTGCCGTATTTGACAAGCCAGCGGGCGCCCGTCACGGATGTTGTGCCATCATAGCCGATAGATTGCAAGCTGACAGACTTATTGTAAGGCAGCAATACGAGCCCCACGCCCGCCACCTGGATTTTGTCCGCAGCAACCGCCGTATAGCTAGCGGTGAAATTTTCATCTAAAACCCAAATCTCTAGATCCAAAACGTTCTGTGCATACTGCAAGGCAAACGGCATCACAACACGCCACCATTTGTGGTTACCGCTCCCGTCGAAAACCGCGGTTATGTCTACCTTGTCTGTATGCGCAAAGGTCAGATTGCCGGCTTGGGATGAGCCGTTGAGGGTGCCATTTGTCAGGTCTATATCGGCATAGATATAATTTGAGGCTGGTGTCGCGGTTTCAAGGCGTAAGCGGGCGTGGCGGTCGCCCAGCGGAGGCTGTGCCAGATAAATCTCTAACGTGCCCTGGTGAAGATCGTTAACAGATCCGAAGCTAGACGAATATCCACGAATAGCTAGCGCATGGCGCGTATAGTGGTTGCCCGAACCCGTGGCGGTCAGCATGTAGTTTGCTGAATCCAGCCCACTTGGTAATCGCTTTTCGGTAGCCGATGGGACGGCCGGCGCAATCGTGGCTCCCGTTTCCGTCCAGTTAGCCGACGTATCTATCCCGTTTGAATCCTTGAGCAAGTTACGGTGCGGCGTGCCCGTCGTATAGAGCGCGCCAACCAAATTCCAGCCCTTCCAGGGGTTCAGCAACCCAATGCCGAGATATGCAAGCGCTAGCGACTCTGCCCGCCAGTACGCCGACGGATGTGTAATTTTCAGGTTGTCTGCTTCTAGATCTTCGATAGCAAATGGCGCGAATGCCTCGGCAGAGCCGGGCGTAATGGTGGCCTCTTCGATTTGGTTATCATAGCCAACTAAAATTCTTGCCATCGGTTTATCCCCAACACTCCAGAGCAATGCGGCGCGAATTCAAATCTACCGATACGCCCGCGACCAGGGCAAGTGTAGTGCCGTTCCCCTCAACTATTCGTGGGTCGCTCGCTTCGGTTATTCGTGCGTCTAGCTCTTCGGTGTCGCGTAACTCTCCGCCGTCCTGCAATCCAAAACGCGGATAATCAATCGCCACGTAATCACCGATCCAACTAAAGAACGGCTTTGTGGCTATGTCAACGTCAAACAGTCGCCATGGCTGCGAAAAAATCGCCAACTGCTCGTTAGCCTCAGCAAGCGCATTCAGTCGCGCATAGAACGGCGACAGTGACTCTACCGCCAGGGCAGACGGGTGCTGCGTCAAGATGCCGGCGCTCGATACCTCAACAAACCGCCACGCCGTAGACTGCCGCGCCAGGGTTGCCGTCCCCTCTATCACACCAACCGCCGAGGTGATTGGATCGGGAATATGCTGATAGCCAACGCGTCGGAGATACGACGGCTGCCGCGACCCCTTGCGCGCGATGTTTCGTATTTGACGAGTCGTATAGGTCTGTGACGCGGTTTCGGTTCGAGGGTTTTTTATCCAACTGAATGTTATTTTCGTTCCGTCATCAGTTGGGACCCAAAACCCCCGAGGACGTAGCATCTCCTCGATAGCACCGCCTAGCGTGTCTGTGTCGTCAGGCGACCGCCAGAAGCCGCAGTCGTAGTTGAATTCCGCATCGTAGGCCGTTATGGCTGATGCGTCAATTGACCCGGAAGCCACGCCCCCATAGGTCTGTAGCAGATGATCGACTATCGCCCCCGGTTTGTTCCCCACCGATGCCGGCCCAGTGCAGTCAAATGTGATATCGAATGACGGTTCAGCCAACAATTCGACGGTGTTAATCCCAGCGGTTAGGTCTACCGTGTAATCCGTTGTGACCGTCAGTAGTTTACCGCCCTCATAAACGGCATCCACCGATGCCATGGCCTCAGCACCACCATGGAGATGATAGACAAGATTAATGGAGTCTAAGAGCGGTGCCTTGACGCCGCGCTTTCGTCCTAACCAGATGGGCTTGGGCTTACCAGCCAATTCTTCGCTGCCCTCTAGGCTACCGGTTCCCTTATAGAAATCCGTTTGTAGGGGCAGAAAAGGGTCGAAAATAGACGCGATTGGCTCAAAGCTAATCGTGTTGAGATCAAAGGTAGGCTCTCCGCGGATAATGCCCTGAAGTGGTGCCAACACCTCAAAGGACCCATAAGCCCAACTCCGGTCTCCCACCTTGACGCGAAAGTCTCTACCCGTCCAACTGTAGAGGCCAAACTTAACCAGGTTGTCCTCCAGCCCATCGGGATTAACCACCTGGAAGCGCCCCAACGTATAGGGCGAGCTACGGAACATTTCTGTCGTGACTATGCCGCGCGGTGAGAACACCTGCGCGCCCTGCTCAATTATTGAAATTCGAAACGATGGCAACACAAACCGCGACGCGCTGAGACTGGGCGCCCTGCGATACATGCCGGATGCGTAGTAAAGGGTGTCGGTTGTCTCTGTTACTAAGTTATACGGCTCCAACTCCAGCACGAACACGACATTGGAGTCCCCCTCCGCAAGGCCAAACCAGGCCTGTAGTAGGTCCTGCGCAGTGGTGGTGAGCGCCACCGCTAAGACCTAGAGCACCGCGCGGCGCCGAAATGGATATAAGCGCTTTGTAGATTCAACGCGGCGGTCGATGACTGCCACACGACTACGTTCATATAGTCGGTCGGGACCAGCTTGACGATATAGGTAACATCCAATCCGGTCACATCGCCGTTAACAGCGGCAATCATGGTCTGCGCAACCGCCGTGCCGTTTTTCTGTATTCGCGCGCCGCGGTTCCCGGTAGAATTCGACGCAAACGAGCCGGAGAAGGTCACGACATAGATTCCGCCCTCACCAGCGGGAACCGTTATGCGGTCGTTGTTCGTCACCGTGTCATGAAACGCGCCATCGTCTGACACCTCAGTATTAAATGCGACGGCTGTCCAGGCAGAATCGTTGATGGTCTGCGCCGCGTTGTGCCGAACAGCACAACCGAATAGATAGCGCGTGTCTACGCCATCCCATATTTGCTCACCAGTGACGCGCTTAGACGTTCCCGACTCGTTAACTTCAAATTGATGAGTAGATAGGGCTGAGCCCGCGGCGGTCAGGTCTGAGATCTTTTTGTTAGCCATTGTCTAGAATGCCTCTTGCCCGCCAAGTGGTAATTGGGTTTTAATTCCGCCGGCTTTCTCCATCAGTTCAGCGATATAGGCTAGCCACTCCTCGCTTACTTGACCGTGTGTCGAGATCTTAATCAGTTCACCGTGCAGCACCTCGGTTTGCGTCTGCGTCGCCTTGACAAGCGGGTCCATCATTTCGGTGGTAAATTCCGTATCTATGACGGACTGAATGCCTCGGATCACTGTGTCGTAAATGGTCCGATACTGAGCACCAGCAGTTCCTAAGAATTGGCCCGCAAACTGTAGATACGTACGCGCCGCGGCCTCTAACTGTTGGATCGCAGACACATCACCTTGACGTGCAAGGCCAAGAAGACGGAAAAACTCCGCGCCGGCTGCTTGAAATTTGTCCTTTAGTTTCGTCGGCGCAAGGTCGGAGAGCGTTAGCTCTTTTAGGAAGTCTTTGAGCGGTTCCTTCAGCGCCTTAATGACACGTTCAAAAGCCAATTGGAATTCCTTCTCCAGGGCTATCAGCGCTTTTTTCCGTTTTTTCTTGCCCTTTAGGCTTTGCGCTTCCTTGAGCAGTTCGCGGTAATCCTCGAATAGTTGCTCTATCGGATTTAGTATCCGACCGGCGCCCCGCAGGCGTGCGAGCGATGCCATAAACGCCTCGAAAGCTCGCTTCTTTTCGCCCTTCAACCCCGATTTTCTGATCGTCGAATCTATCTCTCCAATGGTGCTTGAGATACTGCTCGATACCGTCCCGCCTAGACTTGTGATGGCGCCGGCTAGGTGGTTAACGGCGCCCGCTGCAGCTAACGCCGCGTTCTGCAAAAAGTGGAACACATCTGCGTATTTGGCCCACAAATCCAGTGCCATCAGTTGCGCGCGGATTAGCGCAAACTCGATTTTGATCCGGGCCTTCTCTACCTCGATTACGAACGCGGAGGAAACGCCCAATTGACGGGCCACGGCGGCCAACTTTCCGAGCACGTTGTTTTCCAGTTCCGCCCTCAAGCGCCCCTGTTCCTGGGTTAGCTTGGCGAGAAGCGGCGCTGCAGCCTCCGCCGACAGCCCCATGTCCATTATCTGTTGTCGGAGAATGTCAAAGGCGCGCATCTGTTGTTTTATTGCTGCGCCGGCCTGCCTCGCGCTGGAACCAATCTCAGTTAGCGTTTGCCCGAACGAATTTAAGAAACGCAGGTTTTCTTGTATCTCTGCGAACGTGGCGCCAGAGGCGATAACCTCTTGCGCTGCTAGCGCCGCGTCCCCTAGGTCTGCCGCCTGAAGTAGGAATTTGAGCGCCCAGTCCATTGCTTCGTCCAGGGATGCGAAAGTTTCCTTTAGGCCGGTCGTCGTCTCCACAATTACTTTTCCGCTTCGCATCGTGGTCAGGGTGATGCCCTCGAGTAGCGTTATGCTTGTTCCGAGCATTTCCGCCACCTCAATCAGGGTTTGGTTAAAATGCTGCATCACGTCCTGCAGCAATTTAATCCCCTGGCCTAGCTGATTTGCACCGCCCTGATCGGCGTTAAATACATCGGCCCCACCACCGGAGCCGCCAGAGCCGCCAGCCTTTATGCCGCCGATAATGACGCGGCCGGTCGCCTTGTCTCCACCACCGAAAAGCTTGTCTATCAGTCCACCCACAAGCTTGCCTATGGCGGCACCCAGTACCTCTCCTATTATTGCGCCGGCGGCGCCACCGAACGCCGCGCCAAACGTAGCCCCCAGGTTGGCGCCAAGGTCAGTTAGCGCATCTTCCCACGTCGGACTATGCCCCTGAATAACAGCTAGCCCGACCTTTGAGAAAGTGTCGGCAAACGCCCCGCTTGCCATTTTGCCGTACGTCTCAAATGGCTCTACGGTCCACCCGCTGGGTTTGAAATCCGCATCAAAGTTTGCCATACCCTCAGCAATTAAATCGGTCGTTTTTACCGCCTCTTGAGCGGCCTCCATTTGTGCGATTATTGCGGAGCGGAATTCGTCTAAGCGCCGAATGATGCGCTGCGCAACGGCGTCGAATCGCTCCCAGGCCTTTGCGTTTTCATCTACGGCTTTAGTTGTTTTGGCGACTGATTTTGTTGTCGTCTCTAGCGTTGAATCCCACTTCAACTGGGTTTTGTCCACTTCGCCAATGCGCACGCCTATTTCAGATAATGCCATCCCATAGGCCCACATTGTTTCGGCGGCGTCATCTGTTATCAAGTCGTGCTTTAGAAGTAGGTCACTCGCACGCCTGAGAGCTACACCAACATCTAGAAAGAGCGTCTTTAAACCTTCTAACGCCTTGCTCAGCATCGTGGTTATTGAGTTAGCCACCTTGGCAATGATCTGCCCCAAAAACTCAAAATATTCCAGCACCGCACGCTGAGAAACGATCTTGGTTACAAGGTCGAGAAACCGCACCAGCGCCGGGATCATTGCATCCCCCATCGCGCCGGCAGCACGCTTGATTGCAAACGATAAGCGGCTTTGCGCCGCCTCAAACACTTGCGCGGTTCGTGCGTTTTTTAGCGCGAATTGGCTAACAGACTTCAACCACTTAAGCAATTGAATCGACGCAAGCGCAGCACCGATAGCTATCAGCCCCTTGGTAAACCCGGCGGTAAAGTCTGCCGCCTCGGCTTTCGCCTTCTTCGTAGAGTCAGCAGTCCCCTTTAGGCTCTTGTCTATCTTGGTGGCACTGGCTACAACGGTTCGCCCGTCCAGCTCAATTTCTAAACGAAATTTTTCAGTGGGCATGGAGTACCGCCAGGAATTGCGATTCCATTTCCATGATGAGCTGCATAATTAGCCTGTAACGGTGATAGGAGTATTCGCCGGCCTGTGACAGAACATATCTAACTTCAGACGGTGGCACCGGTGACACACCAAACCCACTAGAGCCTCGAGAGGGTGCAACCTCCAGCCATACCGAGTGTACAAATGCCTCCAATGGCGTGAATGGATACGGCTCCGTCTCTTCAAGTTTGGGTAATACCAACTCTCCACTATCAACCCGCTCACGCTCCCGTGTGGTTAGTTTTGAGAGAAGGGCCGCATATCTCGCGGCCCTTCTCAGTTTTTTGCCGCTGACTGCTCCATCTCTACATCACCCTCGGTAACGTCCCGTATTAGATCTTCAATACGGGAGGAGAATCGGGGGAACATCTCCAGCAAGCGTTCCCGATCCTCTGGCGTATCGTTGAATGGGTCATCTTCTGCAAACTCGATAGCCCGCCCATCGGGGTGTCGGCAGGTCACAAAGCAAGCCCGCGCAACGCCTGCCCAATTGGCCTTTAGCCGTTTGTCAAGCGGCATTGCTTCCGGGTTTTGCTCAGCCTTCTTGCCACCTATTCGCCGTATCTGCGCGTTGATAATCCGCATCGCACGCGGCGTGTTGGTGGGCAAGATGCCGACCATGAGACCCTCTACTTCAAACTCTTGTATTTCGTTTTCCAGTTCTGAGGCGGGTTTAAATACCCCGCCATCGCCCAGCCGAAAACCGCCGCCGTTCTGCGTAGCCTTCGCCGCCTTCGTTGCCGCTTTCTTTTCCTCAGTCATTAGCGCAACTCCCTGCGATTAGGATGTGGCGCGCGTGAGAGCACCAGTGCCCCGAAACGTGATTGTGGTCGACAGGTTTTCGTCGAAATTGCCGTCTAGCGGCGTATACGACGTTGGCAAACAAGTGCCCGTAAAGGACGGGTTTGTAGTCCCTACGCCTCCGGTTAGGACAGGGATAACCTCCATCGTTTGCCCAGTGCCGGGTGCGTTCATTTGCGGCCATAGCGTGGCGTCCACTTCGGCCGTGTAGAAACTTTGCCAGAAGTCTACGCTTATGGTCCATTCACCGCGTCCAATGGTGAATTCGCTCCAACTGTCACCCATTGCCGAAATGTCCTCTTCGGACCGGGTGGTTTCAACGGTGACGCTGCGAACAAACGCCGATAAGTCGACGCTGTTATACGTCACGCTCGCATCGTCAAATTTTCCGAGTACCGCCATCGTGCTACCTCCCTAAGCGGCCTCCTGGTGGAAGAATGGAATAGTGACGTTGCACTGATACCAGCCCTCACCGTCAGGCCCGATTGGGTCTAGTCGCGGGGTCGAGAAGTCGCCCGCACCAGACAAAAAGCGTTGTTGCCGGAAGCCGGACGCTACGATTTCTGCAACGTCCTC
>Ga0224503_10000679_pt1 | contig 10278 bp, 12 predicted proteins | sample SF_Oct11_sed_USG_2_FD_169106 | JGI IMG/M metagenome (GOLD analysis project Ga0224503, IMG submission 169106) | Sediment microbial communities from San Francisco Bay, California, United States - SF_Oct11_sed_USGS_21 | ecosystem: Environmental > Aquatic > Marine > Sediment | place: USA...
AATCGCCTTCGGCTCCCCGGCTTCCAGGCTGCGGTGTATCGAATCCGCACCTTCGGGCTCCACTCCGATGATTTCGCAATCGGGACGGAGCTGCTTTACGGCATTGGCTATACCACCAATTAAACCACCGCCTCCGATCGGAACAACCAGGGCATCGAAATCGTCAACCTGCTCGCAGATTTCCAGTCCCACAGTCCCTGTGCCAAGCGCTACGGAACGCCCTTCAAACGGGTGCACAAAATAACGTCCCTCTTCTCGCTGTATCCGTTCCGCCAGAGCAAATGCATCGTGGACATTTTCGGCGAGCACGACCTCACCGCCAAAGGCGCGGCAACTCTCGATACGCGAAGGATTGGCCGAGCTGACCATAACAACCTTGGCTGTCGTACCCAAAGCACGGGCCGCATAGGCCACAGCGATCGCATGATTACCTGCACTGACAGCCGTCACACCCTGTTCCAGCTGCTCGGCGGTCAGGCCGTGCAACGTTGCAAGAGCACCCCGGGCTTTGAAGGTGCCGGTGCGTTGCAGGAATTCCAGCTTTGCAAGAATTTGCGTACCGCCACCAATAATGCCTTCAATCGCCGCGCAACGGACTACCGGCGTCACCGCCGTCTCTTCGGTCAGCCGTTCGCGCAACGCGCGAATTTCCTTGATATCTGGTGCTGTCACAGCCATAGCTTATGTAAACTCGTTAGCAGTACTTATAACACTTGCGATGTATACAAGAGTTGATTACGTTGATCGGACGAACTGTGGCAGAGAATCCACAATCGTTAAAGTCGCTGCGGGCAAAAGCATGGAATTAGACGAACTGTCGCAATCCGGGATACGGCGAATAGCCGATTATTCTCCGTACCTGGATCAACTGGCGGGACTGGCCCAACAAATGGGTCTGCGCCAGCGCAGTAACCTCATGCATGTCGAGACCGCACTGCGCAACCACTGGTCCCTCGGGCAGAACAGCATTCTGAGTTGGGCGCCGCTTGATCAAAGCATTCTCATTCTTGTCGTTCCCCATTACGCGATTGCCGAATATACATCGTCGACCGATGGCAACATGCCGCCACGCCTTTCCTCGCGATTCATAACGGAACTGATCTCAGGGGACAGGCAATTATCGATTTCGCAGATGCAGAAAGTCTCGCGCCTGCTGCAAGTTGAGCCAATAAACATTCGCCTGCGAGAACCACTGGTAGGTAACAAGGTCGAGACCCAGATCATCGAAAAGATGATCCGCAAGTACGGAATCAACTACGTGCCAAGCCGCGCGGTAACGCTGTTCGACATTGTCGGCTTCGGTCTTCTGAGACCGTTCGAACAGATGACGCAACTGAATAGTCTTTCGTACTCGCTGAATTCGGCGCATGCGAAGATGCTTGAGCAAGACGTGAACATCGATTTTGCCCGCTCTTCCAGTGGTGATGGATTCTACATCTGGAACCGCGACGAAGGCCTCGAGGCGAATGTAAATCTCTATCATTTCATGCACATCGTGTTGGCTGATAATGCCATTGCGCGAAGTAAGTCCAAGACAAAAGCCGTTCCCAGGCTGCGGGCCTGTTTTCATGTCGGCAGTTGCTACGAATTTCACCAGGCAGAGGGATTGAACCCGACGACTCACGACTTCATCGTCGGCGACGTAACGATCGAGCTTGCACGCATGATCGATGCCGCCCTGCCCGGCCAGATCCTGGTTGGCGATTTCATGACGGATATTGAATCGCACACGGACACGGGGACGCTTCGCGTTGAGCCCAATGTCGACGCGGTAACGTTCCTGGAGCGTGCCCAGGGAAATCTCAGTCAACTGAGTGGCATGGAGCTCTCGGGTGAGCGTGTCACGGCCATCAAGTGCTACCTGACCGGCGAACGCATGAGCGACGGCCATTTCGACATCCGTCGACTGACCATAAAGGACAAGCACGGCTTGTCGCGCGTGGCCTTCAACGCCAAGGTCAATATCTATCGCGAACTGGCGCAGCCGATTCTTCTTGGCATTCAGGATAAGAAGCTACCCGCTGCGAATCCTGCCTGACACAATTCGCACACGTCCGGTGCGGCGAAGGAGTGGTTCTCTTGGAACGATCAATACTCGACTGGGGCGGCAACCTCGTCTCGTTCGCAACCATGATTCTGCTGAACGTCCTGTCGAATGCCGTCCTACTCAACGGACAAACGATGACGGCAATATCCGCGAAATATTCATCGCTGTTTACGCCCGCGGGATTCACGTTTTCCATCTGGGGGGTTATTTACCTTACCTTGCTGATCTTCGTCGTATGGCAGGCACTGCCAGCGCAGCGTAGCAACATGAAAGTTGCCGGTATCTCGACGTACTTCAAGATAAATTGTCTCGCAAATGTGCTGTGGATCGTAGTGTGGCATTACGACCTGCTCACGGTGTCGCTTGTCGTCATGCTGATCATTCTCTCGACGCTGGTTCTGATTTACCGCGCGCTCATTGCCGAGATCGATACCGCACCCTTTATCGAGCACCTGGTCCTATACCTCCCGTTCAGCTTGTACGCAGGATGGATTACAGTCGCTACCGTTGCGAACGCCAGCGTGCTTCAGACAGGAAATGGCTGGGATGATCTGCTGCTGACATCCGTGCAGTGGACATTCGCAAAACTCGCCCTGGCTGGTGCGATCGGTACAACCATAGTCGTCAAGTATCGTGACCCGGTGTTTGCAATTGCCGTAGCCTGGGCTGCTTTTGGCATTGCCGCAATGCAATCGGCTACTCCGGCAGTCTCCGGAGCCGCCACTACGCTGTCATTAATGCTGTTGTTTCTCGTCGTGAAAGAAGGCGCCTCACGACTGACAAGTAACTGAAGAGGAAAAACCATGGCTAACGAGGGATATCACGAACCAATCAGTGACCTGACGGACGCAACGCGCGATATGCACCGAGCAATCATATCGTTGATGGAAGAGCTTGAGGCAGTGGATTGGTACAACCAGCGAGTTGACGCATGCAAGAATGACGAGTTACGGAAAATTCTTGCCCACAATCGCGATGAGGAAAAAGAGCACGCCGCGATGGTTCTTGAATGGATACGTCGGCAGGACACAGCGTTTGACAAGGAGCTTCGGGACTTCCTGTTTACGGACAAGCCGATAACACACGAGTAGTTATTGCGCGCCGCAGCCCGCGTTTCTCTGCACCCCGGGCTATCTTTCAAATGCCTCACGATGCTGTCGGCCTGAGTCTCCGATTACATCCCATACGGCTTTTGAATCAACCCAGATGTGGTGCTTCACCTTCAGTGAGTCACCACCATCTGTAATCAGCCCGGCCGGAACAAACATTCGCGATTCGTCGTTTAAACCTGGCACCGGGGAGCCACAAATTTTGCAGAACGACATCTGCCAGTCTGCGTCCGGCTTCTTCCACGAAGTAACATACTCCTCCCCGCGTGACCATCGAAAATCGGCATTGTCGACGACTACAACCGCGATGCCACTGCTACCTGTTGCGCGTCGACAGATAGAGCAATGGCAAACAAACACGTCTGAGAGTTCGGCTCTGATCTCAAAGCCGATCGCGCTGCAATTGCATTCTCCTCGGGCCATCCGTTAACTCCCGCCAGTGTATTAATTTTTTGAGCTAACTAGCTTAAACCAATCGAACGACTGAAGTCGGCCAGCTATTTACTTTTTTGAAGCCAATTTCGACGATTTCTCGAGTTCGTCTGAATGTACTTGCCTGGATCGATGGTGACTGACTGCGCCTATTCTGGAAACCGCTCATGGTGCCCCGCCGCTGCGGCAGCGTCATACCAGGCGGCTCTCTCTGACCAAAAAATATGTCTTACAATCGGATTGCTGGCAAAGACCTCGTTCAGGGTGCCAGCCTGCACTATCAGTGACCTGCCGGTTTTTGAAACGTATGGCAAACCAGAACCGCATTCACTGCAGAAAGCGTTCGAAATGCAACGGCCGGGTACGTCAAATCGCTTCACATAGTCTTTTCCCTTCGTCCAGCGAATATTTTCGGGATTGGTGAAAAGATTCGACGCGTGCGCTGAGCCCGTAGCTCTTTGGCATTGATCACAATGACACAAATTCAGCTGCTGAAAGTTGTCGTCTACCTCAAAGCAAACGGCACCGCATAAACAACTACCTGTGATTTTCTTCATTCCTATTCTCGAATTCTTGTCGCTAGCGCCTAGCGGGATGTGATTCTATTCGGCCACCGCCGCAATCATCGCTTTTACGGTGATTTCAGCGCGATATTCGGTGAGTTTCTTACCCAATTCGATGAGTTCTGACTCCGACTCCATTTCGACACCGTGAACCTCATACGCCCCGTTTCGGAATCGCGTCTGGGCGCGCACCAATTGCGGTTCTAGCACCGCCATTATTGATTCATAGTGGAGATCCGTGTGAATCCTGTTTCGGAACGCGGTCGCCTCATCGGGCAACTGTATGTATCCGAGTTGCTTGAGAAAATCATAGCTCCAAATATCCTCAGAATAGTAATCAGGTATGTAGTAAACGCGAGTCGAGTCGTCAATCCACTCGGTATTCAACGCCATCGCGACGTTCTGCATGCCATCCTGATTACCCCCACTATCGCCAATCAGGAAGATATTCTGGAAATTGTGTTGGCGAAGGCTGCTGCATATATCTGTCAGCAGCGCTTCAAATGTCTCTGGTCGCAGACTAATCGTTCCAGGGAAATTCATGTGCCCGGTTGGCGGGTTGATATTTCCCTCCGGTACAAACTGAACAATTGACGAGACCAGCATCTGGCCGTGTTTTCTTGCAATCGCATCCGCTGTCACACGTAACACGTAATTATGCTTTCCGGTCGCAACATTGGGGCCATTTTGCTCCAGACCTCCGGTCGCAACGATGACGGAAGTAAATCCGTCACGAATCGCCGCCGCTATCTCTCCGGCTGTCATTTCCTCGAGAAAGACCGTATCTGCGCCTCCTACCGCCTCATCCCAAATTGGCTCAACCTGTTGTGCGAGTGCGTGGGTGGATAAAAAGCCGCTGGATATAAGCGCGATCAGAGTACGAGCCATCATCTTCATCATTCTTCCTTTGGGATATGACAGTGATTCTGGCCAAGATCACGTGAGCGCCAGCCAAGCCCTCATGTCCGCCACAGGTCATAAGCATCTAGTCTAGCTCATGCCACGCGAATGTCAGGTAGCGAACATCTCGTCAGTCACATGGCTCGCTATTCAGCAGAGTGTTTAATTCGGCGGCAAACTCGACGGAAACAACATGCTGATAATCGCACCAGATCTTCGGCGCGCGTGCTGACCCATTCAAATAGTTGGCCCATGCAATCTTCTGGCGCTCAAACTCACCATCATCATAGAGTCCAACCCGATATTGATAATGTACGTTCTCGAAGTAACGGAACATGGCTCGTGTTCGAGATGCGTACTGGAAATATTCTGCATCCGTCAGCGGTTCGCCCGAATCCGCGCGCAGCATCAGGTCGGCTAGCTGGTGGTTATTAGCCGACATTGCGAGGAGATCATAAATGCCACTGGATATTTCCGAGCGCATCTGTGCCCGCGTCAGTTCACGGGTCTGATTGAGCTCATAAACCAGTAGCAACAGCCCGACCACAACGGCCGCATTGCCACCAGTGGCTAACCATCGCGTCAGACGATCGGAAGTCACGAAGCAGTCACGGTTCGTGCCGGGATACGGATGCCATCGAGAAACTGTGTTGTCATGGTCGTCATTCTACAATGAAATACGCGAACGTCTTTTTCTCGGTCTATCCAATCGTAGGGGAGTTATCAAGACCGATCCAAGACGTGCTTCCAGCGGATCGGCCAGACGGGTCTTGTTCCGTGCCTATAAGGCGGGACGCATTTTTCGGCGGGACATCGAAGTCGGCACGTGCAGTCGAGCATACCTTACCAGTCTTCGATGGGCGTCGTGCCCTCCATCCAACTCCATTCGATGTCGGTCATGAACCAGGTGTAGGCCTCGAGGTCGCTGACACCCCAGTCCTGGAAATTCCGGATAAGCTCGAACAGTGCCGTGGCGTGCTCACCGCGCGGCTCATCGATCAGGGCGTTGAAGCATGCTGTCAGGTTGTTGGGCTTTTCGGACACCAACTCAAGGGTTCGGGGCAGCCACTTGTGGTACGGGAAAAGCCTGCGGTTATGGGCCAGGATCAACCGGCCGGCAAAAAGCGCGAGCTGACTGGCGGCCCGGATAAGCGTATATCGATTGCCGTGGCGCTCGGCCTCATGGAACAACCAATGCTGGATGAAAGCCATGCTGTAGAAGGCTTTGACACGTTCGTCGTGTTCGGCGTCGGGATAGACGGGAATACGATGCAGCAGCCCGTCGAGATCCGGGACGTGGGAATAGGCGACGAAGGCACCCTCGAACGCAGCGCGGGACGGTTCGTTGCCCTTCTGCGCAACGTCGTCCAGGAACGCCAGATTGATGATTTTGCCATCGACGAATCCGCCGTCGTAATCACAGAGATCCCTGCGATTGATAAACAGGTCGCGTGCGCGCCGGTGTTCCTCAAAGGCCTCATCGGTTGCGATGATGAGAAAGTCAACGTCTGAGTCGTCTCGGGCATACCCCTTGGCAACCGAGCCACCTATGATCAGTCCCAGGAAGCGCGGGTCGTCGCGATAGGATTCGGCCAGACGATCGATGGCTCGCTGGTGATGATCTCGAATATGCATGCCACCAGTATAGCGATCGTCCGGTATTCGTTAGCAACCAAAGGTGCGCTTCCCGGCCAAGCGGTATGCGCAATAACTCAGCCGTAGCAGAACACATCGAGTTTGTTGCCATCCAGGTCACGAAAGTAGGCGGCGTAGAAGCCATCGCCACCTTCGGCGCGCAAGCCGGGAGGGCCTTCGTCGGCGCCGCCAAGTTCAATTGCCTTTTTGTAGATTCGATCGACTTGCTCACGCGAATCAGCCGCAATGCCGACCATCACGCCATTACCTACCGTTGCTGGTTGACCATCATATGGCTTCATTATGCAGAGCATTGGTTTGTCCATTGCTGCGGCCCATGCATAGCCGCGCTCGCCAAGTTCCATCATTCGGGCGACGCCCATTTCCGCTAGCAACTCGTCATAAAACGACGTCGCGCGACCGAGGTCATTGGTACCCAGAACAACATACCCAATCATCGTGATCTCCTCTGAGGGAAGTAAGTGTGTTCGTAACGGGCGAATCATACGCTGCTATTCCACCCACGAAAAAAGCCGCCCCCCTTTCGGGTGAGAGCGGCTTTCTGTTGTTAAATGGTCGGGGCGAGAAGATTCGAACTTCCGACCCCCACAACCCCATTGTGGTGCGCTACCAGGCTGCGCTACGCCCCGACCGTGTGCTGGAGTCCCGTGTAACGGCACTCGACTGCAGGGCGGCAATCATACCTGCCATGCAAGGACTTGGAAAGAAGGGATTCTAGCGACGCAGAATCTTCAAAACTTGTTCAAGTTCCGTGCGTATCTGCTTGATAATCTGTTGACTTTGGGTAACGTCAGACTTGGCTTCGTCACCAGTCAGGCGCTGGCGCGCTCCGCCGATCGTGAATCCTTCGTCGTACAGGAGGCTCCTGATCTGACGAATGATCAAAACATCCTGACGTTGATAGTAACGCCGGTTACCCCGGCGTTTCACGGGCTTGAGTTGCGGAAACTCTTGCTCCCAATATCTAAGTACGTGCGGCTTAACAGCACATAGGTCGCTTACCTCACCAATTGTGAAGTAACGCTTACCAGGTATTGGAGGTAATTGGTCGTTATTCCCCGGTTCCAGCATATGCCTCTACTCGGGCCTTTAGTTTTTGTCCTGGCCGGAAGGTCACCACGCGACGAGCGCAAATTGGAATTTCCTGTCCGGTTTTCGGGTTTCTTCCAGGACGTTCTTTTTTATCCCGAAGATCAAAATTCCCGAACCCGGAAAGTTTGACCTGCTCCCCAACTGCGAGTGATGCACGCAGCTCTTCAAAATACATATCAACCAATTCGCGAGCTTCTCTTTTGTTGAGACCAAGTTCATTAAACAACGACTCGGCCATGTCTGCTTTGGTCAGTGCCATCGGGAATTAGTCTCTTAGGTCAGCAGCGAATTTATCTTCTAATTTGGTGACTGCTGCGGCCATTGCAGCGTCCGCATCGTCGTCAGTAAGGGTGCGCGATGTTTCCTGCAAAATCAAGCCTATTGCAACGCTTTTTCGCCCTGCTTCTATACTATCGCCCTTGTAAATGTCAAAAATCCTGACACCACGGATGAGTTCTGGAGCGGCCGATGCGACCGCTTCGACGAGTTCGGCAGCGGTAACTTTGTCGTCAACAACGACGGCGATGTCGCGCCGAATTGCCGGGAACTTGGAAATTTTTTCGGCCCTTGGCGCCGCGGACTCGAGTGCTTTCGCCGCATCAAGTTCGAAAACGTAAACGGCACGTTTGAGATCGTAGTCTTTGGCAAGACGCGGATGCAGCTTGCCCAGAACACCGATGACGTCGTCGCCACGGACAATTTCGGCTGACTGTCCGGGCTGGAGCGCCGGGTGGTCGGCGGCGATAAAACGAATGTCATCGGCATTGCTCGCGAGCGCGAGAACTGCTTCGACATCAGCCTTTAAGTCAAAGAAATCAACGCCTTCGGTCTTCGTGCCCCATTGTTCCGGAAGCACCGACCCTGTTGCCAGCCCTGCGAGACGAACCACTTCGCTGTGATCCTCGAGCGTGCCGTGATAAGAACGGCTCGCCTCAAAGATTCGGACGCGATCCTGCTGGCGCGCTGTATTTGCCGCCGCTGCGACAACCATCCCCGGCAATAACGACGATCGCATCACCGACAACTCCGACGAAATCGGATTGCTCAGAACGAGCTCGGATTCAACACCCGAGAACTTCGTATTTGCATCGGCATCGATGAAGCTGTAGGTCACGACTTCCTGGTAATCCCGCGCAATCAACGTTGCCGCAGCACGCTCCAATTCGATACGTGACTCTGTAACGGTCTCGAGCGGCGATTGTGCCGACAAAGTTGTCTCGGGGATCGAATCGTAACCATGAATCCGGGCAATCTCCTCGATCAGGTCGACTTCATACTCCATGTCGAAGCGATGACTGGGTCCTTTTACGCGCCATCCACCCTCGACAGCCTCAACATCCATCTGCAGGCTCTCGAGAATCTGCACAACCTCAGCGTCGGCTATCTCGATACCCAGCAGATGAGCGAGGCGGCTTTTTCGTAGCGTGATCGTCTCACGTTGCGGCAGATGCTCTTCCGATGAATTGACCACGAGAGGACCTGCGTCGCCGCCGGCGATTTCGATCAGCAGCTCGGTTGCACGTTCTACGGCTCGCCCTTGTCCCTCTGGGTCGACACCGCGTTCGAAACGCAGCGAAGCATCCGTGTGCATTCCGTAGTTACGCGCCCTGCCCGCCATGAAGTCCTGCGGCCAGAAAGCGCCCTCAAAGAACACGTCAGTTGTCTTGCCCGAGACTGCCGTGCTGAGACCGCCCATGATTCCGGCAATGCCGATTGGTCCGCTGTCATCGCTGATGATCAACGTATCGCCATTCAGCTCGACCTCTTTCTCATCGAGCAGAGTCACTTTTTCGCCTGGTTTGGCGAGACGAGGTCGAATTGGGCCGCGCAATAGGGCCGCGTCGTAAGCATGTAGAGGCTGTCCGAGCTCCAACATGACGAAATTCGTGATATCAACGACCGGTGAGATCCCCCTCAACCCGGCCCGACGCAGGCGCTCTGTCATCCAGACAGGCGATTTGGCGGTGGGATCGATACCTCGTATCAGGCGTCCGGCAAATCGCGGACAACCCGCTGGCTCGACCAATTCTACAGGGTGCGTATCCTCGATCGTGGTGGCGACTGGATTGAACTCGGCATCTTTGAGTGTGGCACCCGTCAGCGCGGCAACGTCCCGGGCGATACCAAGGACGCTGAAGCAATCACCGCGGTTCGGCGTGAGATCCAGATCAATGACCGCGTCCGGCAGGTCAAGAAGATCGACCAGCGGCGCGCCGACTTCTGCGTTCGCGGCAAGCTCCATGATTCCGTCTGACTCATCGCCAAGCCCGAGTTCGATGGCCGAGCACAGCATGCCATTCGACACCACACCCCGAATCTTCGCCTTGCGGAGCTTCATACCGTTTGGAAGTTTCACGCCCGGCTTCGCCAAGGGCGTTTTCATTCCCTGTCGAACGTTCGGTGCACCACAGACGATGTCGATTAGCTCGTCGCCACCATCGGATACTTTACAGACGCTGAGTTTGTCCGCGTCGGGATG
>Ga0224503_10000681_pt1 | contig 10257 bp, 9 predicted proteins | sample SF_Oct11_sed_USG_2_FD_169106 | JGI IMG/M metagenome (GOLD analysis project Ga0224503, IMG submission 169106) | Sediment microbial communities from San Francisco Bay, California, United States - SF_Oct11_sed_USGS_21 | ecosystem: Environmental > Aquatic > Marine > Sediment | place: USA: California...
AAGGCAATTCTGTTTGGAAGTCATTTTACCCGGGCCGTCAGAAGTATCGCCTATTCCAGCGAACTTTCGGCTCAGTGTTTCAATTGTTTGAAAAGATGCCCGGTAGTTAAACGACCTAGCCGAAGACTGCGATAGAGATGGTTTCAAATTATAGACAAAAGGAGACCTCCCATGCCGAGATTTGTAAATATGGATTTGTATAATCGCTACAAAGACGAGATTTGGAAATTGACAAATGCCAAACAGCGATTTGAGCCGCAGATATCCCACCGCGGGTTAACGGACCGGGAAATTGCATCGCAGCTGGGATTAACTGTTGCAGAGGTTACCGAGATCAGATGTATTGCCGAGAACGAAATGATTTCCCTGGAAAAATACCTGGATGCGGATGATACCAAAGAACAAAGATATAAACGAGCACCGGGCAAAATGTGAATTTCTGCCTTGAAAAAATGGAGGAAATTTGGAAATAAAAGCTCAACCTGATTCTGTTTACGACGATATCTACAGGAAGGCCGCGCCTTACCTGGACACGCGCCAGAACGATGTTCACGTCTCCGGGTCCTATGATTTTGCCCGCCGATTACTGGTTCTTTATCCAAATGCCGATGAAGAGATTGTCTTGCCGGCCATCGTTTTGCATGATGTGGGATGGAAGATGGTGCCCGAGCAGAAGCAGTTAAGCGCCTTTGGGCCCAAGGTCAAAGACAAAAAAACTCGACGAATCCACGAGACCGAAGGAGTAAAAATTGCGGAGGAAATTCTAACACGCCTCAATTACGATAAAGAAAAAATCCTGGAAATTTTATCGATCATCGACGGCCACGATACCCGCCAGGAGGCACTTTCCCTCAATGATCAATTGGTGAAAGATGCCGATAAGTTGTGGCGATTTACCCCGGCCGGTGTGGACATTGATCACACCCGATTCGGCATTCCACGCGATAGCTACATGAAATGGCTTGACACGGTTATAGATGATTGGCTCTTTACGCCCGAGGCTAAAGAGATGGCTCATGCGGCGTTAGCCGAGGCAAAGTGCAGTAAAGGTGCAATGGAAAAATGATTGGTAGTTATGAAAAAACACGAACAGAACATAGGCTCCGGAGAAGTTGGACGATTTGATCAAAGGCATACCATGTTCTCAAGACCTAAGGATACGGAAAGGTCAAATCCTGAAGTACTGGCGATGGGCAAAAAGCACTATGGGGTGCGTAACTTCAAGGATAATGAAGGCTATACCTTGATGGACTGGGCCTTTGCCATGGGTTCCTGGTATCTGGAGAGATGGTGGGGGTTTGGCAACATGGTCGGCAATGAAGGTCTGTATGAATGGTACCCGGACTCAGCAGATATCGCTGCCAGAGACCGTATACCGCCGGGAGAAAAGTGGGCAGTTTCAGACCCGGCGGAAATGACGCGGATTGTAAAAAAAGCGGCCATCTACATGGGTGCATCGTCGGTTGGGATCTGTAAGGTGGATCGACGCTGGATCTACTCTCATCGTTTTGATCCCCGCACCCTCGATCATTCCGCCATAGATGATATCCCCGATACGTTTGAATACGCCATTGTCATGCTCCACGAGATGGATTATACTTTGATGCGGACGGCACCGGCTTATGGTGAAAATGCTGCTACGGGCCGGGGTTATTCAATGATGGCCTATATGGCCTCTTCTGTGGCCCACTTTATTAGAGATCTGGGCTATGAGGCCATCCCCAGTGGCAATGACACGGCGCTAAGCATTCCGATGGCCGTCGATGCCGGTCTGGGTGAACTCGGACGTCATGGCCTCTTAATCGCGCCCCGATTTGGCCCGCGGGTGCGGATTAGCAAGGTACTCACAAATTTGCCGCTGGTAACGGATAAACCCATTGAAATCGGCGTCAGAGAGATGTGCGCAGTTTGCGGAAAGTGTGCCAACGTATGCCCGGGACAAGCCATCAGTTTTGACGAACCCACCACGGAAGGGCCCACGATATCCAATAACAACGGGATTTACAAATGGTATATCAATCCTGAAAAATGTTTTCAATTCTGGGTGCGGAATAAGGGAGATTGCGCCAACTGCATCCGCGTCTGTGTATTCAATAAGCCGGATACCCGCTTTCATAGCTTTGTTAGATGGCATGTCAAGAATCTGCCCCGATTCGATAGCTTTTACCTGTGGATGGATGATCTGCTTGGCTACGGGAAAAGGATGAAAATGGGGGAGATCTGGAAATAGGTGCGCTATTTATTTTTTTTCAGATAAAAGCTTGTTCTCCGCCTAGGGATTGAATGGAGAACCCTTGGGCTTATAAATTGAATGAAAAAGACTGAGACCATATCCACCATCTGCCGAATGTGCGATCATGGCTGTGGGATTGAGGTTGGCGTGGCAGAGGGTCAACCGGTAAGTTTAAAAGGCGCCAGGGAACACCCATACAACAAAGGTTGGCTCTGCGCCAAAGGAAGGGCGGCTCTCGATTTTTTCCATCATCCCAAGAGACTCGCAACTCCCCTGATCAAGAAAGAGGGCAAATTTGTTTCTGTCGATTGGAATCGATCCCTGGATTTTGCAGCGAAAACATTGAATCGGCTCAGAGATCAGTATGGTCCCGCAAGTCTGGCGATTTATCATGGTGAGGGCGTCGGGCATCAGGAAATAAAGTATTATATGAAGCGCTTTGCCAATGTGTATGGCACGCCCAACTTTATGGGTGTCGGCTCTCTGTGCAACGCATCCCGAACCATAGCGGAAGCCCTTACCATCGGCGGCTTGACCAAGCCGGATATTCCCAATACTCGGTTTTTAATTATCTGGGGCGGGAACCCCCTGATCTCCAACGAACCTTTCACACCCGGGGAAATTAGCCGTCTCAAAAAAAGGGGCGGCAAGCTCGTTGTTATTGATCCCCGTGAGACTGAAACCGCTTCAAAGGCAGATATTCACTTACCGATTCGGCCTGGATACGATGAAATTCTCATCTTGAATATGCTGCATGTCATATTGCGTGAGGAGTTATGGGATAAAGCATTTACTGCCGAGTGGGTTAACGGCTTCAATAATCTCTTTGAAACTGTATCTGCCGACCGCTTTTCGCCCGAGAATGGACAGGCCGGGACTGGAATCTCCCCCGATCTGACTCGGCAAGTCGTCCGCGCTTACGCCCGAACCAAACCCGCTGGAATTTTTACCGGAAATGGTTTGGAGCACCAGAGTTTCGGGGTGCAGACGATGCGTCTTCTGGCTATTTTAAAGGCCATAACAGGCAACCTGGATGTTCCCGGAGGCGACCTTTTTACACCGCGACCCAGGCTGAATGACATGACCGCGCCTCTGCCCGAACCTTCGATACCACCAATAGGTTCGGAAACGTTTCCCCTTTTCTGTCAGGCGCGCAAGGAAGCTCATGCCCTCAGCCTTGCTGGGGCGATTCTGAATGAACGCCCCTATCCCATCAAAGCGATGATAATTGCTGGAGGAAACCCTACCTTAGAATGGCCGAATAGTCATCGTACTCGCCAGGCATTCCAAAAGCTGGAATTCCTCATGTTGATCGACGTGGTCCGGCCTCCGGACAGTCAATATGCCGATGTGATTCTTCCTGCCTGCACCTTTTTAGAGAGAGACGAACATCGGGTCAATGTCTATCAAAACCTCCCCTATATCACTTTGAGAAGAAAGGTGGTGGAACCGGTTCACGGTCTACCGGATCAAATGATCTGGGTAAGATTAGCCCATCATATGGGATTTGGAGAGTACTTCCCCTGGCAAAGCTGTGAAGAAGGTATCGATTACCTGCTTGAGGAGCTTGGCATTACATATCGGGATCTAATCTCTATAGGTGGAATCTATGAATATGAAAAGCGCAGGTATAAGAAATATGAAAAGAATGGATTTCCCACCGCGACAGGTAAGATTGAGCTCTATCCTGAGCAGCTTGAAAATTTTGGATTTAATCCTTCACCCGTAAGAAAAAATGCGGGGAAGCCCGTCGGATACGGGGATAAATTTCCACTCATTTTGACGACTGGTGGAAATCTTCTTTGTTACACACACTGGCAATTTCGCTATATCTCTAAACTCAGAAAGATATCTCCCGAACCGACTTTTGAAGTCCATCCAACTACCGCGAATCAATATGGTATTTCAGAAGGTGAAATGGCTGAAGTACGGTCACCATTTGGCAAGATCCTGTTAAAGGCTTGCCTTACCCGCAAGATGCTGCCGGATACGATCCATATTTCGCAAGGCTGGGAAGAGGCTAACGTTAACGAGTTGACTGGGACAGAAAATGCTGACCCGGTCTCTGGGTTTCCTAACCTCAAATCCATAAGATGTAATATCCAGAAGTTGTCATAAGGCGACTGTTATTTTTCTTGTTAGATTCTTTTACTATTTTTTCCTACCATGGCATCCATCACCTTTGCAGCGATTTCACCAAATTCTGCATCATTGATATGATGATCCGTTTCTTGAATTTGAATCTGGGGATCGAGCTTTTCCTTAAAACGTTGTGTGAAAAACCGGTTCATGGGCGGGTCATAGAGGGGGCCGCCTTCGCGATCCGCCTCCGACCATCCTTGCAAAGGGATTAATATTTTTATATTTGAAGGGTTTTTATTTAATTTTCCTGATAGCTGTTCGGCCAACGTATGCGTTTCGTCTTCGTTCAGTCGAATGGCAGAGCGGAAATCATAAAAAAAGATTTTGCGGTCTTTATATTGGTCTGGAATATCATGCCGGGTGAATTCTAAAACCGCACAATCAAGCCCCCCCGGCACCACCAGACGGGGTATCGATTGTCCGGGGACCGGCTCAAATCGCTGAGGCCCGATATCGCCGCAATACCCGTCCAGCAGATGATCGGCCAGTTCATGAGTGGCCAGATCCAAAATGCCGTGGAAATAGCCTTCAGCCGCCAGTTCCTCCATGGCCATACCCCCGGTGCCGTTGGCGTGGAATGCAATTACCTCGTAACCCAACTTCTCCAGGGCGTGTCGAGTGGCCTCAGCTCCCGGTGTAATGAATCCGAAGAAGGGCAGGGCGATCCGTTTTTTGTTATGATCCGGTTGCCAGCTGCTCTGGACCATGCCGCAGATGCCGGCTGCGGCTTTATCCAGTATGCGGCCCGATACGCTGTTGACGCCCAGCAGGTCGGCGACGCTGTGGATCATGGTGATATCTTTGGTCCCGACGGTTTTGGCCATATTGCGGGACGCTACGGTGGACACCATAACTTTGGGGACACCCAGCGGCAGCTCATGCATGACAGACGTTGCGATATGGGTGCCGGTGCCGCCGCCGGCCGAGATCATTCCCGCAATTTCATTCGCCGCATGGAGTTTTTTGATTCGGGTTCTGGCCGCATCGATCATGGCCGCAATGGCCTTATCTCTGCTCCCTTGCACAGCCGGATTGTTTTCAATAAACAATTTGTAAAAGTCCAGATCAACCGGCAAAGGAGATGGGTTTTTGGTGCCGACATTCACCGTTAAAACATCTAAACCCATTTGTTCAATACGATCTTTCAGAAAGAGATGCTCTTCGGCCTTGGAGTCAAATGTGCCGACAACAGCGATGGCAGGTTTTGTGTCCATGTTGCATCCTATGTTCTGGTATATTTAACTTGTTGATAGTACGCTTTTTGCTTAATTCGAAGAGGCATAGCGCAAGGGGCAAAGCGCAGAGCGAGAATGTTTGCTCCTAAAATTCGCTTAAAAGCTTAACATGAAGTCGAATAAGCAAAGCATTTACGCCATGCGCCATGCCCTATGCCTTCTTTAAGCTGGCCCCAGCTTAAAGAATTTATCTTTATGCCAGACGAGCGGTGGCTGGCCGGTATCGTTCTGATTGACAACGCGGCCCATAAAAAGTTGATAGCCTTTGATTTCCCTGGTGCTTTCAACTTCACATGCCATCCAGGCGGCCGCCCCCTCCGGGACCAGGGCCGTACCAGCGGCACCCGGAGATGCCTTAATGGCAAAGCGCTCAAACTTATCGGTGTCTTCACCTTTGGCGCTGCCCACCTGCATGGCCAATTTTTCCTGATCCGCCCCTGCAAGTACGATCGTAAATTTGCCGGATTGCGTAATCAGGCTTTCGGTCAGGTGACCTTTTGCCACACTGATCACCAGCAGCGGCTCTTTTTCCGACACAAACATGGCGGTGGCGGTCATGATATCTTTTTTGCCCTCGTGAGCCGTGCTGATGAATACCACCGAACACGGCAGCCAGTAAAACACATTGTTTTCTTGATTCATTTTGATCACCTCATCAGATATCTTGAAATTAGTAGTTTTTGGATCTCTTCGGTTCCTTCTTCAAAATGATAAGAGCGCGCATCCCGAAAATGGCGCTCAATCGGATAGGCCCGAGTGTACCCGATGCCGCCGTGTATTCGCAATGCCATTTCCGATACGCGTGTCAAAACTTGTTCCGCGAACAGTTTCGCCATGGCGGCTTCTTTAACGATATCCATCCCCTGATCGAACTTCCAGGCCGCTTCGTAGGCCAGTAACCGGGCGGCCTGGATTTCGGTGCCCATCTGGGCGATGTTGTTTTGAATGGCCTGCCGTTTGGCAAGCAGCTTGCCAAAAGTAGTTCTTTGCTTGGCATAATCGATCGCCAGATCCAGCATGCGCTGGGCCAACCCGACGCAGCAAAACGCGATGGAGACGCGGCTCAAGTGCAGCATGCCAAAGGCCACCTCCAAACCTTTGCCTTTTTCACCCAGGATGCTGGCGGCCGGCACCCGGCAGTTTTTGTAGATTACATTGTAATGCCGCGGCCCCACGCAGCCCATCATCTTTTCCATGGGTTTGAGCACCAGCCCGTCACATGGCAGGTCAATTAAAAAGGAAGTAATGCCTTCTTCGGTGGCTGCAAACGCATAAATGAGTTTGGTGTAGCCCGGAAATAGGGTGATGAGCCACTTGTGGCCGTTAAGGATATAGTCATCGCCATCTTTTTGGGCCTTGGAATTGATATCCTTACCGGTACCGGCTTCGGGCTCGGTCAAGCTGTTAGCGGCCCAGATCTCACCGGATGCCAGCTGCGGTAGATACTTCTTTTTTTGTTCTTCGGTTCCAAAATGGAGGATCGGCCGCCAGAACAAACCATTCATGGTGTGCGCGATCAATCTAACCGTTGCATAGGCCTTGGCCAACTCTTCGAGAACCGGAAACCACTCCACCGCACTCCAGCCCTGGCCCCCGTATTCTTGCGGGATGGTGAGGCCGAAGAACCGCCCTTTTTTGAGTTCCGCCACAAGCTCATCGGGCAGCTTCTCGTCTTCCTCCAGTGGCACCGACAGAGGGTCTAAAACATTTTCCACCCACTCACGGGCTTCAGTTTTGTATTTAATAATTTCATCGGGCAGACTAAAATCCATATGCATCTCCTTCTCGCTGCTTAGCCAATCATTGTCAGGCCCCCGTCAACACTCAGAACCTGACCGGTTAGATACCTTGAATCATCGCTGACGAAAAATGCGACCACATCCGCCACATCTTCGGGTTCGCCCAGGCGTCTGAGCGGGATGACGCGGGTTACCGCCTCGCTGTATTTTTGACCCTTTTCGCCCGCATGCAGGTTGTTCCAGAGATCGGTGCGCACCGGACCCGGGCTGACGCAGTTTACGCGGATGTTGTAACGGGCCAATTCTTTGGCCAACGCTTTGGAGCTGGCCATGATGGCCGCCTTGGTGCCGCAATAAAGGACCTCCCCGGGGTTGCCGATCCTCCCGGCATCTGAGCCCAGGCTCACGATGTTGCCGCTCTTTTGTTCCAGCATGATGGGGATGCAGACATGTGAAGCGATGAGAAAACTTTTGTAATTCACATTGATGATTTTGTCCCATAAACCTTCATCGGTCTCTGCAAAGTACCGGGACTCATCAATTCCGGCATTATTGATGAGAATGTCAATCGATCCCCACTCCTGGTGGATGCTTTCCACTGATTTTTTTACCGTGTTATAATCCGTAACATCGCAGGCAAGCGCGATGGCCTCAACGCCGAATTTACGGATTTCTTCGGCGACTTTAAGCCCCAGATCCGCCTGAAGGTTCAAGACAGCAACATTGGCACCATCTTTTGCCAGCCGCAGGGCAATCGCGCGCCCGATGCCGCGGGACCCGCCCGTCACAATCGCTGTTTTTCCTTTTAGGTTCATTTATCACTCCTTTGTCCGATATCCTTTTTCAGGATCTTTTTATCGGCTTTGCCGGCTGCTGTCAGAGGGATCTCCTCGACAAACTCAATTCTGGCCGGGAAAAATTTTTTGGATGCACCGATTTGTTCCAGATGCGCAATGATGTTTTCATGCGCCAAGCCCGCCCCTTTGACCGCTTTGATATAGGCGCAAATCTGTTCGCCGAGATCCGGGTCCGGCATTGCGACAACGGCGACATATTCCACGGAAGGATGAGAGGAGATGAGTTCTTCAACTTCCTGGGCGCCGATATTTTCACCGCCGCGTATAATGATATCCTTAACCCGCCCTGTGATGCGAAGGATCCCGTTTTTATCAATGACTGCCAGGTCGCCGGTGCGAAAGTAACCGTCGGCTGTAAACGCGTCTTCATTGGCCTGAGCGTTTCTGAAATAGCCGGTAAAAATGCCGGGCCCCCTGGCTATCAGCTCGCCTTCCTGCGATGGGGGCGTTGGATTGCCCTGGAAATCAACGGTTATGATTTCATCGTAGGGGCATACCGGCTGCCCGATGGATCGGGATCGGATTTCGATGGGATCATCCGGGCGTGTCTGAGCGCAGGGGCCTTCCACCATGCCAAATGCGTTGATGTAGCGTGCGCCGATTTTTTCTTCAACATTTTGTACCAGATCGGGCGGGCTGTTGGCAGCACCCACATAGATTTTGCGCAATGAACTCAGGTCATAGCCGGTCAGGTTTTCATAGTTCACGATCCGGCTGATGAGGGTCGGCACCAAGCCGGCGCAGGTAATTTTTTCATCCTGCACGATCTGACAGAAGTCCCGGGGATAGGTGGAATCCAGCATCACAACGGTGGCGCCATGGAACAGAGGGCCGGTGATGCAGACCAGCAAGGCCAGATTATGCCCCACGGTGGTTGCCACCAGACAGGTATCGCCCACATTGATATGCCAGGCGCGCGATTTATACTCCACATTGCAGAGGTAATCGTTGTGGGTCCTGGGGGCACCTTTGGGAAGCCCGGTGGTGCCGCCTGACGGCAAAATCTGACAGACATCGTTTGGATGCGGCCGGGCGTCTTCCAGCACGGCCTGGATATCCGGATCCATTAAGCCGGGCTGAATCAGGTCATCCAGCCTTAGATACCCATTCGGTTTCTGCGGACCCGCAAGGACGATTTTGTCCAATGCGGGATTTTTTCCCTGAATCTGTCTGGTCAATGGTAAAAACTCGGTCTGGCGGAAGCTAACGGGAAGGATCCAGCCGCTGGGCCGGGTAAGATCGGCCAGGTGGGAAATTTCTCTGGCAGTGTGATTTACGGTGAGCAGAACCATGATCAGACCGGCCTTTTGCAAAGCGAAGTATGATATGAAAAATTCGGGCCAGTTGGGCAGTTGCAGAAGAACCCGGTCTCCGGGCTCAAAGCCGGCCTGAAGCAGGCGGCATGCCATCGTGTCGGCTTGACGACGCAGTTCGCTGTAGGTATAGCGTTTGCCGGATCCGATCAGCGCTTCTTTGCGCGGATAAAGATCGGCGGCTTTATCGAGCATATCTCCAAGGGTTATTCCCAGCCACCAGCGCTTTTTCTCATAGCGCTCAGCCGCCTTGGAATCATACGGGATAAAGCCTTCCAGGGGCATAACGGTTTCCTTTCTATAAGTGTTTTCAAAACCCCATCTAAGACCCAATGGCTGCGTTGCCCCGCAAATTGAAATACTCACGTAATTACGTGTACGCTCCGTTTCCAATCCGCGGGACGCCTTGATGCATACATTAATCTGTTTAGATCAGACATGTAATCCCGCTTAGCGGGGCCCTTGAACCTGATCTGAGGCTTTGTAACCACTTCTAAGCGTCCGGTGTTCCGATAAATGCTGCCGGCGTTTGGTCGATCACCCGTTTATGGATCGGGCACTACGACGGAACCATCCTTTTTTTTCCACTGAATACAGGTAACCTCCTCGAATGCCCCTTCAGCTTCACGGCATTCGTTGCAATAAATACATTTCAAGATTTCATTTTCACGAGCCGCTTTAAGCTTGTTGGGCCAGTAAGGGTCGCAAAGTATCGGGCGCCCGATGGCCACCATGTCG
>Ga0224503_10000685_pt1 | contig 10220 bp, 7 predicted proteins | sample SF_Oct11_sed_USG_2_FD_169106 | JGI IMG/M metagenome (GOLD analysis project Ga0224503, IMG submission 169106) | Sediment microbial communities from San Francisco Bay, California, United States - SF_Oct11_sed_USGS_21 | ecosystem: Environmental > Aquatic > Marine > Sediment | place: USA: California...
TCCAGGTCGATCCGGCCGTCCGGGTCTTTCAGCAGGGCGACCGCGAGCCCCAGCGGCAGGCTCATCGCGCCCGGATGCTCCACCTTGTCGCCCAGCTCGAAGTCGCGCAGCACGACGCGGTTCTCGCCGACGAGCGCGCCTTCGCTGATCGCGTAGCCGAGGTCCAGGTCAAGCCGGCCGCTGGAAATTTCCTGTCCGGCGAACGGGATCGAGTAGGCCGAGAACTTCGGCATGTCGACATTCTCGAAAGCCACCCGGATGTCGGTGTTTGCTGCCGGATCGAGCGGCGTCACCGTGCCGCTGACCTGTACACGCCCGAATTCGTCCACGCTGCCTTCCATTTTTACGGTCGACGGTTCCGAACTCGTCGTCGCGATCGTAGAGATCTCGCCATTCAGTGCGGCGATCTTGGCGTCGAAAGGTAACGGCAACGACCGGTCGGCAAAGTCTGCGGCGGCATCGCTCACCAGGATGCGACCGATCGTGACGGCGGTACCCGGTTCCTCCGTTGCCGGGTCAGCGTCGGTCTCTTCGGGTCCCGCCTGGTCCTCGGTCTCCACCTCGTCGCCCTTGCGGACGCGTCCGAGATTGATGCTGCCGTCTTCGGCAATCAGGATGTCGCCGTAAGGCTTCGTGAAACGCACCTCGGACACGTCGAGTGCATTACCGGCCGCCGTGTAGACGAGGTTCTCGGCCCGCAGGCTCGCCCAACTGCCGAGCCTTGTATCCTGGTCCGATTCCGTTAGCAGGAAATCGACGATCTCGATGTCGCCCGTAACTCTCAGCGGTTCGTCCGCGGAGCTATGCAATTGCGCGTCGACGTTGAGCGCACCTGATTCGAGATGTACGTCGACGCGCGACTTCACGTAGGGGTCTGCAGTGCGTAATTCGAGCGCATCGACTGCAAGATCGAAGTCGAACGACGGTTCCGGCAGTACGGCCAGATGCCCGTCGACCGATATCGAGCCGCCATCGAGTGCCTCGAGCTGGATCGTCGTCGGAAATGCCGCTGATGGTTCGTTGCTGATATCCCGGATATCGATGTCCAGCGATCGCCAGCCAACGTTGGCGGACGGCTCCAGTGTCTGGTCCGCGAGATTCAAGGCCAGCCGGTTGACGACGAGCTGCGCGAGCGACACGCGCCAGGGGTCGCTGGCTGGCGTTGCGGAGCCTGGTTCGGGCTCGCCCTCATCCGGGCCGGTTGCGTCCTCCGCGGGCTGCACGTTAATCGTCCCGTCTGCGCCCCGGAGCAGACTGATGACGCCGTCGTCGAGCGTGAATCCGGCCGCCGAGAGTGTTTTCTCCGGCCAACGCATCTCGCCACCCCACAAGCGCACGAGCGGCAGCCTGAGTACCTCCGTGTCGTCCCCTGTCCGCCCGAGCGCCTCGTTGAAGGTGCGCACCACCAGGTCAGTTACGGACATTTCAAAGTTGCTCACGCGTGCTTCAAGCGTACCGTCGGGGCGCGTGTCGACGCGGTAGTCCAGTTCGACGTCGACACTGCCCTCATCGACGTCGAAACCGACTTCGTGCTTCAGGTAGGCAGAGGTCAGCGGAAAGTGGGACCCCTTGATTGCCGCGCGGCCCTCCGAGCGCAGCGGATTGAGCTCCAGGCTACCGTTCCAGCTCAACGTGCCCTGGGTCTCCGTCGTGATTACGACGTCCTGGAGGCCGGCACGGTCGGGCAGGGTATTGAGCTCGGATATTGCGATATTGATGGGCCCGAATTGCGTGTCCACCGGCTCTGGTGGCACGTCGTCCTGCCAGTCGACGACGCTCTCGGTAATGGCGAAGTCCTGGATGAGCAGACGCGGCGGACCGGACTCTGCCGCCGGTTCGGTAGGCGTGGATTCGGCAGGTTGTTGCGCGAAGAAATCGAAATTGAAATCGCCGTTGCCATCCCGCGCGAGGCGGAGTTTTGGCGAATCGATATGAACTTCGCGGAAGGTCACCGCCCAGCGAAACAACGAACTCAACTGGAAGTTGATGAAGATCCGTTCGACGGTGAGGAACGGATCGCCGCCCGGTTCGTCCAGCGCCAACGCGTCGATTTGCAGGCTCAGGACGAATGGGTTGACCGAGACTTTCTGCAGCTTCAGCTCAGTACCGAGATTGTCCCGGACGGTATTGATGGCCGTGTTCTTTATCAGCCAGGGTGCAAGGAAGAATCCGAGCAGGGCATAGACGACGGTCGTGGCCGCAGCGATGATCAGCGGCTTTTTGTAGCGTTGCGGAATCATTCGCGGTGGCCGCTCCAGGGAAGCTCGAGTCAGGAATTTATCGGCCGGTTGAAATTGCTTCTTTTTCCTGGCCGGTCGACCGATGCTAGCGAAATTCGGGTCTCAATTGCCAGCGGCGTAGACCTGCACCCAGTAGATATCCCGGCCGTCACCGGGATTGAGGGCATAAGCGATGCCGGTTTCCACGTATTTCGCATCCCTCAGGTTCGCACAGTGCCCGGCGCTATCGAGCCAGGTTGCGGCGATATCGTCCGGCGACGTCTGGCCGGACGCGACATTCTCCGCAACAACCCGCCAGTCGTAGCCCGCGTGCGAGGCGCGCTCGCCGGGATTGCTGCCGTCGGAACCCGTGTGCGCGAGGAAGCTGTTACGCGCCATGTCTTCTGCATGGGCACGCGCGGCCGCGTCCAGTTCAGAAGACCGCTTCAGCGGCGGGCCCGAAGGAAAATCGTTCCCGCCGCAGCGGCCGCCTTCGGCACGGATGTCGTTCAGCCGGCCCAGGACCCGGTCCAGTAGATCGGCGTCATTGGGCGCAGGCAACGGTGCCCCGTCCGCGAGCAGCAGCCAGACCTCCTTGCCGCGCCGGTACACGCCGATATCGGCGAATTCCGGATCGGCGAGGAGATGGCAGAAGTGTTCGGAGAGTTCCCTGGCCACGGCATCGTCCTTGCCCCGGGACGTGCTCACCCGGACAGAGGCCGAGGAGTTTGCCCGGTAGCCGGCAGCCGCAATCGCCGCATTCACCTCGGCACCGTCGGCGACGGCTTCGACAGCGCTATCCAGTTGCGCGCTCGCCACAAGCGGCTTGTCGGGGAGCGATGCCTCGCCGCAATGGCGCGTGCGCACGATGTTCGCCACATCGACCAGGTCTGCTGCGGCGGCCACAGGCGGATCGATAATGAGGGTGGCAAGGAGGAATACGCTGAGGATGAGTGCGTAAAGGCCGTTAGCCGAAGTTGGAGACGCTGTCACTTTATTTCCTCTCTAGAAATGCAGCTCGACCAGGTCGCCATCCGCGACGAAGTGGTCGGGCCCGACCTGCTGGCCGTCGAATACTTCGGTACCCCAGATACGCGCAAACTTGAGTCCTTGCGCGATGTCCTTGTGCACGAGCCTCGCGACATCGGCGATGGTATCGCCGCGGCGCACCGTGAAGGGTTTTTCCCTGTCCGCCGGTTTCCCCGGTGTCTTCGTGTAAACGCGCACGATCTCGAGCGCCTGGAACAGGAACGGCCCGAGTGCATCGACGCCGTCTCCGGTTTCCGCTGACATTGTGAGCGCCGGAAACCGCAGCCCGAGGAGTTCCTCGAAGATTTCGACCTCTTCCGGGTCGGGATCGAGGTCGCTCTTGTTGGCGATCAGTACCGTGGGAAGATCGAGACGAAACGGATCGTCGGATTCATCCGGCTCGCCGGACTCCAGGCCCGGCCAGGCGGGCGTAAGGAAGATCTTCTTTTCCCTCAGGCGTTCGAGGATGACGGGAACGTGCTCGAGGCAGTCGGGATCGCTAACGTCGATGACCAGCAGCGCGCCATCGGCAGGCTGCAGCGCATTGACAAGCCACGGCTCCATGAAGTCGCCCGACACCGGTGGCAGATCGACCAGCTGGAAGTGCACGTCTTCATGGGGAAGCATCCCCGGTACCGGCAGGTGGGTGGTGTACGGGTAGGGTCCCACGTCGGTCCGCGACCCCGTGAGCCGGGCGTGCAGGCTCGATTTTCCTGCGTTGGGTGGCCCTATGAGGCACAACTGCGCGGCGCCGTCGGGGCGAACGACATGGGAAGGCCCACTCCGCTGACCGCCCTTTTTGGGACCAGCGAGTTCCTCGGACAGCTGCTTGATGCGCGTCTTTATGTCGGCCTGCAGGTGGTCCGTGCCCTTGTGCTTGGGGATGGTGCGCAACATCTCCTTCAGGCAGACCAGGCGCTCCTTCGGCTCGCGCGCGTTGCGATACGCCTCCTCGGCTTTCTTGTATTCGGGCGAGACATTGGTGGGCATATCACCGGATTTTACCTGACGAAGCTACTGTCCTGATTATCCGTATGCTTATTGGATGGAATCTTTTCCGTCGTCGCGCTCGCGTCCAGCAAGCCGTCGAACCTGACGCAGTATATCGACGTTCGCGACGCGCTGGCGTCGTTCACGTCGCTGCCAGAGGAAGGTCAGGCCAGGCTCCGCGCCGGGATGAGCCGTGAAAAGCAGGCGTCGGTGCTGGAGGCATGGCATAGTTCCGGGCGGGCCGAAGGCACCTGAGCCTCTGAAATTATGCCAATCCCGATTTCGATCGTGGTTGCGCCGCACCCAACAACCGCTTAACAGAGTAAAACCATGAAAAGAATCTTCTCTCTCACCACTCTCGTGGCTCTCGTATCCTTTTTTTCGGCAGTCCACGCCGCGCCGCTGACGCTCGAAGACGTCAATTCGCTGAAACAGGTGACGGCCGCGCGCTTGAGCCCTGACGGAGAACGCATCGCCTACCTGCTGCAGGTGCCACGCGAGATCTACAAGGATACAGACGGGCCGCCGTACCACGAGCTTCACGTCACTGACTTCGAGGGCAACTCGAAGCCCTACGTAAGCGGCGATATCGACATCACGGATATCGCCTGGGCAATGGACGGCGAGTCGATATTCTTCCTTGCGAAGCGCGACGCTGAAGCCGACTTCAATTCTCTGTATCGGATCAGGGTGGATGGTGGCGAGGCGGAGCAGCTGTTTACGCATGTCAACGGCATACAGCGAATCTACCCGTCGCCGGACGGCGGCAGCATTGCGTTCACGGCAACGGACGCGCCGCCCGAGAAGTTCAAGGAACTGCAGGAAAAGGGATTCAAAGCTGTCGTGTACGAGGAATCGGTATTTCCAACGAAGGTCTGGATGCTCGACCTCGAAACGTTGGAGGCGGAAGCCCACGAGCTGCCGGGGTCCGCGTCCGATTTCGCGTGGTCGTCTGATGGCGGCCGCTACGCCGTTGCCCTGGCGCCAACGCCGCTTGTGGATGACTCCTATACGTCGCGCGATATTCACGTGGTCGACACGGCCAGCGCAAAGGTGCAGGGTAAAATGGGGTCGATAGGCAAACTCGGACCGTTCGCTTTTTCTCCGGACGGCGAGCGAATCGCGTATATCGGTAGCGTCGACATCAATGACCCGAGCTCCGGTCGCTTGTACGTGACGTCATCGTCCGGCGGGGAGCGCCGCGAAGTCGTTCCCGAGTACCTGGGACACGTCAGTAATTTTGTCTGGTCAGACGACGCTAATATCCGCTGGCTCGGTAACAGGGGTGTGTATACGGAGTGGGCCACCGCGTCGGTCTTCGAGACCGAGTCGCCCGGAAAGGAACCGCAGTCGGGGCCTATAATCCGCACGGTTCACGGCAACCCGGGCCAGGAAACCGTTGCGGCAATCGCGGATTCGCCGCAGCATCCGCTCGAGCTCTATCTATTGCGGGACAACGCGGAGCCACTGAGGCTGACCGAGTCGAACCCGTTCCTCGGCGAGAGAGAACTCGCGAAGCAGGAAGCCATTACGTACACGGCACGCGACGGCCTGGAGCTTGATGCCATCCTGATTCATCCGGCCAAGCGCGAGCGAGGTGGTAATCCGCTCGTGATCATTGCGCATGGCGGACCCGAAGCCCATTACTCGAACGGTTGGATGACCGGCTACAGCCGGCCAGGGCAGGTATTCGCCGCCGATGGCTACGCAGTTGTCTATCCGAACTACCGCGGCAGCACCGGGCGGGGCGTCGAGTTTTCGAAACTCGGCCAGCATGACTATGCCGACGAGGAGTTCAATGACCTCGTGGACGCGAAGCGGCACCTCGTCGAAGAGGGGCTCGTCGACGCGGACCGTGTTGGCATAACCGGGGGCTCTTACGGTGGTTACGCGAGCATGTGGAGTGCCAGTGCCCTGACCGACGAATACGCAGCGGCAGTAGCCTTTGTCGGTATATCGGATCAGATCTCGAAATTCGGCACCGGGGACATACCTTACGAAATGCACAACGTGCATGCACTCGCGTGGCCCTGGGACGACTGGATGTGGCTGTTGGAACGCAGCCCCATCTATCACGCGGACAAGACCAAGACGCCACTGCTGATCATGGGCGGCGACAGGGACCCCCGGGTTCACCCGAGCCAGTCCCTGGAGATGTACCGGTTCGTCAAGATCCGCACCGACACACCCGTTCGACTGGTCATTTACCCGGACGAAGTGCACGGTAACCGCAACACGGCCGCGCAGTACGACTATTCTCTTCGCCTGGTGCGCTGGATGGACCATTACCTGAAAGGTCCGGGAGGCGAACCGCCACCTTACGAACTCGGCCATGCGGGCAGGCTCGAGGCGTCTGCCGAGGAGTAGCGAGCCGTCACCGGGATCTCTGCTGTGGGTCTTGCAATCACGGGATTTCGAGCCTGCAGGAGGCCTATACTCATAGCCTGAATGATCAGGATCCCGACATGGTTCGTCTTCGTCGCCTGGCTGCTGCCGGTGGGCGCCATTGCGGACCAGGTACCCGCGCAAGGCAAACTGCTCATAGCGACCGAGCTCGTGCAGGGCGAATTGTTCGAACAGACCGTCGTACTGCTTCTTCACTATGACGAGACGGGCGCGTTCGGGCTGGTCGTCAATCGCCCGACTGATGTGAAGCCCGAGGAGCTTCTCGCAGACGAGGATGCTATCGAAGGATACAGCGGCACCCTGTTCTGGGGCGGGCCGGTGCAAATGGACAGCCTGCGTGCGTTGCTGCTCACGGACACGCCGCCCGCGGGTGCGGAACAGATCATCGAATCCGTCCACCTCGTATCCTATGAGGACGCTCTCGAAGGCGTGCCCAAGGACCCTGCCAGCGTGCGCTTTTTTATCGGCTATGCGGGCTGGGCACCGGGACAGCTGGACAAAGAAATGGCACACGGGAGTTGGCGGGTCCTGCCTGGCTCGAGCGAACAGGTCTTCGCAACAGAGCCGCGGACGCTCTGGAAGCGGCTGACGCCGGCGCAGGAACAGCGCGCAGCCGTACAGCCTTAGACGAGTTAGCGCATTGCTGATACCGAGGAGTCGGTATCCACAGCAGCATGGGCAAGGTGGCCCTGGACGAATTCAACGTGCGGCTGGATCTCGATCGCGACCGGGATTCGGTGATCGATGACTCGATATTGATCACCTGCGTGACGTCCGGGTATCGCGATTGGATCTGCCCGTGATGGTGATATGCCGGAGCAGCCAGCCGGGTAAGTACAAGCCAGAATTGCCAAATTTTCGGCTTGCTGACAGTCTGGAAAATGGCACAAAAGTGTCACCTGAGGACTTCAATCCCAGCCAAAACCGGACAAGTTAGTCATGACCAGCATGCAGACTGTGTTCATCAACCCCGAGCGCTGCATCGGTTGCCGGCAATGTGAATTCGCCTGCGCTGTAGCGCACTCCGAAAGTAAAGATCCAGCTCTGGCTTTCGCCGAGGAACCGGTTCCCAAATCCAGAATCCATGTTTCGCCCGAACGGGCGTATAACATGTCGGTCCCGTCCTGCTGTCGTCACTGCGACCCGGCGCCCTGTGCGCAGGTTTGCCCGACCGGTGCTATGGCGCGCGATACCGGTCACGACCTGGTTCTCGTCGACGTCCACAAGTGCATCGCCTGTGCGATGTGCGCGATGGTGTGTCCGTTCGACGCGGTGACATTCTACGCACAGGCGAACGGCATGCCGACGCGTGTCGTTGCCACCAAGTGTGACGGCTGTATCGAACGCCTGGATAACGGGCAGGAGCCGGCATGCGTCGAAGCCTGCAAGGTGGACGCATTACTTTTTGGGGACCTCAATACATTGATTGCGACTGACAGGCTGGACGTGTCCGACGCGGTAATTGCGGCCATGAAATCGCAGGCGCCTGTCGACAAGCCACCCGCAACCGTCACCGGCTGGCGCGTCTGGGGTGAGTCCGCGGCCCACATCAGAGAGGAAATCTGACATGGATACTCCCGATAAACTGAGCAAGCTGAGTATCAGCAACGACGCTCGGGAAATGCTCATACGCGCGCGCGAGGAAGGCATCGAAACCGTCTGGGACCGCCTGGCGGCCCAGCAACCTCAGTGCGGCTACTGCTCCATGGGTGTGAGCTGCCGCAATTGCGCCATGGGGCCATGTCGTGTGGACCCGTTCGGCGAAGGGCCCCAGAAAGGCGTCTGTGGTGCCGATGCCGACATCATCGTCGCGCGAAATCTCGGCAGGACCATTGCCGCGGGCGCCTCGGCGCACTCGGATCACGGCCGGGACATCCTCGAAGTCTTCCAATCACTGGCCGCCGGCGAGACCAGCGGCTACGAGATTCGCGACGAAGCGAAACTCCTGGCGCTTGCTAATGAGTGGGGTATCGAAGTCGGCGACAGGGGCGTTTCCGAGGTCGCGCGCGAACTTGCCGATGCCATGATGGAAGACTTCGGTAGCCGCAAGGATCACGTCGGCTTCCTCGACCGGTTGCCCGAGCAGCGCAGGAAGTTGTTCGAGGAGCTCGGCATTACGCCCAGGGGTATCGACCGCGAGAACGTGGAGATGCTCCACCGCACGCACATGGGGGTCGACAACGACTACGCGAATACATCCCTGCATGGTCTGCGTACCAGCCTGTCCGACGGTTGGGGCGGTTCCATGATCGCCACCGAACTGTCTGACGTGATGTTCGGCACGCCCAAACCGATCAAGTCGCGCGTGAACCTCGGCGCGCTGCGCGTCGAGTGCGTCAACATCGCGCTTCACGGCCACAACCCGCTGCTGTCGGACGTCATCATGCAGGCGGCAGAGGATCCGGAACTCGTCGCTCTGGCGCAAGAGAAGGGTGCGCAAGGCATCAACCTCGTCGGCCTGTGCTGTACCGGCAACGAACTGCAGATGCGCAAGGGGCTGCCGATGGCCGGCAACCACCTGATGCAGGAGCTGGTACTCCTCACCGGCGCGCTCGACGCGATGGTTGTGGACTATCAGTGCATCATGCCGTCCGTGACGGATGTGGCGAAGTGTTTTCACACCGAGATTATCTCGACTGCAGACAAGGCCCGGTTCGCCGGCGCGACTCACGTTGCCTTCGATCCGCGACGTGGGCTCGAGATCGGGAAAGAAATCGTTGCGCTCGGTATCGAGGCCTACGTGAATCGTAACCCGGATCGCGTCAGGATCCCGGCCGGCACGATGGACATGATGGTCGGTTTCTCGGTCGAGGCGATTCTCGAGGCGCTGGGCGGGACGCCGGAACCGCTCGTCGAGGCCATCAAGGCGGGCAAGATCCGCGGCGCCGTCGGCGTGGTCGGCTGTAACAATCCGAAGATTCCACAGGACTATGGCCACGTCACCCTCACCAGGCGGCTCATCGAGAACGATATTCTGGTGCTGGTCACGGGGTGTGCCGCGGTTGCCAATGGCAAGGCCGGGCAGATGTTGCCCGAGTCCGCCGACATGGCCGGCCCAGGTCTCTCGGAGGTCTGCAAGGCGCTCGGCATTCCGCCGGTACTGCACATGGGCTCGTGCGTGGACAATACGCGAATCCTTACGCTTGCCGCAGCGCTCGCCAACTACCTCGGCGTCGACGTTTCGCAACTGCCGCTGGCTGGTGCGGCGCCCGAATGGTACTCGGAGAAGGCCGTATCGATCGGCGCCTACGTCGTCGCGAGCGGTATCTTCACGGTGCTCGGCGTACAGCCGCCAATCTTCGGCAGCCAGAAGGTCGTGAAGCTGCTCGCCGAGGATCTCGAGGAGGTTGTCGGGGCGCGGTTTGCCGTCGAACCCGACCCGGAGGTAGCCGCGAAGCTGATTTGCCGTCACATCGAGGCAAAACGTGAAGCACTTGGGTTGCCGTTCATCGCCGCCGCCGCCCCGGCCGACAAAGTTGCCTGAGGGCGTCGCGATGTGTGATACCTGCGCCGAACATGCTCATGAGCATACGCACGGAGAAGAACACCACCGCCATGGCCTGCCTCAACACGCGC
>Ga0224503_10000689_pt1 | contig 10172 bp, 10 predicted proteins | sample SF_Oct11_sed_USG_2_FD_169106 | JGI IMG/M metagenome (GOLD analysis project Ga0224503, IMG submission 169106) | Sediment microbial communities from San Francisco Bay, California, United States - SF_Oct11_sed_USGS_21 | ecosystem: Environmental > Aquatic > Marine > Sediment | place: USA...
CGATTTTGTAAGGCTTGGAAATGTAGTGATAAGCCCCTTTCTGCATTGCTTCGATGGCGGTTTCGATGGTGGCGTAGGCGGTAATCATAATCACTTCAGTGTCTGGATATTGCTCCTTGGTTCTGGCCAACACCTCCATGCCGTCCACCTGCTTCATTTTCAAATCGGTGAGGACCAGGTCAAAATCTGTGGTTGCCAGTTTTTTCAGCGCTTGGATACCGCTGTCCACCGAAACCACATCATACCCCTCCTTCATCAGGATGTGTTTCAGATTCTCCCTGGCAATCTGTTCGTCATCAACGACGAGAATTTTAGCCTTTTTCATGAAGCTGATTCTCCGGAGTTGGTTGGCCTGTGAGTGGTAGTCTGATGGTGAAGACGGTGCCCTCTGCCGGCGAACTCTCTACGATTAAAGCGCCTCCATGCCGTTCGACTATGCCGTGGGCCACAGAAAGACCAAGCCCGGTTCCATATCCCACTTCTTTGGTGGTGAAAAAGGGATCGAAGATGTAAGGCAGATCGGATGGGGGTATTCCACCGCCGCTATCCTGAATGTTGATCTCAACATTGTGGAGCCCTTTCCTCGCAGTAACATTGATTTGCCCCTTGCCATCTGGCATGGCCTGGGCAGCGTTCAGGAAAAGATTGATAAGTACTTCCTGAAGTTTCTGCTTATCCACGTAGATGTCCAGATCTTCCGGAATTTCGCTGGCAATCTCCACCCCCGCGGGGAGCTGACTGGATACCAGCCGGGTGGTGCGGATAACCAGGTTTTCCAGGTTGACCCAGGAGAGTTGAAAATCGCGCTCGCGAGAGAATTCCAGCAAGCCCATGACTATATCCCGGGCCCTGTCCACTTCCTGATCAATATTACTCAAAAGTCTTTCTACATGGTGGTCACTATCATGGATTTCCTCCATGAGGATCTGGCAAGAAGTTGAGATGTTGTTGAGTGGGTTGTTGAGCTGGTGAGCGATTCCCGAGGTGAGAATCCCGAGAGATGATAATTTTTGCGCCTGCACCAGCTGGTCCTGGCGCTTTTCGAGCTCCCTGACCATCTTGTTAAAGGCTTCTACAACCGACTGGGTCTCGTCTCTGGTAGCAAGTACCGGCAGAGGGGTGAAATCTCCCCGGGCAATGCGCTGGGTGGTCTTCTCAATGATACTGAGCGGTCCTACAATCTTGCGGGTGACTATGACGGTGAGAAACAACCCCAACAAGAGAAGGACCAGTAATATATAACCAAGATTGGTTATAAGGGTCTGCAAAATTTGTTTAATGTGGGAGTACTCGAAATCCGCCAAGCTAAGGGAGAGATCGATAAGATCCTTTCCAGTTTTTCTCAGTTCCAGCTCGATTTCATCCCTTTGCCGCCGACTGGAATTCTGGCTTTCTGCTACTGCTACCAGCTCCTTCAATAGCTCACCATAGCTCTCCATTTCTTGCTGGAGTTTTTCCAACTGAACGGCACCTTGCAGTCCCTTGACATCAGCCTCGACTTTAGCAGAGGTCTTCTTGCCTAGGTTCAGATAAGCAAAGGCTGCTTGCTGATCCTCATTGAGTCCATAAAGCAAGAAATTCTTCTCATATCGCCTTACTTCAAGAAGGCTGTCGTGGAGGCTGTAGGCACTTATTACAAATCGGAGTTTGAGATCAATTCTAAGCAGATTGCGGTAGGTGACAATGCCAACCAGCAAAACGGCGATCATGGACAGGATGAAACCCACAACGACCTTCTGGCGAATGGACAGGTATATGCTGGGAAAAAATTTTGTCATGATGACTGTTGGTTCCCTGAGGGATTGTTTCTCTTGCTACCCAAAAAGATTATAGAAAATAGTGAAAGAAATAGCAATTAAGAGGATTGAGCTGAACCACGAAGTTGTAAGCTCTTAAATCTGAAATCTACATTCTGAAATCTACCCTCAGCCCCATGCCCGGCGTCATTTGGCATTTCACATTTGTCCTTCGGACTCCCACCCTTCGGGCGGGTTCCCAGTTTCTTCGCGCTCGCTGCGCTCCGCTCAGTCCCCACCCTTACGGTCGGGTCCCCGGTTTCTCAATCCGCATTTAACATTGAAAACTCACAGATAACACCAATTGAAAGATGAGTCTGAGTCGGTGGTCGGACCAAGCTATCACTCTGAAATATCAAGAATTACTTTCCAGAAATGGCAGTTTTGAGAGCTTAAAAGACCATTTTTAACCCCCAAAATAGACCCGTAAGAACTTCCCCACTCCCTATATTGGTGTACATTAACATCTTCCCACTGGAAACTTACCCAAAACAGCTCAACTGAGAACTGGCCGAACGCGACGATGGGATATCTCACAAAAGCTGCACCCAGGCAGCGCGGCCCGCATCTCTATGTCGGCACTCGCCAGATTGATTCGACCTCCGAGCCTACGCCTTATCAGGAAAGCGGCTCTTTAACCCAATGGATTACCCTCCGCTATTCTCGGTGCGAGAGACAGTGACTATCGTTTTGATTCATTTTGTTTCATTTTGTTGACAGTGGGGCAGTTGTGGCCTAGACTCTAAGTGTTCACACCTGGCATGCTGCAGCGCCAGGAGAGAGACGACCTTAATTATCTTAGTTTGTCATGGAGAACCCCTCAATGACCAGGTACTCTTCCATAACAAAAAGCATTGATGCAAACGAGATCATCGACTCCATTCCAGTGGGAGTAGCCATCCTGGATATGGACTTGCGAGTGCAAGCAATGAACCGCTCCCTCGAAGCTATGACCGGGTTTAACAGGGAAGAAGCGCTGGGGGTGAGTTGCCCTCACATTCTCAGGAGCAACCTTTGTCCTCAGAAGTGTCCGGCAAAGCAGGCCTTGGATAGTGGCCAAGCCGCGCACGTCGAAGGAAACATCATCAACCGGGCCCGGCAAAAAATCCCGGTGATGATCCACGTTGCTGTCCTCAAGGACGGAGCGGGCGAGCACATCGGAGTAATCGAAACTATCGAGGATATTTCCCTGATAAGGGAACTGGACAGAAAAGTCCACATCAGCCACGACTTCAGCGACTTAGTTGGCCACAGCCCCAAGATGCAGAGACTCTTCGACATCTTGCCCGTTATCTCGCAAACTGACTCTTCTGTGCTAATCACGGGTGAGACTGGCACGGGCAAAGACCTTGTGGCCTCGGTAATCCATCGGTTGTCTCCTCGGGCGCAGGGACCTTTCATCAAAATTAATTGTGGGGCCTTGCCTGAGACCCTCCTGGAATCTGAACTCTTTGGACACATTCGCGGCGCTTTCACCGGCGCCGTCCGTGATAAGCCTGGTCGCTTGCAGTTGGCAGAAAGCGGCACCGTCTATCTTACAGAAATCGGTGACCTGCCTCTCGCCCTCCAGGTTAAATTGCTGACATTTCTCGACGACAAGGAAATCGTTCCTTTAGGGGGAACCAGGAGCGTAAAAACTGACGTCCGGTTGGTTGCCGCAACCCATAGGGATCTGCAGGCCATGGTGCGGGAAGGAAGTTTCCGCGAAGACCTTCTCTATCGACTCAATGTTATTCGGCTTGAGGTGCCGCCCTTGCGTGAGCGGGAGGGAGATATAAGACTGCTTATGGAGTATTTCCTGAATCAGTTTAACAAGCAGTTTCAAAAGAAAATTAGAGGCCTCGCCCCAAAGACCATCGAGATCCTGACGCGACATCCCTACCCGGGTAACGTGCGGGAGCTCATGAATATCGTAGAATACGGTGCCAATGTCTGCCACCAAGGGAGCATTCAACCTGAACATCTGCCCGACTACCTCATGGGTCCCTGGGAGGACACCCCGAGAGTAGATTTCAGCACCAGGGTGGTGGAGACCACTGGAGTATTTTCTCCACAAACGGCGAGAACCGGCGAGGGGCCAGCAACTCAAAAACTTGACTGGCGTGAAATGGAACGTCGTATGATTTCAGAGGCTCTGCTCCAGACCAGAGGTAACCGCACCAAAGCGGCCAAACTGCTGGGCTGGGGCAGATCTACCCTCTGGCGGAAAATGAAGCAACATAATTTAGATTGAAGTGTGGTTGCCTTTTCTGGCGTATCATAGTGTATCAAAATAAGACAATAGCTCATACTGTTTGCGTTGCATTCTGTAGCTTTATGATACAATAGATTCCTTCTGAAATGTGTAAACTATTGCTATAATTATATTTTCTTTATGGCATGATAATTGCTGATTGGTGAGATGATGAGCGAGACAATACTGATCACCATCTGGCGAGACCAGGTAGCGCCAAGATTTGACTTAACCAGTGAGGTTCTTATCGCTTCTCTGGACCCAAGAGGCGGACTGGCTCATACCAAGACAGTTGTTCTGCCTACGGTATCTTCCGAGGATCTCTGCCACATGATCCTCACCGAAGCAATCACCACGGTGATTTGCGGTGGTATAGAAGAGGAGTACTACGAGTACCTGACCTGGAAAAAAGTAAAGGTCATCGATTCTGTGATCGGGCCTTACGAACAGGTCCTGGAGCTCGCTGTCAGCGGTGAGTTGGAAACCGGATCAAACCTGATGAAACAAGTCTCACAGGAGCGATATGAGTAGTTTTATCAACAAATTGCGGGAGCTGATACCCAAGAGTATCAAGGATTTCCCCGACTACGGTGAGGGCCCTAGGCGATACAGTCTTTTGCGGAAGAACCTCATACTCATAATATGCGCAATTGCTTTGCTCCCTTTAGTGCTGATGGCCTCCATTAACTACCTTGAGTATCAGAGTGCTCTGAAGGAGGAGATGGTCAAGCCACTCAGACGGTTGATCACCAGCACTAAACATACCCTTGAACTCTTTTTGACCGAGCGGGAGTCCACCCTGAGGTTGCTCATCAGGGAGCGCAGCTTTGAAGAGTTGCGTGAGCAGAAGCGTCTTGTTCATATTTTCCAGAGTTTGAAGCATGAATTCCCTGAGTTTGTGGATCTGGGGTTGATTGATTCTTCCGGCTTGCAGCGAAGTTACTCCGGCCCCTACGGCTTACTTGGGAAAGACTACAGCGGTCAGACCTGGTTTCATGAAGTGCAGGTTCGCGGCGTTCACATCAGCGACGTTTTTCTTGGCTACAGAGAGTTTCCCCATTTCGTTATCGCGGTGAAAAAGGATACGGTTGCGGGCGATTTTTATGTGCTGCGTGCCACCATTGATACAGAAAAATTCAATAATCTAATCAGCGGTATAAGCCTGAGGCCAGGCAGCGATATGTTTATCATCAATCGCCAAGGCGTTTTGCAGACTCCTTCTCGCTACCACGGCAACGTCCTGGAAAAGTCTCCACTACCGGTCCCCCCGGTGAGCCAGGAAGCGGTCATTAGTGAGGTCGTGGATGAGCAGGGAGAAAAGGTATTCGGTTATGCCTACTTGCGTGGGTCTTCTTCCATCCTCATAGTCACTAAAAAACCCGGCGAGGTGCTGGGGGGTTGGTTTGCACTCAGGGGGGAATTGCTTCTGCTCTTTATTGTCAGCACCGTAATGATCATCTTTGTGGCTATAAAAACTTCCAGGCTTCTGGTGGATCGAATTCAGGAAGCAGATCAAAAACGAGAATCCGTGTACATCGAAATGGAGCACACGAGCAAGCTGGCCTCTTTGGGGCGTCTGGCCGCCGGTGTGGCCCATGAGGTAAACAATCCACTGGCGATCATCAATGAAAAGGCTGGGTTGCTTAAGGATTTAGTTCAATTCTCAAAGGAATATCAAGATCGGCAGAAAATGCTGTCGTTGGTGGATTCGGTATTAGGGTCGGTAAGCCGATGTCGGGATATCACCCACCGGCTTTTGGGATTCGCCAAACGTATGGACGTCAAGGTGGAGACAATCTACCTCAACCAGCTAATAGAAGAAGTGCTAGGCTTTCTGGAGAAGGAAGCCTTCCATAGAAACATTAAGGTCGAGCTCAAACTTGCACCGGAGCTTGCTCCCATTGCCCACGACAGGGGGCAGCTGCAGCAAGTATTTCTTAACATTATCAACAACGCCTTTGAGGCGGTGGAGGATGGGGGAAACATCGCCATTACCACCAGGGAGCAAGAGAAACACGCTGAAACAATAGAGGTGGAAATCGCAGATGACGGCCGCGGCATCTCCGTTGAGGATCTTAAACACATATTTGACCCCTTCTATACCAGTGGCAAAGTGCAGGGCACCGGCCTGGGCTTATCCATTGCATACGGGATTGTGGCCAAGTGTGGCGGTGATATCAAGGTGCATAGTGCAGTGGGCGAGGGGAGTACTTTCACCGTCAAGCTCCCTAAAAACTGTGCGACGGCATAGGAGTTGAGCATGGACGGATATAGTGTACTGCTGGTGGATGACGAGGAAGAATTCGTTTCGGCGCTCTCTGAAAGACTAATGCTCCGTGGCATTGAAGTGGAGATCGCATTAGATGGGGAAGAAGCCTTGGCCAGGATGAAGGAAAAACCACCCGATGTTGTTATTCTGGATGTGATGATGCCCGGGCTCAGTGGGCTGGAAGTACTAAAAATGATCAGGGGTTCGCACCCTCAAACGCAGGTAATCCTTCTGACAGGTCAAGGCTCCACCAAGGAGGGGATTGAAGGTATGCGGCTGGGTGCCTTTGACTACCTGATCAAGCCTGTTGACATAGAGGAAATGCTGGAGAGGATGAAAGAAGCCGTGAAAGCAATAGGGAACGGTTGATCATATGGTGGGCAAATTTGAACAGCTCAGCAGAGTAAAAGAACTCGCTTTCGTGGGGAAGGTTGCTGCCGGACTTTCCCATGAGATTAAGAACACCCTGGCCATAATTAATGAATCTGTGGGGCTCATGGGTGATCTACTGAGTAAGGAGGCGCCAGACAACTGGCAAGCATACCCTCGGCTGAAGAGCATAATACCCTCAATTGAGGAACAGGTGCAGCGCAGCGCGGTTATTGTCAAACGGCTTAATCGCTTTGCCCACAGCTCGGACAAACCGGTGACGTCGCTGGATTTGAATGAGCTGGTGCAGGAAATTACCACTCTGGCACAAAGATTCGCCAGGCTCCTGGGTGTGGGGCTGGAGGCTCAACCGGCCCCAGAGCCGCTCCAAATAGCCAGCGATCCCTTTCGGATTCAGTACGTTATTTTTGGATTTATCGAACGTGGACTCTGGCGATGCTCACCCAATCAAACGAAAGTAACCCTAGCTTGTGCCCGCTCGGAAGACATGGCGCAAGTCATTGTCACAGACCAGGGATCTCCAGAAGGGGATTGGCTCAGAAAGCAGATAGCGGCAGCCTTGTCTCCCGCCGGTATATCGGGTGAAGAAGAAGATCCTGAGCTGGGCATCCTGGCTCTGACCATGGCGGAGCTGGGTGGCTCAGTTGAAATTGAAGAAGTTGGTCAAACCGGAAACAAAGTCATTCTCGTTTTTCCAGCCAAGATCCCTGAAACGTAATCGCTCCATATTGGAGAAGATTCACAGTCCAGCTCCCTCTGGTCACACCAACTGCTCAATCCCTTTCCCTCGCATACCTGACTTCATTTTGTTAGATTTTGTGTTAATTTGAAACGTATGTTACCGTTTCATAGTGCGACGTATTGAAACGCTAGGGTGCCCTTTATTGTTATAAGTTACTGAAATAAAAAGAAATAGATATATGGCATGCTCATTGCTAGGTTGTTTAGGCAAAGCCAAATTACTCGGCAAGAAAAGGAGAATGGTCATGAAAGGTTTGAGAAAAAGAATTGAAGACTGGCTGACTGCGGTGACCTTTGCCGAGGCGGGTGAGCGCGAAACAGCCTTCCAGTTTGTGGGGCGCCAGGCGGTCCGGAAGAAAAGGTCGACATTGGATGACCTCATGACGGCAATTACATTTGCCGAGGCTGGACTGGCAGGTGCGGCCAGAGAATTTCTCGGATCAAAAGAGCCCGTGCCGCAGCCTGTGCAACTTGATCTGCCTGGCGTAAAGATCTGGTACGGCATGGCCACTATCAGAGTCTAATCCTACCGTGGCGATGCTAAATGATATTTCTCCTTGTGGCCGGAGATCGAGAGGGGAGCTAGGGAGTGAGAGAGAATGTCCTGCTTTTTGGCAGGGACTCGCCCTTCACGCTAACATTGACCGAGCGCATCGGCTCCAAGAAATGCATAGTCCACTTTGCTCAGAGTGGTCCAGAAGCTCTAGCCATAATACAGCGTAATGATATCGATGTGGTGGTCATCAACATCAACGACTTGGGCGCGGAAGGAGTTCAAATCTTGGATTCTATTAAACAAACGCAGCCTCCGACTGAGTTCATTACCCTGACGAGTCTCTCCACCATACACTGGTCGATTGAGGGCATGAAACGGGGAGCGTTTGCCGATCTTCTTATCCCTTTTGATATGGAAGACCTCATTGTAAAAATACGGGAAGCAGGAGCGAGGGCGAAGGCGAAGAGGCTGAGGAGGAAAAAATCACTACGGAGAAGGCTGGAAGACCTGATGGTATCGGCCACCTTTGCCGAGTCGGGAAATTTAGATGCTGCCAGACAGATTATCAAGGAGGGGCAGGAGCGAACGGCTAACCTGGAAAAGGAGCAAAACGATGAATAATCTTAAGGTACTGCTGGTGGATGATGAAGAGGAGTTCGTCAAGGCACTAGCAGAGCGACTGGAAATGCGGGACCTGCAATCGGACAAGGTCTACGACGGCGAGGAGGCTCTTTCCTTTGTCGAAGATCAGGAACCCGACGTCATGGTCCTGGACCTCAAGATGCCTGGAATAGACGGCATGGAGGTCCTGCGCAGGGTAAAAAAGGCCTATCCCAAGGTCGAAGTCATTATTCTAACCGGTCACGGCACGGAGAAAGACGAGGAGGAAGCCAAAAGGCTGGGTGCCTTTGACTATTTTGAAAAGCCGGTGGATCTCAACGTACTGATCAAAAAGATTAAGCAGGCCTTCAAACAGAAAATGGAAGATACCATGGTGGCAGCAACCTTGGCCGAGGCCGGAGACTCTGAATCTGCCAGAAAGATCATGAAGGACGAAGAATAGTCCGACGCAGGAGGTTTTGATGACTGCAGCAGAAGATATAAAGGTACTGCTGGTTGACGACGAGCCGCATTTCATAAAAATGCTGGCGGAACGACTGGAGGGCCGAGGGTTCACCGTTGAAACTGCGGGAGGGGGAGCCGAAGCCATAGGCAAGGCCAAAGACGAGCCCTACGATGCCATCGTCCTTGATCTTCTCATGCCTGACATGGACGGCTTGGAGACTCTGAAGCAGCTCAAGGAAATCAATCCAGACCTCCAAATCATCCTGCTCACCGGTCACGGGACTATCGACAAAAGTGTCGAGGCCATGAAACTGGGCGCCGTGGATTTCGTGGAAAAACCTGCCGATTTCAAGGAACTCCTGGAGAAGATCAAAAAGGCCAAAAACAAAAGGATGCTTCTGGTGGGGAAAAGACACGAGGAGAGGGTCAAGGAAATAATGAAAACCAAGTCGTGGTGAGAGCAGTGGAAAATTGCACCCCGGTTGAGCTGTATCTTAGCGAGCATGAGGTAGAAAAATGTCTGATACACCTTTACAAGAACTGACACTTGAAAAGCCCCGCGAGCAAGCAGATATTGCGTCTTTGCTGGCGAGAATCAATTGGAAGCGACTCTTTTTTATTATGCTGGGAGTGGTACTGTTCACTGTCGTCTACTACTCACCTCCCTGGCCCGATGCCGTTGATCCCATGGGAGAACATTTCCCACTAAGCAAAGAAGCCAAGGGTGCTCTGGCCGTGTTCTTGTTGGCAGGTGTATGGTGGGTATTTGAGGTCGTCCCCATCGGGATCACCAGCGTTACCATCGGGGTGATGCAGGCAATGTTTCTCATTCGAACAGCTTCCGAAGCCTTCAAGGATTTCATGGATCCTTCGGTCTGGTTTATTTTTGGTTCCATTGTGATTGGTATGGTTTTCACAAAAACGGGCCTTACCAAACGGCTGGCATATAAAATGCTCTCCATTGTAGGCGAGAAAACCAGCATGATCTATCTGGGCTGTTTTGTAGTAACCGCAGCCCTCACCCACGTCATGGCCCACACGGCGGTGGCAGCCACGGTGTACCCGCTGCTGCTCACCATCTATGCCCTCTACGGTGAAGGGGAGCGACCCACCAAGTTCGGTAAAGGCCTCTTTATGGGCATGGCCTATGTAGCCGGGGCAGGCAGCATCATCACTCTTTTG
>Ga0224503_10000693_pt1 | contig 10141 bp, 10 predicted proteins | sample SF_Oct11_sed_USG_2_FD_169106 | JGI IMG/M metagenome (GOLD analysis project Ga0224503, IMG submission 169106) | Sediment microbial communities from San Francisco Bay, California, United States - SF_Oct11_sed_USGS_21 | ecosystem: Environmental > Aquatic > Marine > Sediment | place: USA...
GGCTTCGAGCGAGTCGCTGAATGACTCCCCGGTTTCTCGCGCCCGCGCTGCCGCGTCGAGCGCCGCCAGGGCGATGGGCCTGGCGTCGTCCGAGAAGTAATTGTCCGGTAGCGGCGGCGGCCTGTCGCGCTCGCCTTCGGCGAAGCGGTAAAGCTCGCGCCGGTACTCCTTCAGCAGGCTGTTGACGTCGTACTCGGGGTGGCCCTGCATGTAGATGACACGGAACTGGTCCGGGCTCGCCGCCATGTGCACGCCGCCTTCGGCGCTCTCGGCCAGCACGGTCAGGCCGGCCGCCTCGAACTGCGCGCGCGAGATATCGTTGTAGCGCGAGTGGGGAACGTCGAAGCGCGTGTTGATATCCCTGATCAACGGATGCCTAGTCCCGTTCACGCGGTGGCTGTAAACGCCCCAACGCTTCTTCGGCAGCGGCTGCCGGTCGATGCCGTGGAAATGCTTGAGCAGCGCATGGGTCGCCAGGCAGGAGCAGAGAATCGAGGCAACATTGCCCCGTGCCCACTCAACGACCTCGATGAGCGGTTCCCAGAAAGCTTCCTCCTCGAGCGCCGGGTTTGCGACGTTTGCGCCGGTGATGATCAGCGCATCGAGTCCCGCGTCTCGCAGGGTGTCAAAGTCGCTGTAGTACCGCTCAATGTAGCCGAGCGTATCGGCGCTGCGTTCCAGTTCCGGCAGGGAAAACGGGTAGACGAAAAACTGCGCAATGCGGTTACAGCTGCCGACGAGGCGTATGAACTGGCGCTCGGTGGCCCGCAGCGCCGCATCCGGCATCATGTTCAGGAAGCCGATGTGCAGCTCGCGAATATCCTGGTGGACCGCACGATCGATCGACAACACCTCGTGGCCCTGATCGCGCAGGTAACGGAAGGTCGGCAGGCCAGAGTGGGCGACGAGTGGCATGGTGCCGAGTTTAACGTTTCGATCGGGAATTCGGACAATTCTTGCTGTGCGCGCACGGGCGTCCTATCCCGTGCGCGCGCAGCAAACCGATACACGGGACCGCGAGCGGCCCCTGTATCTCCCCGGTAGCCGAAAGCTAAGGCGCCGGGTCCTCCACAATGTCGGCCCAGAACGGCCGCGGCACCAGGAAATCGTCGATCCACTCGTTCAGCAGGACGCCATTCGCATCCTGGCTGTAGAAAAGCGGAGTCTGCAGAGCCGTGTGCGAGGTGTCCCCGGATACGATGAATCGCTTGTACCGGTCGGGGTGCGCCGCATTGATAAGCCCGTGTTCCGTGACCACCAGCTCACGAAACCCCGCGGGATCACCGAGCAGTCCGAGGAAAAACCGGTTAGTCAGGTCGCCGTCGGTTTCGTAGAACGCTTCACGGACGGTGCTGTCATTATCCAGCCGCCACTTGATCAGGGCGGTCAACGCCTGCCCCTGGTCATCACAACCGGTACAGCTCAGCGGGAAGAACTGGCCAAACGCCCAGTCGGCTGCCCGCGCCTGGATATCGTTGACTGCATCCAGGTTGACGGTCACGGGTCCGGCGTCGTTTACGACGGTAAGCTTGATCTCGTTGCCGAAAAGAAACCGCACCAGGAAAGGAGCAAAACCGGCCGCGCCAACACCGCCTGCGCTGGAACCCGCAAGTGTTATCCGGCGCGCATGCGGGAACATCGCCTTTGCGACGTCCATCCCGGCGGACTGGTTACGGAGCCCGCGATGGAAGCGGACCACGGCGGCGGGCACCCCGATCGCCGCACCGAAAGCGGGGTCGAAAACATCGTTGTCGCCGGCAAACACCGAGCCATCGCAGTAAGGCATGTAGACAATGGAATGGTCCGCAAAGGGATTGTCTTTCGAGTCGAAGTCCCAGATTCCTGCTCTCGCCGTCGGCGGTTCCTGCGCCTCGGCGAGAACGTTGCAGTTATAAAAGTCCTGCCAGCAAGCGCCACCGCCCTGCTCGAAGACCAGCAGCTTCGACGGGTTGCCCTGCCGCGTGAAGACCGAATAAGGCGTACCGGCGATGCACAAGGGACCGTTGCCGCCATCCGGATCGAACGTGTGCTTTGTCCAGCCATCGCCGACATCCTGGGATGCGACAGGTGTAAACGCGCCCAAGTACTTGTCGACGCCCTGCACAGACAGCTCAGCGGCGGCATCCGCGTTCAGGCCCCTGGGCGCTTTCTTGCCCGGTTCTGCGAGCGCAGCTCCGGACGTAACAAACAGACAGACTAATGCTATGAAGCCGGCGATTCTTTTCATTGTACCCCCCTACAGGATTGGATCTCTGGAAATGGAAAAACGTATCCGCCGCATATCCTAATGTCGTTACAAGACGACAACAACCACCCTGGGATCGCCCGGCCCTCCCGGCCGCTTGCAAGCTCACGGGCCCGGGCCGACAATCAATCGCCTCACCTACGGAGGCATCATGCTGATATTCCTGACCGCGGTCGGCGTCGTACTCGTCGTCTCCTTCCTGTGCTCTATTTTCGAGTCCGTTCTGCTGTCGCTTACCCGGCCGCAGATCGAGGTCCTGGGCCGCGAGCACGGGCGTGCCGCCCGCCTGCTTGCAGGATTCAAGGAAAACATGGACGTGCCGATCGCTGCGATCCTGATCCTCAATACGGCCGCGCATACGATCGGCGCCGCCGTCGCCGGCGCCAGCTATTCCAGTGTTTTCGACGCCAGCACGCTCTGGATCTTCTCGATCATCTTTACGCTTGCGGTCCTGCTGCTGACCGAGATCATTCCGAAGACGCTCGGCGTCAGCTATGCGACGGTGATCGCCGCGCCCGTTGCCCACGGCATAAAGCTGCTGACGGTGTTATTGCGGCCGCTGGTTGCCGTTAGCGAAGCGATCTCGCGCTCCCTGCGCCGCGATGCCGTCGTGCCCGTGACATCGCCCGAGGAAATTCGCTTGCTCGCCTGGCTAGGCCAGCTGCGCGGCGCCGTGGGTCCCCTGACGGCCGGGATGGTCGTCGGCGCAACCCAGCTGCGGCACCTGCACGCCGACGACGTCATGCTGCCGCGGGAGAACGTGCGCTTCCTCTCCACCGGCATGAGCCGGGACGAGGCCATGGCCTGTGTCCGCGAATCGGGCCACAGCCGGTTTCCGTTCTCGACGAGCGGGGACTTCGATGATGTCTCGGGCGTGGTACTCGCAAAAGACTTGCTTTACTGGCTGCTGCAGAATGACGACGCCGAGATTGACTGGAACGCGCTGCAAAAGGAGCTGCTCGTTGTTCCGGACAGCGTGCTACTGCCGCAACTGCTACGGACCTACCAGGAAGCGCAGCGTCACCTGGCCATCGTCGTCGACGAATACGGCAGCGCAAAAGGCATTGTCACGCTCGAAGACGTCCTGGAGGAGATCGTTGGCGAGATCAGCGACGAGAGCGATGTGCCGGTCAGGGAATTCCTGGAAAGGCCGGACGGCAGCCTTGTTGTGCGCGGCAGCGTTGACATGCGCAAGCTCTGCACGAAACTGGGCCTCGCCTGGGATCCCGAACTGGAAGTTTCGACGATCAGTGGCCTGGTAACGGAAATGCTCGAGCGCATCCCCGTCGCCGGCGACACGATCGAGTGGAACGATTTTCGCGTCGAAGTGCTGAAAGCCGACCGGCGTCGCGCTCGGCTGCTCTCGATTCGCCGGAAAAAGTAAAAGGGGACAGTGACCTTAGGTGCCTGGCACTTTAGGTCACTGTCCCCAAATTACGTATCGCTGCGTTACTCGCTGAGGGTATCCGCCAATGCCTTCTTGCAGGCATCACCGAGCGATTCGCTATTCCCTTCGAGGCAGGTAAGGATCCGGCCCTCGCCGGCCTTGACGTCACCGCACATCGTCTTGATTTCGGTCTCGCAGCTTTGAGCGACGTAGGCTATCGCGACCGACAGTTGCTCGAGCAGCGACGCAGCCTGGTATAGCGCGTAGCTGCATTGACCGGAGAGCTTGTCTTCGTGTGCTGCAGCGCAATGCAGCAATCGTCCCTCGCCGGGCGTCACCTGGCTGCAATATTGCTTGATGTCGGCCTCGCAAGAGGTCGCTACGTATTCAAGCAGGGAATCCTGTGCGACGGCGGGTGCGGCGGCCGCAACCGCGAGAATCCCGAGGGCTAGTTTCAGTTTTCTTATCATTCTAATCTCCAAATACCTTTAGTCTTTCAATTCTACCTTGAATTTCTGGCCGCCAACGGACGCCTCGTACATCAGGCCGCCTTTGGCCTGCGTGAAAATCGCAACTCCACCACTGTAACCCGCATCTGCCGATGCTCCAGCAGTGACGGCTACAGCTGATGCCTGCGCACCGAGTTCGTAGTTACCGCGCTTGAAATGCTCCAGGGCCAGATCGTCCTTGAAGAATATGAATTCGCTGTAGGCCTGCCCGCCCCACTGGAAGCCGATGGTCAGCTGCGACAACGTAACCTCGCCTGTGATATTGCCACCCTCGTAAAGCAGCCCCTTGCCGCGGGCGCCGCCAATGCCGATGCCGCCTTTACCAACGGTCGGGATGATCACGTACGCGGCGGCGGAATCGAAGAATCGCTGCATGTTCGGATCTTTCTCCAGCATCTCCGTTTTGGCTGCCTGTGCCTTCTCATGGCGCTCCTCGATTTCCTTGGGGTCCCAGGCATACGCCGTGGTCACTGCAAGCGCGGCAAATGCGCACATCGTTCGAACCAATAGATTTTTCATTCCAGTTTCCCTTATTACTGTTGTCTTGCTCTAAAACGCTTCGCCAACGGAAAAGTGAATCGCGTCACTGTCACGCGACTTCGCATAGTCGAGGCGCATATTAACCCGTTTAGCGGGCAAAACTGAAAAGCGCACGCCGGCACCGTAGCTCGGTATCGACGTGCGGTCGCGGAAGCCACTAAATGACTGGGCTACCTCACCCGCTCCGCCGAATGCGACGAAGGCCCATCGTTTAGTGAATCGCCAGCGCAGCTCGGCCTGCGCAGAATACGACACCTTGCCCAGGTAATCGGTCGCGGAGAATCCGCGCAACTTGATTCGACAGGAGTCCCATAACGGCGTTGTGCCCTCTCGCTGGCAGCCGCGAATTTCCCAGGCAAGTACAGCCGTGTCGGACAACTCGTGAAACGATTTGAAGCTCGCTTCGTACGACTGGTAGGTCTCGTTGCTACCGATAGACTCGTCGTTGAATAACGCATCGAACTTGAAGTGTCGGCCAGTGTACGTATTGATCGGCAGGTCCCGACTATCGAATTCCGCGGTAATTCCAATGCCCGCAGAACGCACATCATCTGTATCGAAGCCGGCCGACTCACCACCGAACTCCAGGCTTTGGCCGGCGTCGATCACTCGGGCAAACACTCCCCCGTACCAATCGCCAGTGATCCTGCGCGACAGGCGTGTGAGGAAGAATGCTCCATTGATCCGCCAATCGACACTTTCCGAGCCGCTGCCTTCATCCGGAGCTATCAGCGACAACCGTAAATCCGCAGCACCCAGTACGCCCGTAAAACGCCAGCGGTCGTTACGCCAGTAATTTTGCTGGACTATAGCGGCAGCACGGCTGTCGTTGCTCGTATACATTGCGGCAACGGCCGTCACCGAAGCGGGCTGAGCTTTCTTCTGCTCCTCGGTCTGTGCGTAGAAATTCGCTGCCCCCGCAACAAGCCCCGTATCCAGCGTCGGATTGGAAATCGGGACCGGTACGACGACGAAATTGCCTTTCTGCAATTTCAGCTTGGACTCATCCTCCCGGATATCCGGGGCGACGGATGGCCGCGTGTCCGTCGCCGTGTCGTCTGCCTGCGCGGAGGCAGCCAGAACCGTCGACGCCAGGGCAAGGGTGGCGAATATCGAGACAATCCGAACCAAATAGATCACATGTTCGCTGCGGTACAGGCTCCGAATACCGTTACGCTCAGACCATCACGGGCAATCGCCGCGGTCATGCGGCCGGTCTGTTCGTGGATCACGAAACTGAACGCGCGACCGCCCTCCACGCCCTGCAGGTGAATCAATCCTTCCTTGCGATCGGACTTCGCGAACTCGGTGGATCGACTCAGGCCGCTCGCCTTGGTCGTGGAAATGGTGCCCTTTTTCGTGTCGATGATGACGAAATCGGGTATGGAGAGCTCCCAGGGCGTCGCCGCGTGGCACTCGCCTGTCTCAAAGCAAATCTGTGCCTGGCCCGAGGCGCAGATCATACGCTCGACGTCCGTCACGTCTTCTGCAGCAACCAGGGTCGTCAATGCCGCGCCAATACATGCAAAAAGTAGTTTTTTCATATTTCTCTTCTCCGCGCGATCAGTATTTGACCATGTAGTTCTTGGCCTCGAGGCAGACTGAGAAGGCCTTCTTGAAGTTCGACAACTGTTCCTCAGTCGCCTGTTCTCGCTGCTCGGCCTGTGCGGCCGACTGCTGCTGTGCCTGCGCCTGGGCCTCTCTGCCCATGCGCCGGCCGCGAACGGCTCCCGCCGCCGCGCCCCAGGCCGCGCCTTCGCTCGCATCGTCGTTGGCGATTTCGCCGATCAGTGCGCCGGCCGCGGCGCCACGGACAGCGCCACGCGCACCGGCCCCCTGGCCCGCCTGCTGGGCCGCCTGCTGCTCGGCCTGCGCCTGCTGCTGGTCCGCCTCTTCCTGCTTCGCAAGATCGAACGGATCGGCGCCGGCATTACCGACGGCCCATTCGTAACACTCCGCTTCGTCCTTCGACTGTTGCGACGAATCCTGGCCCTCCGTGGGAAAGACGTACACGTCCATTGTTGAAGACAGCGACTGTCCTTGCGCGTGTGCGGTAGCGATCAGTCCGACGCTGACAGCGCCCGCGCAAGCAATTGAGATTAGTCGTTTCATTTTCTTGTACTCCGTCATTAATTGCAGATCGTCAGCATCTTGTTTCCGACCTTGTTGTTATCGCCAAACTCGGAGGGGGCTGGTCCACCTGCGGCCTATATCGCGCCGGGCTATCCTACAGCGTGAACGAGAAGAAGTCCTCGGCGAACACGCTCGGTGGCATCTGGATGATCATCGGCTCGCCACCCATTTCCGGTCAGCCAGCCTTATAGCACCAGGTGGCGCCGGGCATCATCCTGCCGGGCTTCTGGCAGGCCCGCGCTCGTACCAGGACTTGGTCACGTTTACGATCCTGACAACCGAGAGCATGACGGGCACTTCCACCAGCACGCCGACAACCGTGGCGAGGGCCGCGCCAGATTCGAAGCCGAAGAGCACGATCGCGGTGGCGACCGCCAGCTCGAAAAAATTACTGGCGCCAATCAGGGCCGACGGCGCAGCAACGCAATGCGCGACGCCGAACCTGCGGTTCAGCAGGTAGGCGAGACCCGAGTTGAAGTACACCTGGATCAGAATGGGCACGGCCAGCAGCGCGATAATCAGCGGCTGCGTGATGATCTGCTCACCCTGGAACCCGAACAACAGCACCAGCGTAGCGAGCAATGCGACCAGCGATGCAGGCCCGAGCCGGTCGAGCGCGCTCTGCAGAGCGGCCTCTCCCCCGGTCGCCAGCAAGTATTTGCGCAGCACCTGCGCGATAATCACGGGCACGACAATGTAAAGCACGACAGAGAGGAACAGCGTCTCCCATGGCACCGTGATCGCGGACAGGCCGAGCAGCAGGCCGACGATCGGCGCAAACGCGAATATCATGATGACGTCGTTCACCGCGACCTGGCTCAGCGTGAAGTGCGGCTCGCCGTCGCACAGATTGCTCCAGACGAAGACCATGGCAGTGCACGGCGCTGCGGCCAGGATGATCAGCCCGGCAATATAGGAGTTGACCTGGTCGGCTGGCAGGTACGGCGCGAACAGCTTGCCGATGAACAGCCAGCCGAGAAGCGCCATGGAAAACGGCTTGACCGCCCAGTTGATAAAAAGCGTCACGCCGACGCCGCGCCAGTGCTCCCTGACCTGGCTCAACGCACCGAAGTCGATCTTGACGAGCATGGGGATAATCATCAGCCAGATCAGCACGGCGACGGGCAGGTTGACCTGCGCGACCTCCATCCCGCCGATCAACTGGAATACGCCGGAGAAGAAGTGGCCCAGGGCGACGCCAACGGCGATGCACAGTGCCACCCAGAGCGTCAGGTAGCGCTCGAAGATACTCATCTCTTTCGCGGCGACAGCTTTGACAACGTGATCAGACATGACGGTTCTAACTCGCTACTCTGTCGACAAAGCCCCTGATACGCCCATCGAGCGTCGCATTCGCCGTTTCGAACGCGGCACGTCGCTCCTCGTTTGAATCGCCGACGCCTGCCGGGTCCTCGATGTCCCAATGCTCGGTAGCCGGATGGCCCGGCCAGGCCGGGCAGGTCTCGCCGGCAGCATTGTTGCAGACGGTAATCACGTAATCCATCGTCGGCGCATCGGGACGGGCAAACTCATCCCATGACTTGGAGCGCAGCCCTTCCGTCGAATAACCCAGCTCGTGCAATAATTCCAGTGCGCCGGGATTCACGCGGCCTACCGGCTTGCTACCCGCGCTAAACGCCTTGAACCGGCCTTCACCAAGGCGATTGAGAATCGCCTCGCTCAGGATGCTCCGCGCCGAATTTCCGGTGCACAGGAACAGCACGTTGCGAGTATGTTTCGTCGTCATGATGGGCGCATTCTGAACAGAAAACGTTACACAGGGAAGTCAAGATTACGGGACAGTGACTTTTGGTGCCTGGCACTTTAAGTCACTGTCCCCTAATTATGGATCAGGGCCAGAGGAGCAGCAGGGCCATGCCTGCCGTCAATGCGATCGCGCCTGTGCCGAGCATCCATTTTCTGAGTTCCGGGGACCCCAGGAACGACGCTGCCACGATCTTGAACAGCAGGTTCGACAGCGTGGCGAGGAAGATCGCCCGCCAGGCATCGAAGCCGACGGTCTCGCCGCCGGAGTAGAGCTGGGCAACGGACAATGTCAGCGCATCGACATCCGTCAGTCCGGAAACAAACGCAACGGCATAGACAGCCTCGTCGCCGATCATCTCGCGCGCGGCTGCCACGGCGAACAGGATCACTACGTAGAGCGCGGCGAATGCCAGTGCCTGGCGAATGCGCGCCGGGTTGTCGGGTTCCGGAAGTTCCGTCTCCGACTCGCTTCCGAATCCCCTGAACGCGATGACACTCAGCCCGAGTAACACGGTGGCGAAGACCAGCGCCGGACCGGCCATGGTCTTTACCAGGTCGGGCGCAACGACGGCCAGTTCGATCAACACCCTGCCATAGACAACCGTGCTGGCAACCAGTATGACAAGGGCCGCGACGGGACCGAGGCTGCGTTGCTGTTTCGACATACCGGCGTAGCTGATGGTTGTTGCGGTGCTGGATACGAGGCCTCCGAGCAGACCGGCCAGCCAGCCACCCGCGCGAGCACCGACGAGGCGGAAGGCAACGAAGCCGGCCAGGTTGATACCGACGATCAGGACGACGAGGAACCACGTGGTAAACGGATTGAAGATCTCGTAAGGCCCGAAATTCTTGTCGGGTAACACCGGCAGGATGACCAGTGCGATCAGGACGAACCGCACGATGATCTCGAAATCCCGGTCGCCCAGCCTGTCCACCCACTTGTGCAGAGGCTTCTTCCAGTGCAGCAGCACCGTGACGGCGCCGCCGAGGACGATCGCGGGCAACCAATAGCCCGCGACCGCGGCTGCGCCGAGCAGGTAAACGACGAATGCTGCAATAAGCGTCGTGATGCCTTCCAGCTGGCGGTTGCGCAGGTGCATCACGAGGACCATTCCCAGCACCAGCAGGCCGGCCGCAATGGGCCAGCCGCCCGTTTCCGAAAGCATGAGAGCTGAAATGCCGCCGAAGGCAGCGATCAGCGCGAAAGAGCGGACGCCAACCGGCTTGTTTTCGGCCCACTCGCGCTCCAGGCCGATAATAAAGCCGATCGCAAGCGCGATACCCAGTCCGATGATCTGTGTGTTTAAGCCGGGATCGAAAGCCTGCATAACACCTGCATTATGCACCCGCGAACCATGCGTTGCGCATTCGCACTTTCATGGCTCGGCAATTCGATGTTCAACTTTCAGTCACGGGAGGAACCGGGATAGCGGGTTTACCGGTTGACGGGCACCGGCGCGATCAGTGCTACGACACGAAGTTGACGCGCATCGTGCCTGTCGGTCCCGATATCGGCTACAGGCAACCGCACCGGAGCGCAGCACTATCCGGCTTAGATCG
>Ga0224503_10000697_pt1 | contig 10121 bp, 8 predicted proteins | sample SF_Oct11_sed_USG_2_FD_169106 | JGI IMG/M metagenome (GOLD analysis project Ga0224503, IMG submission 169106) | Sediment microbial communities from San Francisco Bay, California, United States - SF_Oct11_sed_USGS_21 | ecosystem: Environmental > Aquatic > Marine > Sediment | place: USA: California...
AATTTGCACTTTGGCACCACAATTAATCATTCTGATCCAACTACACCTAAATTTATCACAGGACAAACATCTTTTGAAATATCTGCTAAAAATCACATGAATAGACACGTTACAAAACCGTTGATACCTCCAACATATCAGCAAAATTGACCGGCCTCCAGAAGTGGTAATATTTTTGCATATCTGTAAAATTGTGATAGTTGTGTTTCTCTCATCCAAAAAAACAATTCCTAACAATGGCTACTTAACAGTTCTTAAAAAGGAGATCATGGAAATGGACACTTATAAAAAATTGGCCGACCATCTGGATAACCTGCCAGGTGGTTTTACACCCAGCGATACTGGGGTAGAACTTCGCTTGCTAAAAAGGTTGTTCACTCCCGAAGAAGCTGAATTATCAGTACATTTGACCCTGGAACGAGAGGAAACCAGTGCTATAGCGAACCGAGCCGGAATCTCCATAGACGAGGCTGAACAGAGACTGAAAGCGATGGCTCGCAAGGGGCTCATTTTTTCTATAGAGGTTGAAGGCATTTCAGCGCTGTACCAAGCTGTTCCGTGGATTATTGGTATCTACGAATTCCAGGTGAACAAATTGGATAAGGAATTTGTTGAGGATCTAAACGAATATAGAAACACAATGCGCAAAGACCCTCGACCGCAGCCATTGCCACAGATGCGCACGATTCCAGTGGGTCAAAGTATCGAAGGCAATTTGGAAGTGCTCCCCTATGAACGTGCTGAAGAGCTGGTGAAGGCCCACGAAAAATATGCAGTAGCACCTTGCATATGTCGTCGTAAAGCCAAGCTAATGGGTTCTGGGTGTGAAGCACCAGAGGAATCTTGCCTCTATTTTGGTGAATGGGCGGACTATTACGTTCGAAACGGTCAGGGAAGATACGTTGACAGGGACAATATACTGGATATTTTGACTAAAGCTGACAAGTCCAACTTGGTGTTGCAACCCAGCAATTCCAAGGATATCTCTTTGCTTTGTACTTGCTGCGGTTGCTGTTGCGGTGTGCTTGTACGTCTCAAGCAGCTTCCCAAACCCTCTGAAGCAGTTGCCAGCTCCTTTATTGCAACGGCCACACCTGAAATTTGCGATGGCTGTGGAACTTGTCTGGACCGATGCCAGATGGAAGCTCTGACTCTTGAGGATGAGCAGGTGGTCCTAAATTCGGATCGCTGTATTGGTTGTGGATTATGTGTATCAACCTGCCCTACGAGCTCATTGATTTTGAAGCGTAAATCTGCGAGCAAACATGTTCCCCTTAATATGGAAACTACTTGGAAAGAAATAAGTTTGGCACGAGCAGAAAAACAACAAGAGTGATCAATAACTTCATAAGTTTTACCATCATTGATTTGTGGCGAAGGGATTCATAATTAAACCTCTGATATCTCCAACAAAACACAACTATCAGCAGGTCTGAAAACCTGCGATATTCGATTTTAATCACAGGTTGATAGGGTGAATCCAGTTGATTGGACTCACCCTTTCTTTTTAGCTGTACAGGGTTTCAATCCATTTCAGAGCCTCTGAGTCGCTAATATTTCCGAGATAAATCTGTGTGGTTGAAAGATTCGCATGTCTGAGAATTATTTTGCTAATGATTACAATAGGAACACCTGAACGGCTTGCGAAAGTAGCTGCATGCCTCCTAAGGTCGTGGGGTCTCAAATAAACTCCCACAAGATTGCCTGCCTTTCTGACCACAGCTCTGGCCGCTTCATAACAGATAGGAAAAATCCGACTGTTTAGGCCGATCTTTTCAGATCTTACATACTCTCGGAGTCGATCGGCCACTTTCTGAGGAATGAATACGATTTCAGCGTCCCGACCGCTTTTGGGTTCCCTTAATAACAGTTTCCGCTCAGCAATATCATTGGGAGTCAGTTTGAGCACCTCGCCGATACGCATAGCGCCCCGAGCCATCAACTCCAGCAACAGCCGATCCCTGAGAGTGGCTGTCCTGAAAATGATTTCATCCACGGTGTCTTTTTCAAGGATGTTCCACTGGACTTTAACCTTGGGCCGGTACAGCTTGCGCAGCATCGGCGAATCACATGGATTTGATAAATCGGGATCAAGGTTGTCTTGAATGAAATTGAAAAATGCGGAAAGGTGGGCGTAACGGATGCGTTTTGTTTGGGGCTTGCATCCATCAGTTACCTCATTTAGGAAGTCCATGACATCATCAGCAGTAAGTTCACCAAGTTGATGATCTCCAAACACCGCACAGAATTTGCCCATTACCACCGAATAGCATCGATATGTATTTTTTTTTCGAATTGATTTGGTGATAATCGAGCCAGATTTTGGATGCTTTAGATACTTTCATAATTTACCTCCTTTTCGGTTAAAAAGTTTGACATACGCCAAAAGCCAGAGGTAAATTTATGATATCCATATAGTATCTGCAATATTTTGAGAAATTTTGATAGTTGGGTTTCTCTCAATATACATGCATTGGGATGATATTTGGTTTTCTGGTTTCAAATATTACGAACCATAATTAATTGATTTATACATCCATGCAAAACGATAAAGGAAAAGCCAGAGAATATAAAGTGCTGTTAGGCGCAATATCGTTTTTTGCAGGTTTGTTTTCATTTTATTTTATTGCCGAAAGCTCTTATGGGATTCTCAGAGGGCTTTTCTTTGGTTTGCTTGTTTCCCTGCTATATCCAGTTTTTGCCGCTTTATCTGTGAAATCCATTTTTCTTTTATTTAAATTCGCTCTTATTTGGGATAAAAATTATAGATGGCTTAATGAATACCAAATATTAGTAGGCACATTTTGGCCGATTGCACTGCCTGTTTCTTTGGCGATTTCCCTTTATGCATTAATAATAAATCGTCTTTTCAGGGATCACTGAACATATTCTTTGAGTTACTGGAAAGCAGAGGCAGAAGATACAGGAGCAAAGCTATGTTGGTTCTGGGTGATAAATATGTTTTGCCGAGGGAATGGAGAAGGACGCACAGAGATTAGTTAAATTCAGATTATATCTGTAAAATTGCGATATTTGTGTTTCTCTCAATATACATGCAATTTGGACGAAGCTGTGCTATGGGAAAATAATTTGGGTTTTTGGAATATTTAAATTATTGGGATTTCATCTACATATCTAAAGTTTGGGGTGATTTGTGATATTTTATGATATCACAGGTTCTCAAAGGCGTGGTTTTCTGCAGATCTCAATGTATCACCACAGCTGAAAATCCATTTTACATCGACCTATAACTATAAAATTTTGTTTATCAATGATTCAGATAGTCTGTTTTCCATCATCCAGTTGTAATTGAACTTCGTGCCATTAATTTCCAAACTGCCAACCCAGTAAAAACATCAATTTGGAGTCCCACTTCTCATCTGCATCCGAAGACGGATCATTGTCGTAATCGTAATTGTATTGCAGAGTGGTGGTGAATCCTTTGTAAATTGGAAATCGCAGCCCCTGCCGAGTTTTAAGAAGCCAATTTTCGGAATCAGATAAGCTTATCAGACCTATCTGTCGGTGAAACAATTGGACAATCTTGTTGAAAAAATATTGATCATAGTTGATGAGCCATTGCCCGGCCGCATAATCATCGTCTTCGGCTTTATCAAACTCCTCGTCTACCCACGCTGGACCAGCGGAAACCGAAAGGTTCAAAGCTTCCGACTCAAAGAACTGATACCCGGGACCGGCTCCTAAAATTGAGCGTAAATCCAAATCTTCGAACTTGTCATGCTCAAAGATCCCTAGCGCATATAAGAACCATTTATGTGTCAGAAAATAACTATATCTGCCGAAAGCAAGCCAGTTTCTTGCGGTTGTATCCCCCTTTGCCTTTTCCTTGTTTAACTCGCCCCAGAGCCTGTAACGATTTTTCTCTGAACGAGCGTTAAATTCACCGTCAAGGCTAAAGTCGTCAGTATCGGTGTTGCCTCTTTCTTGGGTTAGTCCTGCGTTAATGCGGGCGGTTATTTTGAAAATAGGCTTTTTCATTGGATTAATTGCTGTAACTTCTGACAGCTTGAAATTGGAGGATGCTTCGAGTTTTTCCGTTTCCAGCCGTATCATTTTAACTGACGCTTTTCGCGAAAACCCCTCGACAACCTTTCCATCAATGAGAATCACCTCGATGGGATCATCGGTGATTAGGTTTATGACCTCTGGCCAGTTGACTTTGATCTCGCCAGCATAACTGGTTTTAAAGAATATTTTGTTTTCCTCCATTCGGATTAACTGACCGGTAATAACGTCTCCGTTTGACAGGTGCAGTTCGTCGGCTATCGCTGGGCAGAGCGTATTAAGTACGCCCCAAAGGGCAATAATGGATATAGTTGGCCAAGCCCGCATCTTCAGTGCCTCCTTTCCGCCAAGGGATATTTTTCGAATTAGCATTTGACAGTGTATGATCTATTGTTTACCACAATATATCATCCGCTTGGCAAAATAAAAGAAAGATTCAAGATTTGGCAGTTCACATTTATAATTGAAAGTTCACAAATGGTTTAGATCATCCGGTGTCTTTTGTCTATAAGACCAGTTTTTACGATATTATCTGTGTTCAGCAGTAATTATGGAGGGGAAAATGTGTTCAAATGGAAAAAGACTTTGCAATATATTGTTCTCTATTTCGGTAATTTGTTTAATACTCAACTTTTATTGGCCAACCTGGGCACAAAACGTTGAGGCTAATTATCAGAAAGACAAGACAGCTCCTTCTATAGAAAATAAAGCAAATACCGAATCATCATCTGACCTCCCAGCTAAAGAGATACCCAAAGAGCCAACAAAGATTGACCAGGTCGGTGAAAAAGTCGGGCACCAAATCGATGATCTCACCCAAAAAGCATCTTCACGGATCGGAGCTTGGATAAATTCAAAGGCCTTTTATGGCATTACGTGGCTCAAATTAATCCTAAGTTTTTTGCTGCTTTTTGTTGTGTTGTTAATAGAACGAATTGTGCGTTTGACCATTGATCGTAGGAAGAGAAGAATAGAGGAAGAAAAAGAAGTAAAACCAATAAGACACCTTATCTTGGAATCAGTTGCCAAACCATTGTCATTGTTCATATGGGTCTATGGAATATACCTTGTTCTGACACCGTTGTTTTTGCATTTTCGAAAGCCTGACGGAACAAACTTGGTTCATTCCGTTGCTCAGCAAGCTGCTGATTTAGGGGCTGCTGTTGCGTTAGTCTGGTTCATTTTAAAGCTGGTATCGATTGTGGATTTTAAGCTTAAAAAGTGGGCAGCATCAACCGATAATGCTATAGATGATGTTTTGGCTCCACTGGCTGGAAGGACACTGCGGGTTTTCATCGTCATTATCGGCGGCATTTTAATCATACAGAATCTTACCGGTGTTAAACTCGGCGCATTGCTCGCCTCTCTGGGCATAGGCGGAATAGCTGTCGCATTGGCGGCTAAAGATTCAATTGCCAATTTTTTCGGTACCCTGACAATTCTTTTTGACAAACCCTTCCAGCTTGGTGATCGTATCTTGATTGATAATTACGACGGTGTTGTTGAGGATGTGGGCTTCCGTAGCACGCGTATCAGAACGTTGACCGGACACTTGGTAACAATTCCAAATGAAAAAGCTGTTAGTTTGGGTGTAGAGAATATTGGTAAGCGCCCGCATATCAGGTGGCTGACGAATATCACAATAACCTATGACACACCGCCGGACAAAGTTGAAAAAGCCGTATCAATCATTAAAGAAATACTGGATAATCACGAAGGCATGCATCCTGACTTTCCACCGCGGGTTTACTTTAATGGATTCAATGATTGGAGTTTGAATATCACCGTGTTTGCCTGGTATCATCCGGCCGTTTATTGGGATATGCAAGAATGGCAGCAGCGAACCTGTCTGGAGATATTAAGAAGATTTAATGATGAGGGCATCGACTTTGCTTTTCCAAGTCGCACAATATACCTGGCCAACGACAATAAACGCCAGCTAAAGCTGAAAATGTTGAAAGGAGAAACCGTAACTTATACCCCTGAAGAAGGGAGCCATGAATAAGGTGACGCTCTGGTCTATACTTATTTGCTCGACGGCAAGGGCATTTTCTCTGTATCAATGTTGACACAGACACTTCCGATAAAAGGCATGGATTGTTGGTAATAAGCCGCTTACCTTATTTTAAGGCTATACAAGATATTGAGGTGGTGGGCTTAGAAATGAAATCTTGGATATCTCTTATAGTATCTGTACAAAATTTGACCTCTCAAAAGTACAGATACTGTAAACTAATCACAAAGGAACCATCTCTTAGACCTCTACGATTTATTGGTAATGAAATTAGCTTTCCAAAAGTTGCGATTACTCCAACTAATCAAAGATTTTTGAGACCATAAAAATGTTGTGATATTCTTGCATATCACAAGTTGCCCGGTTTGGTGATATTCTCAATCACCAGTTTCCAGAACCGTGAATTTTGATTGACAAAGCCCATCGATTTGGGTTTAGATGCATATAAATTATTTCTGAACTTCCTATTCCACCTGATCCGAAGCGGTTTTCCAATTACAGAATTAAATCCTATCTTTCTTCTGATTCTGTTCTCCATTGAATAATTCATAATCTGAGTCCCATTGTTTGAAACCTTGAAAAAGGGAATGACATTAAACACCTTTTTAAATGAAAGGAGGATAGTGTTATGAAAAAGATTTTAATGGCCTTAATACTCGGATTAGTATTTACGGCAGCATACGCACAAATGGACAATCCACTAAAGCAAGGGATGCCCAGTACCGTAACGCTGTCAAATGGTGAAGTGATCTATGATTTAAGCGGAGAATGGGATGCTATTTACGATAACAAAGAGTATGGTGGGAAAAATGAGGACATTGTTAAAATAACCCAAAAAGGCAATGAATTCGTTGGAATAAAATTAATTGGAAATCAATGGAAGCCTGTGGGTAGCGAGACAATAAAGGGAGAGTTGGATAAAGATGGATTTAAATCTTTTTATACAAGCACAGTGGAAGGATGGACTGCTTCTGATGTAAAGATAGACGAAAATTGCAATAGAATTGAAATTGAGACCTCTCTTGGGGGAGTAATCTTAGGTTTAACTTTAACCAGAAAATAACTACCAATTTATTCCTAAATATTATTCGTGTTTACAATCTTTGATACCTCCAACATATCTGTAGTTTTGAGTCGCCGAAAAAGTTGTGATACTCATTTTATATCACAGAATTTGGAAGGGCCATTTTCCGGTTAGGCGTCCTGCCTGCCGTGGCAAACACGTTGTTGCATCAAAATAATCCTGAATAACCGCCCAGAATCAGCACTAATGGGTATGCTGGTTAAGGCTTAAAGTTTACATAAAAAGACTTATTATCAGACGCAGGCGCCCTTATGTCACCGTAAAATTAAATGGTTTTGGGCCGAATTTGAAGAAAACTTGGACTTAAAAGTGTCTCAAATTAGCTGTTCGGTAAATTTTCATTTATCGCCGCAATCCTTGTTAATTGCCTCTCATCGCACAGCATTTAATATTTGGCATTTTCACAACAATGATCACAGGCGTAAATCAAAGAAAAAACACAAGAATGCAAGATAATACCAGATTTATACAATAACAGCGGTGAATCACCAAAGTCGCCACTTGAATCCAATTTTGTTTGACCTCTTATTGCCGAACCTGATATTAAAATATAGCCATTATTCCAATGTAATATATATCGAATAATAGCCAACGGATAACCCGATGGAGGTTACCATGTGCTTCATTTCAAGACCCCGTTTCTCATATTGAGAGGTGGGGTTTTGTTTTTGGTATAAGGGTCCAGATGTCGGGATTATGAAACCACGTTGAAGGGAGTTAAAATTGAAATATCTTATTCTCACGTTCTTGCTAATCGGGTGTACGGCCTTTGCTATGGCGCATGAATACGAGAATTTTGAACATGGGGTTCTTCCTACGTCTTATTGCTATTATCAAGTTGGGCCTGGGATGTATGTCATCTGTTTAGATCAAGATGAAACGATATGCCGGAAAATTGTCATCTCACATGGCACGGTACATCTTGGACAAATTTTTGAATGCACACACACAAAGGAACGAGGCCGCTGATTGGTTAACCGGCATGGAGAGTACGATCGCCGAAAAGTTCCAGGCCATGGTCAAGCTCGGTGTTCTGAACAGCCGAATGAAGGATTTCTGCGACATCTGGGTACTGTCCAGTACGTTCGATTTCAAAGGCGAAATACTTGCCGAAGCGGTTGAAAAGACATTTGAGCAAAGAAACACGCCTGTAAACATGAATACCGCGATCTTCGATCCTTCTTTCGGCAAGGATGGGAACAAAAATGTTCAATGGCAGGGTTTCATCAGCAAGACCAACCTGACCAATGCACCGGAGTCGTTCAGGACAGTTCAAGGAAGCCATCGCTGTTGTGAAACTTTTTCTCGAACCTCTCGCGGCCTCGATTGTTGAGCGACGAGCGCTTAACAGCAACTGGACCGCGCCCGGCCCCTGGCGGTGATCCCCCCTCTTTTGGTTGTTCGATCTGCTAAAATTGGGAATGATGTAAATATACGATTGATATGCGAATATGCAGCCAGGACTGTTCAAAAACTAGCTTAATGTCGCTTAAACTAGCTTGTATTTTATTAACTATTTGATTTTATTTCCAATTTTTCAATTTCGGCCTTCGGCACCATTTATAAATTATAAAAAACGGATTCAGCAATTTGCCGAATCCGTTTTTTTATCAGTGCGATTCGGTGGAACGATAGGTTGTGCGGTTTTTCTATGGCCTTATCTCAACAATCGTACCATTTGGCACCAGCCTGTAGAGTTCCTCCATCTCTTCGTCTGTAACGGCAATACATCCTTTTGTCCAGTCAACCTCTGCATGAGATGCACCCACCCACGCGAGACCATTTTTGATGCCATGGATCATGATATCGCCGCCCGGAGAAACACCAAGTTCTTTTGCCCGTTTTTTGTCTATCTCGTTTGGATAGGAAATATGAAGAGACAAGTGATAGCCACTGTTGCTGTTTCTTGAATCGATGGTGTAGGTTCCCTCCGGGGTTTTGTTATCGCCCTGTCTTTGTTTCGGACCGATCGGGTCCCCCCCCAGGGCTATTTTGTAGGATTTGATCACCTCGCCTTTTAAAAGCAACGTCAATCGTCGCTCATTTTTTTCTATCAGGACTTTATCCGCCGGCTCCGTCCGGAGTAAAAAAATCTTTTTTTCGAGCGTTTCAATATTTTGTTCGAGCGTTTCAATATTTTCCTGCAGTGCAATAATCTCATTGTCTTTGCTTTTAAGCTCTCGGCGAGAAGCCCCGATCTGCGTTTGCTGCGCAGAAATTATTTTATTCTTGTTGATGACATTATGGATTTGAAATATCATCATCTGGCTGTCCGGCCTGTATTCACTATCCGGGTAATCCTTTACGATTTTATGAAAACAGTCCAGAGATTTCTGATAGTCTTTTTGTTCGTTCCTGGGGTGGGCATAAATAATGCCCATCTCGAAGAGAACTCTGTCCGCTACTGCTGGATTTTTCTCAATAATTTGCTCGTATTTGTTCAGAGAAGCCTCGTAATCTCCCTGGTCGAAAAAATCATTTGCCTCCCTGGAGAGAGCTCTGGCCTGGTGTCCCCGACTGCATCCGCACACAAGAATTGGTGCTATCATGATGCAGACGAAAAAAAGGCGAAGATACACGCCTTCCCTTCTCTGCCTCATACCCGTATGCGTGTTTGTGCTTGTTAGAACCCATCTCAAAAATGTCTTTTGGCCCAATATCTTTGTTGATGCCTCGTTTAAAATCCTCAACATACAACAGTATGCCAGAGGTTTTCGATCCACAGACAGTATAAGATCAGATGGGGAATCCAGCATAGCTGGAAAACTATACCCCGCCGCGATCTTGAACCAAAATCCTAATTTTGAGATGGATTCTAATAATGTGCCTGATAATCGCAAACCAGTCCTCTATCAGATATACCTGCAATAAGTACCATGCTACGCGGCGGAAATAGAAGGAAGTGGGGGGCTCAGACCCTGCCACTTCCTTTTGATTTACTTCTTCATTGATTTCTGAAAAGCAGCTTCAGCTTGTTTTGCTTTTTCCTCTGCGATT
>Ga0224503_10000701_pt1 | contig 10084 bp, 6 predicted proteins | sample SF_Oct11_sed_USG_2_FD_169106 | JGI IMG/M metagenome (GOLD analysis project Ga0224503, IMG submission 169106) | Sediment microbial communities from San Francisco Bay, California, United States - SF_Oct11_sed_USGS_21 | ecosystem: Environmental > Aquatic > Marine > Sediment | place: USA: California...
GGCGTCTCAGCGAAAAGCAAAAATAAACTGAAAACTCTGCGCTCTCTGCGGCTCCGCGGTGAGTAATTTTTTAAAGACCCTTTTAGGGTCACCATCAAGCCACCCTTTTTAGGGGTGGTTATTGACTTCAGGGGTTCGATATTGTTTCGAATTTGATATATTTTAAAAGTCTAAAGAGTGCCATCAAAACAATCCTTGAACCACTTCACCGCTTCCCGCAAAAAACTTTTCTGATGTTTTTTGTTGCTCATAAGGTGGTTACCGCCCTTTTGAATGATCAGTTTTTTCGGATTGTTTGATTTCGTGTAAATCTCGTGGGCATTGGTAGGCGGCACAGTTGTGTCGGAATCACCGTGTAAAATAAAGATGTGGTGAAGGTGCTTGAGCTGGTCTGAGATGTCCCAGGTTAGATATTTCTGGTCCAGCAATGGTTTAATTTTTTCGGAATCATCTGATTTTTTCAAAGCCGTGGTTACGGAACTGCTGCGAATAGGAGACGCATAGGTGACCCATGCGTCGATGTCGAGGACATCTGCCACAGAAATACAGACGGTCCCTCCCATGCTGCTTCCAAAAAGCCCGATCTTTTTTCCAATGTCATCTCGCATTTGGATGGTGTTTACGGCACTGATCAGATCATTGCGACGGCCATTTAAGGAGGTAATTTCGTTAAAAACACCGTCACTCTGTCCACAGCCTCGATGGTCGAATCTAAAATATGCGATACCGTGGGCATTACATTCTCGAGCCAGGGCAATCTGCTTTGGGGAAAAACTATTGCTGAGCAGACCGTGAGAACCGATGACAACCGGCGGCAGGCTGGTTTCCGGCAAGTGAAGCATACCTTTTAGAAGGAATCCGTTGGATGTAAAAGTGATATTTATTTGATTCATGGTTGGATTATCTCATGATTCGTGATATTTTTCAATGCATGAAAATTAAAAAAGGACAGTTGCTGGAGCTTGACATTTCCGGAATCGCCTTTGGCGGAAAAGGGATTGCGAAGATAAACGGTCTAACCGTTTTTGTAGAAAAAGCCGTTCCAATGGATCAGGTTGTCGCCCGTATTGTTAAAAGAAAAAAGCAGTATGCTGAGGCCTTTATCGACACCCTCATTAAACCGTCACCCTTCAGGGTCGCTCCGCAGTGCATGTACAGCGGGTTTTGCGGGGGCTGCAAATGGCAGTTTTTAAATTACGACAAACAGCTCGAATACAAACAACAGCATGTTATGGAGTCCATCGAACGGATAGGTCAGATTCAGGGTGTACCGGTGCATCCGACAATTCCTTCACCGGAAATATTTGAATACCGGAACAAGATGGAGTTTTCATGTTCCGACCGCAGGTGGGTCCTGCCGGACGAGATGGACAAATCGGATATTGACAAAAGCTTTGCCCTTGGACTTCATGTTCCGGGAACTTTTTACAAGGTAATCGACACCCGTGTATGTTTTCTTCAACCTGAACTCGGCAACCATATCCTTGACGACGTCAGGAAATTTATTCGGGCTTCAGGTGTTCCTGTCTATGGACTTCATAGTCATATCGGTTTTTGGCGCTTTCTCATGCTGAGGTATTCTAAGGCGTATGACCAGTGGATGGTCAATATCATCACCGCAAAAGAGGACCGAAAAACCGTCCAACCCCTGGCCGATCAACTGGTGAACACATATCCTCAAATCGTATCGGTGGTAAACAATATCACTTCACGAAAAGCCGGAGTTGCTGTTGGAGAGTATGAAATTTTGCTTTCCGGACAGCCCTGTATCAGAGATAAAATCGGCGAATTTGAATTTGAAATATCAGCAAACTCATTTTTTCAAACCAATACCCGGGGCGCACAACGTTTATACGAAACCATAAAGGAATATGCTGATCTTTCAGGCAGCGAAACGGTTGTGGATCTTTACTGCGGGACAGGGGCCATCGCCATATATATATCCGGGGCAGCCAAAACAGTAATCGGCATTGAAATCGCTGAAAGCGCAGTAAAGGATGCAATGAACAACTGTCGGATTAACAAGATTTCCAATTGCCGGTTTATTCTCGGAGACATTAAAGAAAAGCTTGCCGAACTCAAGGCCCCACCGGACATGATGATCATAGATCCGCCGAGGGCTGGAATGCACAAGGATGTGGTTTGCAAAATTCTTGAATTGGCGCCGGCCAGAATAGTATATGTGTCTTGCAATCCTGCGACCATGGCAAGGGATTTTGGCATGCTGAAAGAAAATTACAGGGTGCTGGAAGTCCAGCCGGTGGACATGTTTCCTCATACCCATCACATCGAGTCGGTGGCCAGACTGGAATTAAGAAAAATGGTCAAATAGCCGATATGTTGAATGGTAATAGAAAATAGGAAATAGGAAGGAAGTAATAGGGTTCAGCCTCAAACCTCAAGAAAAGCGGGCCTCGAACCTAATGACTTTATTCAACCACCTTAGCGATCTTAACCAATTAACGGTTTAACAAAAATCCTATGCTACAAGTTTTGACAATAGGACTGTCTGCTTTTTTAATTTTTAATCTACAGCCGATGATTTCAAAAATCATTCTTCCTTTATTCGGCGGCAGTTCTTATATTTGGATTACGTGTCTGATTTTTTTTCAGTCTCTTCTCTTGGCAGGCTATGCAACAAGCCATTTTATTGCAAAGAATACAAACTTAGCAAAACAGGTGGTATTCTATGCACTCTTAATTATACTGTCACTATTGCTTATCCCCATACAGATTCGTTTCATCCACACAGATTCTTCCCCTGTTGCAGCCATATTGGTGTTGTTGTTTGTGTCCGCCGGCCTGCCATACTTTTTACTTTCAACCACCTCACCGACGGTCCAACACTGGATCGTAGCTGAAAAAAAGGATAGGGCAAGAAACCCGTATGTGCAATACGCGGTCTCAAATGCAGGATCTCTGGCAGGGCTGCTCAGTTATCCTTTTGTTATAGAACCTCTTTTATCAAACAGCAGACAGACCAAATTATGGTCATGGGGGTATATACTTTATACCGTACTCTTGTCTTTATGTCTGATAAAATATGTCGTCGCCGTTCGAAGCTGTAAAAACTCCATTGCATGGTCTAATCCAGGTCCATCTGATGATCGATTTATCGAAAAAATTGCAACGCAAACAAAAATTAAATGGCTCTATCAAGCCATGATACCCTGCGCTTCACTTGTGGTCTTCACCAATTACATGACCGTTGACATTGCGAATTTTCCCTTGCTGTGGGTCCTTCCCCTTTGTGTCTATCTGGTTTCCTTTATCATCTGTTTTTTGTGGCCAGCTGTGTCTCGGCCCGGTCCAATAAGGACCGTATCCGTCCTTGTTCCGGTTGTTGTCATGAGCTTTATCTTGTTTGGAAATCTAAATGCGGGTTTGCTTTGGAAAACCTTGGTAAGCCTGGTTTCTCTTTTTGCCATATGCATGTTTTTTCATGGGAACCTTGAACGAAACAAACCGGAACCGAAAAACCTGACCTCTTTTTATCTTTACATATCCATGGGGGGGTGTCTCGGAGGGATTTTGGCGGGAATTGCTGCACCGATGATGTTTAGTTCCATTGTTGAGTTTCACATGGTGATCATTGCATCGTTTTTTTTTACCTTATGGCCATACGTGGCAAAAACCCGAAAAAAAATTCGCATCGTTTTTCAGACCGCCCTATGGCTTCTTGTTGCAGCGACCTATTTGAGCCAGGAGGTTTTCCTGCCGCCTTCGCTTGTATTACAGGACAGAAGTTTTTACGGCACTTACAGAGTTGTCGATTACCAGGCCATTTCATACAAACATTTGGCGCACAGAATTCTCTACATGGGAACCACCAATCACGGCGGTCAAGCAAGGGATTCAGAGAACAAACTTTATCCCATTGCCTATTATCATGAACATACAGGTGTTGGAAAATCATTGCTTAAGACCCCAAATTTGAAAAACATTGGGATGGTCGGGCTTGGAACCGGCGTGTTGGCATTGTATGGCAAAAAGGGCCAACACTTTGACTTTTTCGAAATAGACCCTGTAGTGGTGGACATCGCCAAACAGCACTTTGACAACCTAAAGGCAAGTGCGGCTGATATCCGGTATTTTGTGGGGGATGCACGGATCACTATTCGAGAAATGCCAAAAAACCATTATGACATGCTGGTCATGGATGCTTTTTCCAGCGGAGCCATACCGACCCATCTGTTAACTTGGGAGGCCATGAAGGAACTTCTGGAAACCCTCAAAGTGGACGGCGTGATTTTGTATCACATCTCCAGCCGTTATTTAAACTTGTTGCCGGTGCTGGAATGCAACGCCCGAAAGCTTGGTTTATTCATAAAGATAAACGAAAATCCTCCTATAAAATCCTCGTTAAAACTCTCCGCGAAATGGGTTGTGCTCACAAGAAGCAAACGCACATTAAACATGCTGGCCCAGGATGATCCAACCTGGAAAACCCCACAGGACGATGAAATATGCTGGACCGATGAATCTTCAAATATCTGGTCAATCATCAATCGTTTCTGAATTCCGTTATCTGCCTTTTATCCACATAATTTTTATGATTCATTTGAATCATCTCATGGCTCTGTACAGTTTAAAGATTATTATTATCGTACTTTATTTGTTTTACGCACTGTATTTATTGTTCATAATTATTGTAAATATTGTAAATTTGATGTAACTTTGACAACAAAAAAAAAGAGACAGTTCTTCGTCATAGACGAAGTCTATCTTTTGATTTCAAATGATTTAAACGCTCATTTGTAACATATAGCCAGAATTTTCAAAGCGGCGTAACGCATGCGGTGCATCGCAGGAGGTGTTAACCATGAATGACCAAACTACAGCTAAAAATGATCCCAAGACAACTTCCCGTCGTTGGCGCCAGATACTTCTCAACCGCTGGCTGCTGGCCGGGGTCGCGGTAGTGGTGTTGTATGCCCTACTTGGTTTTTTGCTTACACCCTGGATCGTCACACGCTATGTCAGTAATTACGCAGAGGAAAAACTCAAACGCAACGCATCCATTGCCGAGGTGCGCGTCAATCCTTTTTTATTTACCTTTGAGGCCAAGGACTTTGCACTTGAAGAGGCAGATAATCGTCCAATTATTGGCTTTGACCGTTTGTTTGTAGACTTCCAACTATCAAGTCTTTTCCGATGGGCATGGACCTTTGCCGATGTTCGTATAGAACGCCCATCGCTGTACATAGAGATACAGCATAATGGCCGTCTCAATTTCGCAGATCTTGCTGACAGCTTACCTAAGTCCGAAGATCCTCCGCCCACCGATAGTCGCCCGCCGCGGCTCCTGGTGTATCACGCTGAAGTTATTGGCGGCAGTTTCACCTTTAGCGATCGTTCAGATACCACTCATGCTCAAGAAACATTCTGGCCCCTTAATCTCGAGTTCAATGAGATATCTACACTCCCGGAACGCAAAGGTCCGTACACCGTTAAGGCCGATTTACCTGGTGGCGGCACGGTTGGCTGGCAAGGCGAAATATCTTTACACCCTGTTTTTTCTGAAGGCAAGTTAAGCATGGCCGGCTTCAAACTGGCCACAGCGTGGAAGTTCGCTCAGGACGAGTTGAACCTTGCCGAGCCGGCAGGCGAGATGGACTTCAGCACCCGCTATAGATTCGATTATCAAGAGCGTACCCCTCTCTTGGTGTTGCAGGACGCGAAGTTTGCACTCAAGGGACTTTTACTCACAGAAAAGGGTAAAAAAACCCCATTGCTTGTCTTAGAAGCAATTGAAGCCGGTGGCATGCGTTTCGACCTTCAAGACCGGGAACTCATGGTTCCGAACATCGTCGTGCGTGACGGTAAGGTCGCGGCAGCGGTGGATGAAAAAGGGTTGTTCGACTGGCAAAAACTCGTTAAGCGTCGGGAGTCCACAGACGTGACTTCACCGATCTCTGATACTTCAACACCCGAGAGTCAGCCATGGCGATTGAAGCTAAAAGAGGTAAAAGTCGAAAACGTTGCGGTGGATTATTCAGACCACAGCCGCGCCAATCCCATCGCACTTGCCGTCGGCGGTCTTAATGTATTATTTAAAGCGTCGGCAGAAGTCGGTACCGGGCCGCTAAAAGCGATGGCGGAGGATCTGGAGGTGGCGTTGAATCGTGTTTCAATTTCGGAAGCAGATGACGACACTCCCTTCCTATCATTAGACACGCTTGCGGTGAATAAGGGCCGAATCGATATTGGAAGTCGTGAGATATCGATCACGCGGGTGGGGACTACCAACGGTGGAACAAGTGTCGTACGCGGTAAAAACGGGCGTATCCGTCTGTTTGAGATGTTTAATCCCGGGGACAAAGGCAGGCTGAAACGCGATATTGCCGAAACCGCTGTAAAGGCGCGTGCCGAGGGCAAGCCCTGGTCGTTCAGCCTTGATACGTTTGAAATGAACGGCTTCCGGGTGGTTCTGCAGGACAATACCATTGTCCCGGCCATTGTTTATGACTTAAAAGATATCCGGGCGTCACTAAAAAATCTTACCAACGATGGTAAAACGCCCATCGACTTTAAAACAGATCTCAAGGTTGCCCAGGGTGGAAGTGTAAACGTCAACGGTCAGGTCGGCCAGCTCGGCGACCGTGCCGAGGTACGCGCGAAAATAATGGGGATAAACCTCAAACCATTACGCCCGGCTGTAGCCAAGTTCACGTCCCTTGCGCTTGAGTCCGGCAACCTCTCCGCGTCAGCCAAGGTGAAGTATCGTTCTGGCAAATCCGGTCCCAAATTGTACGGCAATGGGTCAGTAAGCATGAACAAGCTCATGTTAATCGAGGAAGGCACCGGTGAACGATTCCTCGAATGGAAGGAGATGTCTGCTAATGGACTGAAGTTTGGGCTGGCACCTGATCGGTTGCAAATCGAAGAGGTGAAATTGCTGGAGCCTGGTGCCAAGATTGTAATTTTCAAGGACCGGAGTGTAAATCTGGCCAAGGTGCTAAAGAGCTCGGATGCGGTTGTCGCAGAGACAGCAACACAAAAAGAGCGAGCCCCGACTGTGGTGCCGGGCAAAGATCGGGCACTTTTTCCGGTGAGTATCGAGCGGATTCGTGTGGAGAAAGGTGTTGTTGATTTTGCTGACTTCAGCCTAGTGTTGCCTTTCGCTACCCATGTGACTGATTTCAGCGGCGGTGTTACGGGAATATCTTCCGACCCGGCGAGTCGAACCATGATTAAACTCGATGGAAAGGTTGACGAATACGGCTTCACCACGGTGGAAGGTGGGATAAGTCCGTTCGCGCCCAAAACGTTCACTGATCTCACCGTGAAATTCCAAAACGTTGAAATGAAGCCCCTCAGCCCTTATAGCGCCACGTTTGCCGGGCGAAAAATCGCATCTGGAACTCTAAATCTCAAATTGGAGTATAAAATTCAGAACAGCGAACTTCTCGGAGAAAATAACGTGGTGTTAGAAAAGTTCACCCTCGGCGATCGGGTTGAGGCACCAAACGCAATTAATCTGCCACTAGATTTGGCTATCGCACTCCTTACCGACACTGAAGGTAAGATCGATGTGGCAGTGCCGGTGAAAGGCAACGTAGACAATCCGAAATTCAGTTACGGGCATGTGATCCGGCAGGCCTTGGTCAACCTGATCACCAAGGTCGTGACTGCGCCGTTCAGAGCCCTGGGTGGCCTTTTAGGTGAGAAGGGCGAGCAGATGGATGCCATTTCTTTCCAACCTGGCAATGATCGCCTGCTGCCACCCGAGTTGAAAAAGCTGAAAAAGATGGTTGAAGCCCTTGAAAAGAGGCCTCAGCTTAGGCTCGTGGTACAAGGTCGTTACGATCCCAAAATAGATGGTAAGGCGCTGCGTACCGAACGTGTAAAGCGTGCTCTTGCCGAGCAGATGGGTGTGAAGCTAGCTCCGGACGAGGAGCCGGGGCCTGTTGCATTCAACAATGCTAAAACGCAGAAAGCTCTGGAGAAACTCTTCAAGAGGCGTGCCGGTGACAAGGCGGTCGCCGATTTTAAGACGCAGTACGAAAAAGAGACTGGCCAGAAGGCGAAACGGGTGAAACCCTATCTGGCACTTTTTGGCTGGGAAAGTTCAGATACCACCTTTTACCAGGCGATATTCGAAAAATTGGTAAGGCTGGAACCCCTGCTGGACAACGATCTCCAGGATCTTGCTCAGAGGCGCGCCGAAGCGATCGTAAAGGAGCTAAAGACCACCGGCGGGTTAAGTCCCACACGGGTGACCACCGGAAGTTCCGGACCGGTAGAAAAGGCCTCGACGGATGCCGTCAACACAAGCCTCACCCTGGATGTCATCAAGCCTGCAGCTTAAGTTACACCAACATTAATTTAACAAGCCGGTCATTTAGAAGGGATTTCAAAAATTAAGATATCGACAATAGGAAGTTCATAACTGATAACGTCAAATTGTATCGGATAGTTTCATATATTTATGATTTTAATTTTTATGCTTTTAACACGCATTGATGAATCGTAAATATTACAGGTTGACTAAAAAGAGGAAATGATCGAAAATTCGAAAAACTATGTTTATCGGATTTGTAGTAGTTTTGAGGCAGACTTTAAGATATATAACTTATAGATTTTACAGTATATAGTACTCTTGGGGCAGGGTTTAGGTTTTTAGACGGCTGAAATCATATATAAAGTATGGCGGAAGTGCATGGGAATCGAACCCACCCGGGACGGTTTTAGCGCCCCACACCGGATTTGAAGTCCGGGAGCCTCACCAGTAAGCTGCGCACTTCCGTTGTATCGTAGAAAAATACATAATAATAATAATAGAATTTTTGTCAACGCTTTTGTGATGTCGTGTTTACCGGTTGTTAGTGCCTTTCAGGTTTCACACCGACCAACCCCGAAAAAAAAATGATCTGCGACGACCGGCTTGGTCGGTGAACGGGGAAACGGGCCAACCAAATATAGAGGTGAAAAAATGATCGATAGAAACAGACTGGCGGAAACATTTAAATTTCTTGTTCAAATTGACAGTGTTTCTAAAGAAGAAGGTGTAATAGCCAACGAAATCAAAAAAAAACTCGAGTCTATGGGTGCAGAAACGTTTGTGGACATTGCCGGTGATAAAATCGGCGGCAATTCGGGAAACCTGATTGCAAAGTTCCAGGGGAATACACAGGCCCCGCCGCTTCTACTTAATGCACACATGGATACGGTGGAACCCGGCAGGGGAGTTACGGCTGTTCTGGAAAACGGAACGTTTACCAGCGACGGAACCACAATCCTTGGCGCGGACGATAAAAGTGCCATTGCCATTCTTCTGGAAACCCTAAACATATTAAAGGAAAATGATCTGCCGCATGGTCCGCTTGAGCTTGTTTTTACCGTTTGTGAAGAGATTGGTCTTCAAGGGGCCAAGCATCTTGATTTAAGTGCTGTTACCGCAACGTATGGTTTTGCCCTGGATGCCACCGACACAGAAGGAATTGTGACCCGGGCGCCTTCCGCAAACCACCTTGAATTCACAATTCACGGAAAAGACGCACATGCCGGTGCAGCCCCTGAAAAAGGGATCAATGCCATCTCGCTGGCAAGTAAGGCCATTTCAAAGCTTGAACTGGGACGGATCGACAAAGAAACCACGTGCAACATCGGTATCATTGAAGGTGGCATCGCCACCAATATCGTACCGAACCTTGTAAAGGTCAAAGGCGAGGTAAGAAGTCATGATGAGGAAAAACTAAATAAAATTACAAATGACATCGTATTCTCATTTAATGAAGTCATTGAAAACTATAAAAAAATGAATCCTGATGACGAACTTCCCCGTGTGGAAATCAACATTAAAAAAGATTTCCCTCGAACCCATATTCCGGACGATCATCCGGTGGTCAAACTTGCAACCCGGGCAGCTGAAAACCTCGGAAGAAAAATGAAGACAAAAACCACCGGTGGTGGTGCTGATGCAAATATTTTTTTTGAAAAGGGTATTTTTACAGGCGTCCTTGGTACGGGTATGCGCGATATGCATACGGTACGGGAGTCTGTAAAGCTCGACGACATGGTCCGAACAGCAGAACTTTTGCTGGAGATTATCAGACTGCACTCGGAATGAGGACAGAAGTCA
>Ga0224503_10000706_pt1 | contig 10059 bp, 4 predicted proteins | sample SF_Oct11_sed_USG_2_FD_169106 | JGI IMG/M metagenome (GOLD analysis project Ga0224503, IMG submission 169106) | Sediment microbial communities from San Francisco Bay, California, United States - SF_Oct11_sed_USGS_21 | ecosystem: Environmental > Aquatic > Marine > Sediment | place: USA: California...
TTCGGGTTCCGGTGTTGGCGTTGCAGACCGTCCCAAAAGCACCAGGGTCGGTTTTGCGTGTTCTGCCAGGGCGCATGCGGCAGCAGCGGTGACCCCTCTGGCGCCGCCGGTGACGATGACGACATCCTTTGAATCAAGCTCTATTTCCCCTTGGGGATAGGGCAGGGATTCAAGCTCTAAAACCCATCTTGAATCCGAATCCAGGCCGACTTCCACCGATTCTGTTGCATCTGCATACAACAGTTCGGACACAAGGGTTTTTGCAATGCTGATGTGGTCCTGCCAAAGGGGCGAAATATCAAACGCCCGGCAACGGACATTTTCCCATTCAATGGCAGCGGTCTTTGCCAGACCGGCAAGACCCCCCTGGACGGGATGGTCTATCCCGAGGCCTTTGAAGGCAAAAGCGCCGTCAAGGCGGGTGATGGTGGCAAACAGGGCACCCCCTTTTTCGGCAGAATCAATAAGATCCGGACCCAGAGACTTTGACAGAGAAAATGCATGTTTTAAAAGGCTGTCATCCTGTGGCTCATGTTGTGCTACAATAATCAGACCGCCGGCGTTTGTTAAACGTGGTTTATTGTCCACATCCTGGAAGAACATATCTTTGGGTATGATTTCGGCAGAGATATTCTGTGATTTGAATTGATCCACAATGGCCTGTGATAGACCGGCGTTATCGTCCGTGACATATACGGTGCGTCCAAGAGGCAGCGCTAAAAAATCCTTTTGAACGAACGGTTTTTTAGCAGCGGATACGACCTTTCTGCCGATGTTGCTTGCCAGGTATTCCGGAGAAAAATCAAAAATTGGTATTGATGGGGGTTCCAAGGAATCCCGGATGGGCTTTCCATGAGAGACAGATGGTGAAACAGATGTGTCAATTTCCGGTTTTTGGGGTGCTGAGGTTCCGGCAAGGTACTCGACGATCTGCCCCAGTGTTTTGAGGGTCCCCATGACATCGGGGGAGACGGCGGGCAGGTCGGGCATTTTTTCTTCAAGTGCCGAGAGGATTTCCACCCGTTTGATGGAGTCGATGCCGAGATCGGCCTCGATATCCATGTCCAAGGCCAGCATTTCAACGGGGTAGCCGGTCAACTGACTGACGGTGCTCAGCAGGTGATTTTCGATGTTTTTTTGACCGTCATGGGTTGGTTCCGGGTCTTTGGCAACAGGTTGTTTACGGATTGTTTCGACTATGGATTCAGCCGGTAGTGTGTCAGAGATATCGGACGCCTTGAAATGATCGGACAAACTCTGGAGGGAGTCTTGAACCTCGGAAGTTACAGGCTTGCTGGTCTTGTCCGTAAAAATATCCGATGACTTTTGGGCGTCCTGTAAATTTTCTTTTATGGGTTCAACGGGAATATGGGATGTGATCCTGTCCGTTTGAATCCCCAAAGATCCTTCAACCAGCCGCTGGGTACTTTCCATCATATGCTGAAGGGTTTTTGTCGCCTGGGTCTGGGTTTCCAAGAACTTTTGATGGGTTTCAGCGGTCTGCTTTTGAAGGGCCTGCATGGATTTCAGGCCGTCTTGCAACACTTGGAGTGCCTCCAGTGTGATATTGTTTTGTGGTTGTTTCGTTTTCATGGTGTCTGGATTTTGCTGTATGTTTTTGGAGCCAATCTTCCGATGGTTCGGTCTGATCACCGGTTGCTCCGATGGCGTGTTTTCTTCCTTTATGCCAGTTTTTATAACCGGTTTTTTGTTCTCTAATTCATGTTTTCCGACGTCTGATCGCTGACCTCTGTCATCTGACTCCCGACTTCCGACCTCTGACCACTGACTTCTGACCACCGACCCCTGACCCCTGACCTCTGCTTTCCGATCCCTATAATTGACGCCGGAGAGCCATATGCTCATCCGCTGTTTTGTCGCACTTTTATCCTGAGGGTCCCAGGCGCTCAGGTCCACGAAATGGCCGAGGGATGCAACAAGAGCGAGTGTTTGGGCAAGATCTGTGATTCCCGATTGTTTTCCAAAAGCCTTGTCTAAAGAAACAGCCTTAAAATTTTGACCCTCAAGGATTGATTTCACGAGACCGGTCAGAATTGATTTGGGCCCAACTTCAACAAAGGTTCGCACGCCCATATTGAATAAATTTTTAATTTCGCTGACAAAATCCACCGGTGACAACAAATGGTCGCCCAGTAATTGCTTGGCTTTTTCAGGATCAGAAGGATAGGAGGAACCCGTGGTATTGGAAAATACCGGAATATCAGACGGCAAGATGTTGATGTTTTCAAGGGCCTGTAAGAAAGGTTTTTTGGCGTGTTGAACCAGGGGGCTGTGAAACGCAGCGGAGACCGGAAGCCGAACGGTTCTAAATCCTTTTTCCCTGCATGTTTCTTCAGCTCCGGCCAAAGCATCCAACGATCCGGACAAAACGCCCTGTGTGGGACTGTTCCGGTTGGCCAGAATAACATCGGTTTTTGTGTCTTTGATGAGTTTTTCGAGTTCATCCAGCGGGGCTTTAACTGCCAGCATGCCACCATTGTCTTGATCGTTGTTATCACCAACCTCGGCCATCAATCGGCCTCGGGTTATGGCGAGAGAAAGGAATGACTCCAGATCGATCCAGCCGGCGGCACAAAGGGCCGAGAGCTCTCCAAAGCTATGACCGCAGACAGCGTCGGGTTGAAGGCCGAAATATTGAAGGATTTTCAACATGGCCATGCTGATGGCGCCTATGGCCGGTTGAGCGATATCTGTTTTTCTTAATGTTTCTTCTTGAAGGTGTCGATCTTTTTTGTCTTGAGATGAAAGCGGATAGATATGGTCGGTCAAACAGCCGGTGCTTTCGAATGTTTTGTTAGCTCGCTCTATAACGTTCATTGCATCCGGGGAAAAGCAGACCAGGTCACGGCCCATGTTGACATATTGACTCCCCTGACCGGGGAAGATAAATGCCATTTTTCCGGATGGTTCAGGGCCGCCGTAAAACATATTTTCAAATTGCCATGCTTCCTGTGAAGAATTGTCTTCAAGGGCATGGACGGCGCGGTCCAAAAGACCGATGACATCATTTGATGGTTCAAGAACCAACAGGAGCCGATATGGATCTTTGGCCGAAAAATCATTTCTCGTCTTTGCGGCCTTTGCCGAAATGTCTTCATGTGAGGATGCGTTGTCGACAAAGGTTTTAAAGCGTTGAACATCCTGTTTGAGTTGATGTTGATTCAAGGCGGAGAACGCAATGATTTCTTTAGATCCGTCCCAGGAGATCTTTTCTTTTTGTTTCCGGTATTCTTCGATCACCACGTGAAAATTGCTGCCGCCGAAACCGAATGCACTGACGCCTGCCCGGCGAGGATGTTCTTTTTTGGAAAACCAGGGTCGGGATTGGGTGTTCAGGTAAAAGGGACTTTTGTGAATGTTCAGTTTGGGGTCCGGTTCGTGGACCTTCAAAGTGGGTGGGAGCACTTTATGATAAACAGCGAGCGCTGCTTTTATCAGGCCTGCGGCGCCGGCCGCTGCCTTGGTGTGTCCGATCATCGATTTCACGGAGCCGAGCGCACACCTTCTGTGGTGGTTGTCCGGTTGGCCGAAAAGACCCTTTAAAGCCTGAAATTCGACTTCATCGCCGACTTTAGTGCCGGTGCCGTGGGCCTCGATGAGTTCCACGGTAGAGGGATCGATTCCAGCTTCATCATACGCCATCTTGAGTGCTTTGGCCTGTCCCTTAGCATTGGGAGCATAGATGCTTTGGGATTTTCCGTCGCTGGATGATCCGACTCCTTTGATGACCGCGTAGATCCGGTTACCGTCTTTTTGGGCATCCTCGAGTCGTTTGAGAACAAACAGCCCGATTCCCTCTCCCAGAACGGTCCCATCGGCATCTTGTGAAAACGGTCGGGCATCTCCTGTGGGGGAAAGCACCATGGTTTTGGAAAAACACATGTGCATGAATATGTCGTTGAGCATGTCAACGCCACCGGTAATTACCGTATCGCTTCGACCGGAAATAAGTTCCATGACCCCAAGATGGATGGCACTCATGGAACTGGCACAGGCTGCGTCTACCACACAGTTCGTACCGCCAAGATCCAGACGATTGGAAATTCGGCCGGCCACAACATTCCCTAAAAGTCCGGGAAACGAGTTTTCCTGCCAGGATACGTAAGAATCGGATATTTTCTGAATGACTTCTTCGGTTTTATGAGGATCTATTCCCGAATCTTCAAGTGCGCTTCGCCATATGGGATGCCCCAAACGGGCTCCCAGAGGGATCACGAGCTCCTGGGTTCCGGTGACGCCGAGGATGACGCTGGTTCTGTTCCGATTGAACGCGTCATCTTTTTTGTTGAAGGCATCTTCAAGGGCTTTTTTCGCCACAACCAGGCCGAGGAGCTGAGAGGTATCCGTGGCTTCAAGGGAAGAGGGCGGGATGCCGAATTCAGTGGGATCAAAGGAAAGCGGCGGGACAAAACCGCCGCGCTTGCAGTAAACATGATCCGGTTTTTTGGGATCTGAATCGAAAAAATCTTTCCAGGACCAGTGGCTTTCCGGCACGTCGGTGATGGCATCTTCACCATTAAAAAGGAGACGCCAGTATGCTTTTAATCCCGTTGATTTGGGAAAGAGACACCCCATGCCGACGATGGCCACCGGCAGTTGGCGTGGTATGTTATTTTTTGTCGATTTCAATGATGAGCTCTTAGCGGCACAACTTCACAGGAAAGTTATGCAGCAGATGATTCTTCCTAAACTGAGCGTTTCAAATAGCGCCATGGCTATAAAAAGGTAATAATTATAAATAAATATACAGTACTGAAGTCGCTAATGGGTCTCATTTAATCGGTGAATGTATTTAAGCAAAAAATTGTCACCATTTGAAACCCTTCGGGCTTTCCGATTTTACCGAATCTGCTGCGTTATGAGACACTTGCAGTAGCAGACTACGGCTGAATGTCTCATGCCCCCGATAAAAAGATTGCGGGATTTCGCTACGCTCAACTTGCTTATCTCCGGCAAACTCGAGAATCGCTCAATTTAGGTTCTATTTTAATAGAGAAAAATCTGAACTATTAATAATTTGTTAACATAATGCAAGAAAAAAGTATTTGCAAGCAAATGATCACAAAATAATAGTTGACATATTGACATATCAAGTGATTAGCTATGCGAAATTAACTGCCATCACAGATGACAGTGATCAAAAAAATTTAATCAATATAAATAAGCGCATTTAAAAAAATGGAAAAATTAGCGGTCCGAGTTAAATTTTAAAAAATAGAATATTTCATTAACTTTAGGCATGTTATAATATTATAGGCAGTTCTGACTTTTCCGGCTCATAGGTGAACAGCCCTTTTCAAGGGGAAATTAAAGTCCATGTCTTTAGGGGCCGGGTACTTTGCCGGACAATAAATATATACTTGATACATCAATATAACAAGTTGTGGGGGTGTGCATGATCAAATTCTTCACGAACAGAGAGCTTTCCGACAAGTTGGGCATCAAACTGGCCAAGTGGAAACGCTGGTCCCGGGAATTTCTGCCGCCGGACCCATTGGGCGGGATGCAGTCCGGATATGCCAGACAATACAATCCGGATCAGGCGTTTACAGTCTTTTTAGGGGGACATCTGGTGGCGGACTTGAAATTTTCGATTCCCGAAGCCAATCAAATCATTCAAGATTTGAATAACTGGCTGTCGGACAAAGGTTTTTTCTTTGATCTACGGGGTCATTCTGTGTCCGACAAAGGTATGGAAGCACTGATCAAAAAGTATATCCTATTTATACGGCGTGAAAAAAGGCCGGATAAGCGTTTCAAATTTATTTACACGGTCAGAGGCATCATTTCAAATGAACCGGTCCAACACAAGGGCTTTGAAATGGTGAAAAAACTGTATGTGGAAACATTCGTCAATCAGGGGTCTGAAAAACCATCGGAGATGGATATGAATGTTGTTAAAACCTTATATCTTACCGGCATATTGACTGATTTTATCGATGCAATGGGGCTGGATAGGATGAGATATTCGGTGCTTTCATAATAATCTCCCTTTTCGCTGCATTAGCGTTGTTAAAAATCGAGGGTGAGAAACTTGAGACAATGATTGTTTTTCTTAGTGCCTTGGGGTCTTGGTGGCGATCATAAAAAAATGCACAGGCTTTACGAAAAGGAAGCAACCTCAGGTGGTTTTCGTCGATATGGGATTGTTTTGCGAATGTCTCACTGTTCCAGCAACTCCTGTATCTTTTCAAGGGGCATGGGAGAAAAACTGTCCATACCGGCCGGCAATACAGATCCTTGATGCTTCAACCAGTTGACTCGGGTCACCACAGCGGCGCCATAGAGAAGGTTCATGGCAACGGTGACGGTATCGCGGTTTTCAGGTGGTTCGAGAAATGAACCTTTAACCCACTGGTTAAACGCTCCCATGGACGGGCCGCACCATATCTGGTAATCGATTTTTCGTGATGGGTCGCCCGAGTTGGCCCAGTTGGAAGATTGGCCGAGGTAGGATCGGAACACAAGGGCCATTTTGTGTTTGGGGTCTTTTTCGGCCCGTTCAATCTGTTTGGGATCATGGCGAGTAAAATAGGCTTTGGTCTGCTCCCATTCTTCCTGAAAGCTGCACCGAAAAAAATCTCTCTCCAGCATGTTTCTTTGTTTTTCGGAAATGCTCTCAAAACGGTCGTGGGTGGAATAGAGGTCGTAGAGTTTTGCAGCCCGAAGCGGAAACATGGTACCCCGTTTGAGCACTTGGACCTTAACACCCATTTCAAACATATCTGCTGCCGGGGCCATGGTCACATCAGCCTGGCCGGCGTCTGCCAGCATATGGCGGACGGTTTCGGATGTGCCGGCTTCTACGCAGGATTGATTGACGGAACCCGTGAGAATATAGGCTGCGCCCATGGCAAAGGCCGCGGCGGCGGAATGGGGGGTGGAGATTCCGCCGGCAAGTCCCACACAGGGCGGATTTTTGTATGTGTGCTTTTCGGTCAATTCATCGCGCAGGGCGATCATGGTCGGTAATAACGAAATCGCCGGCCGGTTGTCGGTATGGCCGCCGGAATCCGCTTCTGCGGTCAGGTCATCGGCCATAGGGATCATTGCAGCGAGCTCTGCTTCCCCTTGGGTGATCATGTTTTTGTCAATGAGCTGTGCCAGAAGTTTTTGCGGCGGTGGGGAAAAATATTTTGCGGCCACTTCAACTCTGGAGACTTTTGCAATCACCTTGTTGGGACAAATTATCTCACCGTGCGCATCACGATGAATTCCTTTTACGCGATAGTATACCAAGGGAAGGGTGAGATCCAGATATGCCGAGGTGCTGACCAGCTTTATGCCACGTTGCAGATACAATCGAACCACGGCTGCTTCAAGCTCAGGGTCGTTGGGGCTGTGTATTAAATTAAAGCCAAAAGGGATGTTTTTTAAGTTTTGCTGCAACCGGTCGATGGCGGATTCGATTTGATCGAGGGCAAGACCGGCAGCGCCAAAAAAGCCGACCCATCCGGCGTTTCCGGCTTTTTCGACCATCTCAACCGATGTAATGCCGTTGGCCATTGCACCCACAATGTACGCATAGCGAAGATTATGTTTGTCCTTAAACTGCGGATCTCCTAAATCTTCGGGGTGCAGCGGCGGTGTATATGCACGCAGCGGAACAGCAGCGGATTGCAAAGGGGCATCGCTGCCGATGGTGATGGTGCCGCCCCTGCCGACGGCCGGAAGGCCGTTGATATCTAAAAGGTAGGCCGGCTGTGTCACCTTTAAAATTGCCGATCGGACAGCATGCCCTCCCGGTTCAGGTTCACTATCCCCCGGCAGCCACCAGCCGGGGATATTTTTTCGTTTCGATGATTGCATTTGATATTCCACGGGTCGCGCGTAAAGAAAACGTATATCCTAAATCGTCGTAACATGCATTGGACAAGAAGTTTGATGATGTCAAAAGAATCTGATAAGAGACTTTTTATGAATTCATCAGGTTTGATTAATACAATGAGCCTGCTCGTGTCAACAGCATTGACCGAACGCCGGTAACTATCGGGTCTGTGTCTTTTGCAAAAGTTTTAAAGTTTTTCTGTTAATTTCCGAAAATAACAATAAATCGGTTGAACCGGATCATACCTTCCCATGACCGTGTTAGGACCCAAAAACGCTGTCGTCCGGGAACCACCACATATCACTGATAGCAGGGGGGTACTGCATGCAAGTTGTGACCACACACAAGAACACCGATTTTGATGCGATGGCCTCGACCATAGCGGCTTCTATTTTGTATCCGGAGGCCGTCCCTGTCCTTCCGAAACAGGTAAATCCAAATGTTAAAGCCTTTTTATCCATTCACAAGGATATCTTTAAAACATCCTCATTTGACGATATTCCTCTTGACGATGTAAAGCGATTGATCGTTGTTGACATCAACAGCTGGGGACGGCTCGGCAGGATCCGGGGGCTGAAAAAGAGTAAAAATTTAGAGATTCTTCTGTGGGATCACCATTCCAATGTGGGAGACATAAAACCGACGTGGAAATGCCAGGAGCCGGTGGGGGCAAACATTACCCTTATGGTTCGACAGTTAAAGCAGGAAAAGAAAATTTTAACCCCGATACAGGCCACGCTTTTTTTAGCGGGTCTGTATGAAGATACCGGAAATCTTACCTTTCCCGCTTCGACTGCCGAAGATGCATATGCCGCGGCGTACCTGCTTGAACGTAAAGCCGACTTGAACATCATCAGTTCATTTTTGCGTCCGGCTTATGGAGAAAAACAGAAAAACGTTCTTTTCGAGATGCTGCGATCTGCAAAAAGAGACAAGGTGAACGGATACAGTGTCAGTCTTAACAAACTGAACTTAAAAGACTATGTGGATAACCTTGCCGTCGTGGTCCATATGTACAGAGAGATTCTTAATGTAGATGCCGCTTTTGGCATATTTATGGACGAGGAGCGCAACCGGTGCATGATCATCGGCAGGAGCAATGCCGACGGTCTCGATATCGGCTTGATCATGCGGAGCATGGGCGGCGGCGGACACCCGGCCGCCGGCTCCGCTGTACTCAAACCGGTTAACCCGGATGCCGTTGAGGATATGATTCGTGAACTGATCCAAGGAAATCAACAGGCATCCGTACAGATCAGTGATTTGATGTCTTTTCCTGTTTATACGGTGCCGCCGGACACCAGCATGAAAAAAGTGGCGTCCATGTTAAGAAAAAAGGGCTGTACAGGCTTTCCGGTGGTTGAGGATGGAAAACTTGTGGGCATGATTTCGAGAAGAGACTTTAAGAAATTAAAAAAAGAATCCCAGCTAAAGGCGCCGGTAAAAGCATTTATGAAAACAGATGTTATGACGATTGCTCCCGGAAAAAGCCCCACAGAAGCAGCCCGACTTATGGTCAAACACGACATTGGCCGGCTTCCCGTGGTTGAAAATGAGAACATACTCGGAATCCTGACACGGTCAGATACCATGCTCTATTTTTATGATCTTTTACCGGATTGAAAACAGAACCAATAAGCCAGAAAGAGAAAAGAGAAAATAGAAAAGAGGAAAGAGGATAAGGGAAACCACCCCGCCCGCTTCGCCTGAGCGAGCCCAATGCTTGCGATGGCGGAAAGGTCCATTTGCGGGCATCTATTTTCTAATTCCTATTTTCTGAAATGAACTTCCAACCCTGGCTCAGACCGATCACCATCACTCTATACTCAAAAAGTCATGTTTGTAATAGTGCATAGGCCAGATCAAGGTATGAGCGATACGAACCAGGGCGGGCAAAGCAAATCCCCTTTATGTAAACACCAAGTCAGATCCTCTGAGTCACATTTTTTATTCAATGGGACCAAACAATTTTGCTGCATCGGGTTTTGTTGATGACTGTTGGGTTTCTACGGGTCCAAACAGTTTCGCTTCATCTGTTTCTATTATTGACGGTTCGGATTCTATGGGTTCGAATAGTTTCGGTGACTCGAACGGTGTTGATGTCTTATTGGATGAGGAAAGTGGAGTGCTTTTTTTACGACCTACTGAACGAACGAAAGAATGAGGCATCGGTTTGCGAGAGGTCAATAGATCTTCTGGGATGGAAATCG
>Ga0224503_10000708_pt1 | contig 10046 bp, 11 predicted proteins | sample SF_Oct11_sed_USG_2_FD_169106 | JGI IMG/M metagenome (GOLD analysis project Ga0224503, IMG submission 169106) | Sediment microbial communities from San Francisco Bay, California, United States - SF_Oct11_sed_USGS_21 | ecosystem: Environmental > Aquatic > Marine > Sediment | place: USA...
TGAATCTGCGGCCTGACAATCGCCGAAATCCGCTTCTCAATCGGAGTCGCAGGTTTACTCCGAGGCCGGCTCAGCCGGCCGACATAACTGAGCCCCGAAGGGGCGAGGGCAATCCTGCCCCCGCTACCAAAATGAAAAGGGCCGGTCCTCGAAGAGGATCGGCCTTTTTATTGCTCGAGCTTGAGCGACCCGTCGACATGCATGTCGCGCTGCGGAAACGCAATGACGATATCGTTTTCCTTGAATACCCTGTCAACTTCGAATCGAATCGCGCTACGAACGCCGCGAAGTGTCCGATCTTTGGATGACTCGATCCAAAAGAAAGCATCGAAGACCAACGCGGAGTCGCCAAAGTCCTCGAAAATGATGACAGGGGCAGGATCGTCCAGGACGTCCGGATTGCTCGTAAGAATCTCCTCGAGCAGTATTCTGACCTTCTGCACGTCTGAGCCATAGCGTACGCCAACCCGCACTGAGGAGCGAAGTTTACGGTCTACGATCGTCCAGTTAACGATCGTGTTCTCCAGTATCTGGCTGTTCGGGATCATCAGGCGAACGCCATCGATACGTCGAACACGCGTGAAGCGCGTGTAGATCGCTTCGACCGTGCCGAGCATTTCGCCAAGCTCAATAAAGTCTCCAACCCGGACGGGACGCTCCGTCAGGAGGATCCAGCCGCTGATGAAATTGCTGATGACATTCTGAGCGCCAAATCCGACACCAATCGCGATAGCACCAGAGACAAACGCGAATGCGCCGAGTGGGATGCCAAGAAGACTGAGAGCGGTGGCCGCAAGAACCAGGATAACGACGATATAGAACAATCGCCGCATAAGTTGAACGGCACCAGGGTCAACCTGTTTTTGCTCAAGTCGGTTGCTCAGCTTGCGTTCCGCCCAACGGGAAAGCCAGATTCCGGCGAGCAGCGTGACGACGGCGACAGCGATTTGCAGAACCGTTAGGCCGGGCCCATCACCGACGGAAATCACGGTTTTATTCAGAAGCTTGAGTATGGCGTCCATTGGAATGCCCGTCGGATCATTTGCTGGCATTATAGCCATGCATCGATGAGTGGCATGACAGTAAAAACCGAAACGGCATTTGCGCGGAGTCGTTGATGGATATTCGCTTTACCCTCGAACGCCTGCTGCTCCGTGGCTTGCATTACCGCTTGTTGTTCGCTGCGGCAATCGTTGCGCTCGTCTCTGTGTCCGCAGGACTGCTCGTCGTATTGTTCGACCCGGGATTTGACGACACGGCGGGTGCTATCTGGTGGTCGTTCCTGCGCCTTTCCGACCCGGGCTATCTGGGGGATGACGAAGGTGTGGTCTCCGTCACGATTTCGACGGTCGTCACCGTTCAAGGATGATGTTCGGGCTAGGATGATGGCCTTTTTCGCGGACAAGTTTCCCGCGCTTGCTCCGTTGGTGGTCTGTCGCGTATTTGGTACGCCATTGGCAACCGCGAAATTCACCGCCCATGAGAAGGGCGGGTTCTATGGTCTCGAAACCACTCCGCGACGGATTATGTCCGACGCTCTCCAACCACGCACACCCGTTCCGGGCCTGTACCTGACCGGCCAGGATGTGCTGACGCCGGGCATCGCCGGCTCTCTGTTTAGCGGCATGCTCACTGCCGCGGCTATCGATCCACGGGTCTACACGAAAATGCATTGAGTGAACTGTTATTTCCCAAGACACGCGACGGGCTGAGACATAAGACGCTAGTAGCGGGGCTTCCAGGGCCGCCGCTACCACTCAGATAAAGCCGGCCCTATTCGTGAGGCCGGCTTCTCTTCATTTCTCGACACAACTCCGAGATACCAAGATTGTTGCGTGATGCGCAACACGCTATACTGTGCCGGTGATCAAGTCGTTTAAGCACAAAGGCCTGCGGCGCTACTATGAGACAGGAAACAAGTCCGGTATCCAGGCCAAACATGCTGCTCGACTTCGTTTACAGCTGGCGGCTCTGGATACTGCCCGCGTGATTGACGATATGGATGTGCCGGGTTACCGGCTGCATCCCCTCAAAGGGCAGGCGAAGAACCGGTGGTCGATATTGGTTAGTGGGAATTGGAGACTGACCTTCGACTTTAAAGATGGAAACGCGTACGTACTGGATTACGAGGACTATCATTGATGGCTATGCATAATCCCCCGCACCCGGGCGAATTTATCCGGGAGACATATATTGAGCCGTTCGACATTAGTATTAGGTCGCTGGCCGAGAGTCTCGGAGTAGCTGCGTCTACGTTGGCGCGTGTCGTTGCCGAGCGCAGTGCCGTGAGTCCTGAGATGGCGTTACGCCTGTCTAAGGCGGTTGGCCGATCTCCTGAGAGTTGGCTGGCCATGCAAGACAACTATGATCTCTGGCAGGCCAGGAAGTCCGCGAATCTCTCTCGTGTTCGGAAGATTCGGTTTGCAGCAACCGGGTGATGGCAAACTGGCGCAGTGCCGCATAAGTATGCCTGCCATCAACGAAGGTGTCTGAATCTATTTGAGTTGGACCCGTCTCAGCACTGTCGGAACAGGGCAAATCACGCCCGCGCTACAAACCTGTGGCACCCGCCTTGCTGTATTCAGGCATGGGCTGCCTAATCCCTTCTCCAATCGCCTCAGAATCGCTTAGAATCCAAGTACTCTCACTTTTATGCTCAGCCAGACCTGAGTGAGACGTAACTCCCTGAAAAGCGGGTGTAGTTCAATGGTAGCCCGGAAAAACGTGCAGCCGCGGTCCTGCGAATCTGTATCGACGCATAGCCCGTCTGCCTGAGCGAAACGAAGACGCCATCCGAGGCGTCGCGGTAGATCACCTGGTAAGACATCAGCTTCCCAATCGGAGTCGCTGAGTTGGGTGCTCGCATAACCGCTTGATACCCGTGGTCCTGTGACCACCGGTTTCAACGAATTAGATCATCCGAAAGTAACCAACTGAGTCCTGTGGGCTTTCTGAGTATGCTCAGTTTTACTCTCACATTCGTTCAGCGAAGATCTTTCTGAGCAGTTGCAGAAACTTTCATGGTACGCGCCGACCTGATCCATTTTGCTGCCAAATTCATTGTCATGCCCGTAGTCCCCGGAAACCGACGTGCCGGTGTCTACTGAGGGATATCTGCTCACTCCTGATACGAGGTGTGTACAAGACTTCGATAATCTGATTAAGTGCGAAGGTCGTATGCAAGGCTCGTTATCTTTTCGGTTTGGAGATTGAAATGCTTGGTACCCGTTACGCAGGAAATTGTTTGTACTGCCTCTTAATATTCCTGCTGTTACTGACATCGCTGCCAGCGGAGGGGTCCGATTCCCGGGCATCGAAATGCGTCGCCGTATCTGGCGACGCGGAGCGGCTACAGTGCTACGACAGTGCGTTTGAGAGGGTCACTGGAAACGACGAGGAACCAGCATACGAGAAGCGGTTGATAGCCGAGGAGAGAGAGCAGCACGAGTGGTTTGCCATTACTCCGCATAAGCCAACGTACTTTCTGCCGGCAACGTACAACTTCAATTCCAGTTTTGATGCCTACGGCGAATTCGGCGAACTGTTCAGCGACGCGGAGGCCAAATTCCAGTTCAGTCTGAAGACCCAGCTCTGGCCGAAGATGATTGGGGATTCTTCACTTTGGTTTGCCTATACACAGCAGTCCTACTGGCAAATCTATGCAGATAGCGAGGCTTCGGCACCATTCAGGGAGACGAATTACCAGCCCGAGGTCTATTGGAGCATTCCAACGAATTTCGAGCTGTTTGGACTCAGGGGACGCACCGCCAACTTAGGCTTGAATCACCAGTCGAATGGGCAATCCGATCCGCTCTCGCGGAGCTGGAATCGCGTAACAGGCGAGTTGATTTTCGAAGGGAATCGTACGCTCTACTCGATCAAGACCTGGGTTCGCATTGATGATCCGGAAAATGACAACAATCCTAATATCGAAGACTTTATGGGCCGGGTGGAACTTGGCTGGGTTTACAAGGGTGAGAATCACGTCTTCGATGCCTGGTTCAAGAACAACCTTGCCTCTGATAATCGCAGCAGCTTCGAGGTGAACTGGGCATTCCCGCTTGCCCAGCACCTTCGCGGCTATGTACAATTCTTCACCGGCTACGGCGAGAATATGATTGATATGGAGAACAACAATACCCGGATCGGTGTTGGCATCGCGCTCACCGACTGGTTGTGAGGGACTTAATGCGAAGCGCTTTGTTTGTTTTCTTACTGGTACTCATCGTTTCTCACTCCGATGCAGAATCGGGGTCTCTAACGATTCACTACGGGTACGTAACGGGAGTTGAGGTCACGACGAAAGAGTCGGCGATGGCGCGCAATATGCTTATCGGCAGTCTTGTTGGCCTTGCAATTGATGACAGTTTTTCCGGCGCTCTTAGTGGCGCTACCGCGGGCTTTGTCTTGACGTCTATTATTGAAGGGGACAAGCGCATTTTCGCGTACACCCTTACGCTTCCAGATGGCGCTATTGAGACAGTCGCCGTCGATAGACCGGATTTGAACATTGGTCATTGCGCGGCGCTGGAACGTGATGGCAAGCATGTGAATCTGCGGCCCGTTTCAGCTGTCCACTGTGAGAGCAAGTCCGTGGACAGTGCTGACCATCCAGCTGGCGAGCATCGTCTGTCTGCAGCCGAGAAATGTAGTGCGGCGCGTTCGGTATTGAACGATGGGGGAGAAGGCGTCGATGTAAGGGCAGCTTTGCGTGAGATGCGCGCCTATTGCGACTAGAAATTAGGACTAAAGCAAATGAAATGTGAACGAAATGTATTGTGGTTGATTGTGGTCCTGGCAGGGCTTGCGGCTTGCTCAACGACGTTAACTTCTGTGGACAAGGATGGCGGAAATGTTTACGCACTGCCGCCGACGGTTGTAGATCAAATGCTGAAAGATGCTATGTCTACGGAAATTTCTACCGGTACACTGAGGCGCGGTTCGACGCCGTATCCGAGCTATTTGGGAGAGGTAACCTGGGGATCTCTGGATAAAGACACGATTACAGCATCGGCCCGGCCTGCCAAGGGACGCAAGCTCGACGGAACGATTATCGACGGGTATGTATTTGAGGTTTCTCGAAAAGGAACTGCTCCAGCGACCGGCGAGCCAACGGTCAAACGGATATTCGCTAAGCTACAAAATGATGCCGAACTGACCGGAGCAGGGGTTGCGTTTGTCGAATTTACGGACTAAGTCTGCCAGTTAGGCGATTTTTTTCCTTCAATCGAAGAAAGCGGCTTCGTAGCGTTCGGCCTGCGGGCGAACCCGTACGGTTTCCGTCCGCAGGCACCGGAAACCTTGCAGCCAATGCAGGAACTTCAACTAACGGAACCGGCTGCGTAAACTAACTTTCAACCTGGACCAAAGAATGCGGGGAGGTCACGCGCTTCCGTAACGGCCTTTTAATTGCTTAGAACCGCAGTACTCTCCCTTTTGTGCTCAGCCAAGCCCAGGTGAGACGTAATTCCCTGATTTGCGGGTGTAGTTCAATGGTAGAACATCAGTTTCCCGATCGGGGTCGCTGAGATGGGTACTCCTGTAACCGCTTGATTTGCATGGTCCTGTGACCGCCGGTTTCAACGAGTTAGATCACCCAAATGTAACCGCCTGAGTCCCGCAGGCCTTCCGAGGATGCTCAGATTTAGCCTCACTTTTCGTGCGAGACGGTCGTATATTTGAGTGGCCGGACCGACAAGTAGCCGTTCGTCGAAGTGGCAAATTCGGGTCTAAACCGGCCACTGCACGGTGGGTTGATCGCTCTCGGCCATTGGTCGAAGCAGGTTGTTCAGAATATTGGCTATTGGGCCGAGAGAGGAACGCCGAGTACTCTCGGCGTTCCTCACGCTAACCTCAGTATTTCGTCTTGATCGTGACCTCGAGGATGCCTTCGGGGTCTGTAATGCCAAAGAACTCCCCCGGTGCCGGGCTCGGGTAGTAGGTCGTGATCGTTTCGACCGCCATCAGTTTTTGTCCTGCAAGATCGCCCATGCCCTGGCCCACAAAATTCAACGTCGAGACCCACTTGAATTCGAGGGGGGCTTCCGGATCCGGCATCAATTCCCGCTTGCCGGTGAACGTGCCTTCCCAGTAGGTATAAACATCGTCCCAGTAGTTTTCCGGGTCCATAATCAGGCCCATGTCGACGCAATCGCCCGGAACAATACGCCAGATTCCCGAGACAGGACCGGTGTTGAGGGAATCCCAGTTGGCGGCAAGGGTCCACCAGGCCATGCCTTCAAGTCGCGAATCCAGCGTCGCCGGCTCGGTCAGGCAACTCACTGCTTGAGTGTCGCGGATGTGAATTCCATTGCCATCTTCACACCCGATCGGGGCAACAGGCTCGCCGCCGCCCGTGCAGACAAATTCACCGGGCACAATGATATTTGGAACTAGCGTCCCGTCGGGCGCCACAAGAGGCAACCACTGGTCTTCCACGGTGAAATGCTCGAACACAGTTTGCGCCTGGGCCGCCAGGGCAAACATGCTTGCTATCAGAATAAGTAGAGTCTTCATGCTGTCCTCCTCTGTTGATTGAGCAGTTTGTTGAGGCACAGGGAAAGCGTATTAAGGTTGCCGTATCAATGCTTGACGAGCACTTGACGGAGTCTTGACAAAACCGGGACGAACAGGATTCATGTGATTTCGCAGCCTGATTTGTACGTATTGTTCGCCGCCAGGCACGATGGAATACTCGAAATCGTATGCGCTCCTGTCGGCAGATAGATCGTGGGCCAACATCATATTTACTGTTTCGATGACTTCCTCGTAGATCCGGACACGTGGAAGCTCTGCAAGAACGGCGATGAGGTTCACCTCGAGCCGATCGTCCTAAAACTCCTCATTCACCTGATTTCCCATCGCAATCGGCTCGTGACACGGCAGGAACTGATGGACACTGTTTGGGGCGACACAGTGATCAGCGAAGCAGCGCTGAGCAAGGCCGTAGCCCGGCTTCGCAAAGCACTGGGAGATGATCCTGCAGCTCCGCGTTATCTTGAGACGGTGCACTCGCAGGGCTATCGTTTCGTCGCCGAGGTCGAGGAGAGCGATCTCCCGGATGATCGCGCGCCACCACGCACGACCGCATCGCTCCGTGGTCTAACGGTGGGCGTCGCTGCGATCATCGTTCTGGGCGTGCTTGCCGCCTTTTGGATACGTGCATCCTGGAATGATGCTTCACAAACAGATGGCATTGGGTCCCTCGCGGTATTGCCGCTGAGCAACCTGACCGGCAACCCGGAGCAGGACTATTATGTTGACGGCTTGCAGGACATCCTGATCACGGAGTTATCGCAGATCCGAGAGTTGCGCGTGACATCTCGGCAGTCGACAAAACGCTACCGGGACAGCCAGCTGCCCGCTACGGATATTGCACAGGAACTTGGCGTGGACGCCCTGGTCGAGGGCAGCCTGTTGTGGGGCGGTAGCAGGATCGAGGTCAGCATCCAGCTGATTCATGGTCGGAGTGACGAACATATCTGGGCGGGGCGGTACGAGCGCGAGTCGTCTTACGTATTTGACCTCGTATCTGACGTGGCGAACGCCATCGGCGCGGAAATAGTCTCGGCCCCGCCGCCGGGTCCCGAGATGCCGGGCTTTGAAATTACTGGACCTGTCGATCCGCGTGCTATTGAGGCTTACGCATTGGGCCTCATGTATATGGATCGATTCACCTCGGACGGAATCCGCTTCGCGATCGAGCAGTTTCAAGAGGCAGTGTATATCGAACCGAGCTTTGCGCTTGCCTGGGGCAATCTGGCGGTAGCACACGCGATGTACGCATTGCACGGTTTTGCCCCACCGCGCGAAACCATCGAGAAATCTCGTGCCGCCGCACTTCAGGCAATCGAATCGGACAACAAGTTCTATATCGGCCATTCCACCCTTGGGTGGGTTCGCTTGTGGACCGGGGACCACGAGGGTGCATGCGAATCATTCAGGGAAGCATTGCGGCTGAACCCGTCGGCCCCCTATGCATTGCACGGTGATGCCGACTGCCTGATGCTGGAGGGGCGCATGGAGGAGAGCGTCAGTCGAACGCGTGAGCTCTTGTTGATTGGCCCGTTCAGTGCCATGCATAATCGGCCGCTGGCGTTCCATCTCTTCATCGCGCGTCGCTACGATGAGGCCATTTCCGCAGCTCAGAAGGCGCAAGTGCGAGTCCCCGGGTTATCGATGAACTGGTTGCTAGCACAGATCTACTGGACGCAGGGCCAGTTTGATAAGGCGGTGGAGGCGGAGCGGCTGGGACTCGAGCAACGCGGCGATATAGTCCTGCTCGCGGCATTTGAAAAGGGTCTCAACGCTGCCGGACCGCGCGGTGCCATGCGCGCCGTGGCGGAGGCGCTGGTTGCGCGTGCAAGCGAGTCCTATGTGGACCCCTTTGATATCGCCGAGTTCTTCGCGAAAGCTCTATCGGTCGACGAAGCGCTGCTCTGGCTCGACACGGCTGTGGAACACGGCTCGTTCGAGACCACCTATATCGGGTTCCGGCCGGACTTTGACGTGTTGCATGAAGATTCGCGTTACAGGGATCTTTTGGAACGTGTGTACGGTCAGGGTAAGCCGGTTACGGCGCGTCCTTGAAGCGCGGCGGGAGAAGTATACGGGTATCGTCGTTGCCACGGTTGTCAGCACTATGTTCAACAGAGGATGAATCCGATGGAATACTCATGTTCGTGCGGATCCGCCAGTTTTCAAACGGCGGACGAGCCACTATTCCGGATCCTTTGTCACTGCACAATTTGCCAACGATTTCATAACGCTCCTTTTGCCGATGTCCTGGTTCATCGGACCGAAGACGTGGCGCTGCCTCGGGCAGAGGCCGTTGAATTCGAGACACATAAACCGCCGCCCAATGTTCGGATCGGACGCAGAACTGCCATCACCCGTAGCGCACATTTTCTACGACAGCCGATTATCGGATGCTGAAGACCCATACCCAAAGCACCACGGCTTTCTTCGGAGCCAAATCGCCTTCCTGAAACATCTCTGGTCGGCCAGACGCCGGTAAAGCAAGGCGTAGTGTGGAACATCGTCCAAACTTTGAAGTCCGTCGATTAGGTAATTACGTTAGGTTTGCAGTCATGGCTTCTCTACTTAGTAGAGTTCCCCTGACTGACCGCTTCTTCTGGCTATGCCTCGCCTTCACCACCTGCAGGTCGCGACGGATATTCCTGATCAAATGTTTCCGGTCAAGGAATTCGAACGGATTAAATCGGCGCTCCAATCGCCTGAGAATCGCTTAGAATCGAATTACTCTCACTTTTATGCTCACTAAGGCACAGATGAGAGCTAACTCCCTGATTTGCGGGTGTAGTTCAATGGTAGAACATCAGCTTCCCAAGCTGAGAATGAGGGTTCAATTGCCCTCACCGGTCGGGCACCGGTTTGGAACTGCAAAGCAACACGGGCACTCAGCTCTGCCCTATTCGCAGCCTGAGTATGGAATGAAATTCAGTTTCGTTGCGCTTCCAGAATCTTCAGTACACCCGGATGGTCGGGCGGGTACTTGTTTGCACGAAACATTCCGGCAGGCGGCACATCGTAGTCCGTGTACCGGTACTCCCAGACAATTTCGCCATCGGCGGTCACCTCCCTGACTTTCGCGCCGGCGCCATGATTGACCAGTGTATTGCCGTTCGGCAGGCGCTGTGCTCCTGAAACGAAAAACGAGAAGAACCGCTCGGGCGGCTCCGGGTCATACAGCCACACTTTCTCAGTCGGGCCATACGCTTCGCCATCGTTGAGAACATAGCTGCCGTCGGCATTCATTGGCGGCTCAATCTCGATGACCGTCGACCAGGGGCGATCCGGCCCGCCGTTATTAAAGATCAAGATGTTACCGGCGCCATTCAGGCCATCCCGGATCCATTGCACGTCGTGTTGTCCCCAAAGCTCACGCTCTTCCTGCGTGCCGCGGTTGTAGTTGGCGGGATTGCCCCAGCGGTACAGTATGTCGCCACCCTTGCCATAGCGGCCGCCCTTGTGATCGGCCGCTTCATACGGCGTTGCACTGTGATCGATAACGTAGAATTCGCCGT
>Ga0224503_10000709_pt1 | contig 10044 bp, 9 predicted proteins | sample SF_Oct11_sed_USG_2_FD_169106 | JGI IMG/M metagenome (GOLD analysis project Ga0224503, IMG submission 169106) | Sediment microbial communities from San Francisco Bay, California, United States - SF_Oct11_sed_USGS_21 | ecosystem: Environmental > Aquatic > Marine > Sediment | place: USA: California...
TCCTCCTGATGGATTCATTTTCTTGAGCAATTTTGACGGCGTCGTAAAAAGTCCAATTTCTGCGTTGCGCTTCATTTCGTGTTCACTGCGGCGTACATAAGTACGTCTCATTCCAAGAAATTCGCGACGCCTTTTTATCCCCCTGGTGTTATGCTGGGGAACTTGAACTTTTTACTTTGCCGTCTTAATTTTGACTTTTTACGAGTTCATCAATTTTTAAAGATTGTTTTTATGAAAAGGACCGTAGGAGATTTGAAATAGCATGTCAAGAATCTACAAAAAGTAAACTTGACATAGAACGTTTTTAATCATAGATTCGCCTGGTAAATTATTACCTGAATCTTTCACAGGGAAACCTCCAATTCGTTCAAAATTCAGGTTTAAATAAACGAACATCAGGGAGTTGTGCTATGGACTCGTTAAAACGTGATGAAAAAAGTCAATCCGAAATTTTAGTTAAGAAAGATACCGGAGATCAACAACAGATGCTTTTGGATTGCGGATACTCGGAAGAGGCCGTTCGATATTTTATTGAGCAGCCGTATATGGGAAGCCTGCCGGATGCCGATCAGGTATCTGATATGCTGGGATCCTGCGGGGACACCATGAAAATCTTTCTTAAAATCGATGATAATGCCATTACGGATATCAGATACCAGGTGCTCGGCTGTCCGGGTGCGATTTCAGCCTCAATGGCTGCTGTGGATCTGGTTAAAGGCAAAAGTCTTGAAAAGGCCAGAGATTTGAATGACGGAGATGTGTTCAACAAGCTTGTCGATCTTCCTGTCAAAAAACACCACTGCATACAGCTTGCCGTTAAAACGCTTCACAAGGCTATTGATGAATATAGAAATGGACACAGTGAGCTAAAGGATGTGGAGTGCCCGTCGATCTGTTCTTCCCCGCAAGATTGCTGCAAAAAATAAATAATTTTATGATATTTCTTCATAAAATTCTGAAGGAGCGAGCTCCTTAAACGCTTCTTTATCGTTGTTTGTCAAAAACCTTCGAATATCCGTACACAGATCACATTTGTTCAGATAGGCATCTCTTTTCGAATTGAAACCATAGTTAGCATAGGCCATATCATGTAACCCTCTGATTCCGGATTCTGCCAGTATTGTTAAAATCGGATATTTTTCTTTGGAAAAAGGCTTTCCCAAATCTTCTATTGCAACGCCGATTCCCGAACAGAGTCCAGGGATGTAGTTGCCAAAAAGATCTACATGGAAATGACTGGTATCGGAAAGCTGATTTCTACAACTTCCAGGGTTTTGGGTCAGAATTTTTTGTACAGAATATCCAGCGAACTCGGTTCTGAAAGTCTCCAAGGCCCGCCCACCCATATGCACCCAGTACCGCCCGAGAGTATTGACCAAATAATCCTTTCCGAATTTATCGGAAAATTCTTCAAATGTATGGGTGGTTTTCGGTTCAAAGGCCGAAAGATCCTTGTAAAAATCGTTGATCCAGGGAAACAATCCGATTCCCACCTTTCTTCCGGCATCGATCACGCCTTTGACTTTTGAAAACGGAATAAATTCATTATGAAAAGGACTGATGGAAATCAAAAGGGTGCTCAGACCGTTTGTTATCAAACGTTCCAGAACATTAACTGCGGATTCGGCATTTTTAAACCAAGAAGAATTGGTTTCCACATAATCGATTCCCATTCCGACCCTATTTGCAGCCTTTAAAATGTTTTCCATCTTTTCCGGCCGAAGCATGGGTTCACCACCGCCGATGTGCACGGACCGGCAACCCAGTTCCAAAATTCGGATAAAACATTTTTCAGCGGTTTCAGAATCAATATATTCTTTTCCCCGGTTCGGACTGCAATTATACAGGCAGTGCCGGCACCGAGATGTGCAAAAATAGTTGGTGATCAACCCGCCGGAAATAAGTCTTCGAATAGCAAAACTGCTCATCGATCTGCTCCAAATAATATATAGGAACTTTTACCGCTCATGGTCATCATTATCTAAAAATATAAAATCATCACGAAAACATGAAAGCACAAAATTGAATTAAATTAATTTTTCATGTTTTCGGAAATTCGTGCTTTCGTGATACATAAATCTTGAGACCTTTGAAAAACGTTAAATTTTGTTCAAGTCCAAGGCAGGCGAAAATTTAAACCACAGACATACATTAAGTATTTCGAGGATTAAAATTTGAGCCTAACGCCGGAATTGGGCAAAAGGGAGCGTTTTTCAAAGGTCTCATCTTAGGATCTTAAGGTTGCTATCAGTCTCAATGGATTGGTTAAGAGTGACAGGGCGGATAAAATGTCTGTACAAACGATATCCGTAGAAGCTATCGTTTCAAAAGCGGCCCCTTCTCCTTGAATGACGGCAACACCCAGGGCCGAAGCTTTGAGCATCAAACGGTCGTTTTTGCCATTGCCCATGCTCACAGTTTGTTCACATCCAAGGTTTTTTACATATTCCAGCTTAGCTACGTCCTGACGGTCCAAAGGTATGACGGCCAGTTTGCAATCGATATCCTCTATGGCTTTTTTGACACTGCCGAATGTATCGGCGGTGATAACATGGACGGTTAACATTTGTGAAAGTTCGGCCAGACATTCCTTGACACCGTCAATCAAAGCACCGTCAAATGCGATGGTGCCGTTGTAATCCAGGACAAGGTGCTCAAGCTGCAGTATTTTATTCCCTGGGATGTCAATTTCAATCATCATTTCACCATGTTTATGAGCGTTATATAAATGTGATTCATTTTTTGGGTTGTATATGTTTTCAATTATGAGATGAGGAATTATTATATCGGACTTTTTCGATAAGGGTATATCCCGAACCGCTTCATCCTGTTCCAGATGGTCACCCGTGTGACGCCAAGAATTCTGGCTGCCTCTGACTGGTTCCCATTTGTTTGTTTTAGCGTCTCTATAAGTTCTATTTTCTTTATTTCTTCCCTGTTAAGAGAAGGTTGCCGGATAGCTTTTAGTGATTTTTTCTTGTTGGTGATGTTTAATGGCAGGTGGTGTGGTTTGATCATTGTTTCCTGACAGGTGACAAACGCATATTCAAAAGCGCCTTTCAATTCTCTCACATTACCGGGCCACCAGTAATTCACCAAAGCGTCCATTGTATCATTGTTTATGCCCTGTATGTTTTTACCACTTTTTAGTTGATTTTTGCGAAAAAAGAATTCTGCTAAAAGGGGAATGTCCTCTAATCTTTCTCTCAAGGGCGGCAGGTTAATGGGGATGACATTAATTCTGAAATAAAAATCTTTACGGATAACGCCTTCATCCACCAGCCTTGTCAAATTCCTGTTGGTTGCTGAAATAATGCGAACGTCAACAGAAATGGATTGACTGTCACCCACGCGCTCTATCATTTTTTCTTCAATCACCCGTAAAAGTTTTACCTGTGTAGAAAGGGGCAGATCGCCGATTTCATCAAGAAAGATGTTTCCCCCATGGGCCTTTTCAAACCGGCCTTCCCTGTTTTGATAAGCACCTGTAAACGCGCCTTTCACATGTCCGAAAAGTTCACTTTCAAGAAGAGATTCCGTCAATGCTGCGCAATTGACCTTTACAAGGGCGCCGTTCTTGCGTTCACTAATTTCGTGTATCGCTTTACTGACCAATTCTTTTCCGGTCCCGCTTTCACCATATATGATCACCGGCGCATCAGATTGAGCGGCATTTTCGATCAAATCGAATACCTGGCGCATGGGGTAAGAAACACCGATAATTCCATGAAAACCGTCTTTTGATCTGAGCTCCCGGCGAAAAGCTGCAATCTGGTTGTCTTTTTCAATAATTTCGGTAATATCGGCGATGGTTTCAACAGCACCGATCAACTGGCCTTTGGCATCATGAAGGATAGAGGCATTTTTTAATGCATGTATGAGGGTTCCGTCTTTTTTTACCAGCGTACACCTTCGCCGATCCATGGTTCCGGTATCAAACAATACACACCAATGGTCTCCCTTCTTATTTCGGGCCGCTTCAAACAAATTACAATTTAACACATCGCAAGTTTTTCCGATAAGATCATCTTTTGAATAGCCGGTGATAAATTCAAAGGCATTATTAACGGAAATAATGCGACCATGTGTGTCCACGATCATGATTCCGTCTTGAATGGTATTTACGACCGTTTTCCAATATCTGTCCAACTCGTCTACAGCCATCAAATTTCCCCTGTTAAAATTTAATAGGTGTTAAATTTTATTTTTTAACATTTAAACAGGTTTATGACAAGAGACATTCTCCATGCATTTTTCCTGAAACCGGCACATATAAAGGGATAATGGGGAAAAAACCATCAAAAAATCAATTCATATTAATGTGGCACCCATTTTGCGTTAACATGGCTGAAACCGGAAAACAATGAAGGAGTATTCAAAGTTTGAAGCGAAAAGCCGATCATATCCTCGATTTTAGAGGATCGATCACCTCTATGTCTCTGTTAAAATTAATTCAGACATTTAGAGAAATGAAGCCGAATGAAGTTTTGGAGCTACTTGGAAATAATCTGGATACTCGCAGCGATCTATTCAAAGTTTTGCCGGATGATGCGTATGAGTTGATTTTTTTAGATGTTGTTGAGGAAGGGGAATATTTTTATCGAATTCAATTAAAAAAGAAAAAATAGGATGAAACGATGCCAGGAGAACCCATTACAATCAAAGGTAAAAAAGAAAGCGTTTTTTTAGACAAAGTCAAAAAGCTTCTTCCGGAAGGCGGAAATCTCAATCTCTGTTTAACCTGTGGGGCCTGTTCCTCAGGATGTCCGGCTACCGGTCTGGAAAATATGGATCCCCGGAAGTTTCTAAGGATGGCGGCCCTGGGCATGGACGAAGAAATTTTAAGTACACCCTGGGTATGGATGTGTACCATGTGCCAGCGGTGTATTTATGTCTGTCCCATGCAGATTGACATTCCCCAACTGGTCTATAATGCCAGGGCAGCCTGGCCCAGGGAGGAACGGCCAAAGGGAATCCTGGGTTCCTGTGACATGGCATTGAGAAACGACAGTTGCAGCGCCATGGGAACGTCCGAGGAGGACTTTAAGTTTGTTGTCGAAGACGTTCTCGAAGAATACCAGGAAGCACAGCCGGAGTTTAAGGATATGAAGGCGCCCATCGACAAACAAGGAGCCGAATTCTTTTTAAACCAGAATTCCAGGGAACCGGTGACCGAACCGGACGAATTGGTTCCACTATGGAAGATTCTTCACCTGGCAGGTGTAGACTGGACTTACGGAAATAAGGGCTGGGCCGCAGAAAACTATTGTATGTTTTTGGCGGATGACCTGGCCTGGGAACACATTACCCGAACCTCGGCCAAACAGGCGGATGACCTGGGGTGTAAAACCTTTCTTAATACCGAGTGAGGTCATGTGACTTTCTCAGTCCGGGCCGGACTGAAAAAATTCAACATTGACCATAATTTTGAGGTTAAGAACATCTATGAATATTATGCCAAATGGATCCGGGAAGGAAGACTGAAGGTCAATTCAGACTGGAACAAAGACTTGAAGATCAAGTTTACAGTTCAGGATCCGTGCCAGATCGTGCGAAAAAGTTATGGCGATCCAATCGCGGAAGATTTGAGGTTTATCGTCAAATCGGTCGTGGGTGAAGAGAATTTCATTGATATGATTCCCAACAGATCGAACAATTATTGCTGCGGCGGCGGTGGCGGTTTTCTACAGTCGGGATTTACAGATGCACGTCGTACGTACGGCCAGCTTAAAGTCGACCAGATTCTGGCCACAAAAGCCGATTATTGCATTGCGCCCTGTCACAACTGCCATGCCCAAATTCATGATTTGTCGGATCAGCTCGATCATGCATGGCAGACCGTTCATTTGTGGACGTTGATATGCCTTTCCTTAGGAATTCTCGGCCCAAACGAAAGAGAATACCTGGGAGATGATTTGAAGGAGGTTGACGTTTTTCATCCGGAATCGGCGATGTAACCATTGGTCCGGCAAAAGAAACGACGGACCTTTTAACTATTTAACGACATCTGAATAATGACAAAAGAGGAAGGAAGCTTATGAGTTTTCGGAAACGATTAACATCAGGTGAATTTGTTGTGCTGGCTGAGATGAATACACCCAAAGGTGTGGATATATCTGAGCTTGTCAACAATGCACGCCGAATTAAAGGGCGTGTGGATGCCGTCATTGTCCCAGACATGGAAAATGGCATCATGCGAATGAGTGCACTGGCCGGTGGTGTTCTCATGCATCAGCAGGGGGTAGAATCCATTATTAATGTCTACTGCCGGGACCGTAACCGGATGGCGCTTCAAGGCGATATCATTGGCGCCCATGTACTTGGCATTCAGAATCTCGTTGTTGTTCACAGTGAAGAAATGGTCAAAGGTGATCATCGAGACGCAAAACCGGTAGATGACATGGATGAACTGGAGCTATTGGGTGCCATTCAATCCTTACAACAAGGGGTAGACATGGCGGGTTTCGATCTGAATGGGAACCCCTCTTTTACCGTGGGATGCACCATTGCTCCCTCAGGTGACGGTGATGCCTTTGACAAAGAACTGTCGCTTGCAAGAAAAAAGATTGAGGCGGGAGCCCAGTTTGTAATTACCCCCCCTGTTTATGATTTGGATCGCTTTGCTGAGAATATGGATGCGTTTAAAACATTGGGGGTGCCGATTATTCCCACGGTTTTTCTTATAAAATCCGTGGGAATCGCCAGATATATTGCCAATTACGAACCAGGGGCTCATATTTCAGAAGATTTAATCAAACGGATTCGAAAAGCGCCGGATACAGAAACGGAATGTCTCAAGATTGCCGGAGAGATCATTGTAGGTCTTAAAGAAATTTCCCAGGGTGTTCAGATCGTCACCCTTGGCTGGGAATACCGGCTTCCTGCGATTCTGGATTATGCCGGAATCTGACGGTTGTGCTGTGGTTTTTTAGCTCAAGAACTAACGGATCTAAGGGCAAAAATAATTATAAACCCATAACAATAAGATAAGGGTACAAATGCAAGATCAAAATACGCTCAAACAAAATAATACGGTGCTCGTAATTGGCGGAGGTGTAGGTGGTATCCGGGCTGCCATGGATCTGGCTGAATCGAAGCGGGATGTTGTATTGATCGACAAGGCATATTCCATCGGCGGGCTGATGACCCAACTGGACCGTACCTTTCCCACCAACAATTGCGATTTGTGTACGCTGTCTCCCAATTTGTCTGAAAGTGGTCGTCAATTGCATATCAATCTTATGGCAATGACCCAGGTCGCCGAAGTCCAGGGGGAGGCGGGTAATTTTAAATTAAAATTAATCACCGAACCACGATTTATCGATCTGGAAAAATGTACGGCATGTGGAGATTGTTATCAACAGTTTCCCGAATGTGTTCGTTTTTCACCAGGTCTCGATCATCGTGCCCCCACCTGTATGCGATATCCCCAGGCAATCCCCCATGCCTTTTCCATTGATATAACAAAATGTAAAGATATTGAAGGATTGGTAAAAGTTTGTAAGGCGGGTGCCATCCTTCCTGAAGATACCCAGAAGACTCGGGAAGTAGAAGCCGGCGCCGTTGTACTTGCGCCGGGAGCTGAGGTGTTTGACCCTGGCAAATTAGATAGTTTGGGTCATGCAGCAAGCCCTGATGTGGTGACCAGCCTGGAGTATGAACGCATATTATCCGCATCCGGTCCGAGCCAGGGTGAACTTGTTCGTCCTTCAGATGGAAAACAACCCAATAAAATAGCCTGGATTCAATGTGTGGGATCACGCAGCCTTCATGAAGGTGCTGCTTCATATTGTTCCAGCGCGTGTTGTATGTTTGCATTGAAGGAGGCCATCGTTACCAAAGAGCGCTTTCAAGATTCCATCGAAACCGCCATCTTTTATATGGACATGAGAACGTTCGGTAAAGACTATGAATTGTATTTAAATCGGGCCAAAGACGATTACGGTATTCGTCTGGTGAGAAGTCGCCCCCATAGTGTTTTCCATGATCCGGAAACAGGGTCCCTGTCCATTATCTATACGCCCCATGACAGCAATACCAATGCCACCGAAGATTTCGATATGGTGGTACTTTCCACCGGCTTCAAAGTTTCTCAGGACGTTCAGGAACTGGCTGGAAAACTGGGGATCGAGTTGAACGAACACCATTTTGCAAAAACAGATAGCTTCAGCCCGGTAGCCACGTCCATACCCGGAATTTATGTCTGTGGGATGTTCGAAAGTCCCAAAGATATCCCCGAAACCATGGTCCAAGCCAGTGCAGCAGCATTTTGTGCTTCAAAAGATTTACCTGTGATCCCTGAAATTCCGGAAAGCGTCGAAGAATTTCCATTGGAGCGCGATGTTGGCCAGGAACCTCTTAGAATCGGAGTCTTTGTTTGTGACTGCGGTTTAAACATCGGCGGTGTAATTAATGCAAAGGGACTGGCGGATTATGCAGGAACACTTCCCGAAGTGAAGGTATCGGAAATGATCGGCCATGGGTGCAGCCGGGAATCCTTGGCACATGTTGAAAACGTTATCATCGAAAAGAATCTGAATAGGGTGGTCATCGGTGGATGTTCGCCCAGAACTCACGAAACCAAATTTCAGGACGCCCTTCGCAGGGCGGGCCTCAATAAATATCTCGTTGAAATCGCCAATATACGGGATCAGGACACATGGGTTCACTTTGATCAACCCGGTGATGCATTCATTAAGGCCCAAGAGTTGATTCGTATGGCGACGATCAGTGTGGCGCTGTCCCGACCACTTACGGACAATATTTTCCCAATGAACAAAGATGTTTTAGTGGTTGGCGGCGGTGTAACAGGGATGAATGCTGCTTTAAGCATGGCAGATATGGGGTTTAAGGTGTATCTGGCAGAACGGTCCGGCGAATTGGGAGGTGTTGCAAAAAAAATTCATAAGACGATTGAAGGGGATGATGTGCAAGCCTATATGACGGATCTGAGTAACAGAACCACACAACATGATCGCATTGAAGTCATCACCAATGCGTTCATTGTGGATCATACAGGAATGCCGGGGTTGTTCAAAACCGGGTTCCAAATCGCACCGCAGATGTTTTACAGGCAAATCGAGCACGGTGTGACCATTTTGGCCACCGGGGCATTACCAAACCAACCCAAAGAATATCTTTTGGGGGAACATAAAAAGGTCATGACCCAACTCGATATGGATGCGATGCTTGAAAATCATCCGGAAGACGTCAAGGATTTTACCAATATTGTCATGGTTCAGTGTGTCGGGTCCCGGTGTTCGGAAAATCCTAACTGTTCACGTATCTGTTGCCAATCTGCGGTTAAAAATGCGCTCAGGATGTTGGAAATCAATCCAACGGCTAAAATCTTTGTTTTGTATCGAGATATGCGAACCTATGGATTTTATGAAGATTATTATAAAAAAGCCCGTGAAAAGGGTGTTATTTTTGTTCAATATGGGGCAAATGAACCACCCGAAGTTCAAGCCGTTGACGAGCAGGTGAGAGTCACATTTAATGATCCGATATTAAAACGAAAAGTATCGGTTTATGCGGACTGTCTTTGCCTAAGCACAGGGTTTATTGCCGACGAGGAATCCACGGAAGATTTGGGCAGGATATTCCACATTCCGAAAACCATTGATAACTATTTTCTTGAAGATCATATCAAACTCAGACCTATAGATCTGCCGGTCCCGGGATTTTTTGTGGCCGGTACGGCCCATGCGCCCAAGACCATTCGTGAGTGTATTGCTCAGGCCCAGGCTGCGGCAAGCAGGGCCCATTCCATGTTGGCCAGAGATACGCTAAATCTCGGAGCTGCAATTGCACGGGTGGAGAAAGAGAAGTGTGCGGCCTGTTTGATCTGCGTCCGGGCCTGCCCCTTCAGTATCCCATTCATTAATGATGACGGATATTCTGAAATCGATCCAACCAAATGCCATGGATGCGGCATATGTGCCGCTGAATGTCCGGCCAAGGCCATTCAACTCATGCAATATGAAGATGACCAGATCATGGCTAAATTGACGGGACTTTTAGAAAGGGTGAACTAATGGAAAA
>Ga0224503_10000710_pt1 | contig 10020 bp, 9 predicted proteins | sample SF_Oct11_sed_USG_2_FD_169106 | JGI IMG/M metagenome (GOLD analysis project Ga0224503, IMG submission 169106) | Sediment microbial communities from San Francisco Bay, California, United States - SF_Oct11_sed_USGS_21 | ecosystem: Environmental > Aquatic > Marine > Sediment | place: USA: California...
TTTTATCCCCAAACGCCTCCACCGTCTCACCCAACAGCTGATGGCTTCCATCAAAAACCAGGCCGAAGCCTGCGTGGACCAACCAGAATCCAATTGAAATGACGCCGCTTTTCTTAAACTGTTCAAACGGCCAAACAGACGGTACCGGAATAATATTGATGATCAGAAACAATATCGTAAAGGAGAAGAAAACACTTGCTTCTAAAAGCAAAAGAAAATATTAGTTTTTAATATTGAACTGTGGAGCGAACCGGCAGGTTTTCTTCTGCTGGCTCGATACGTTTAGATTCACTCTGTTTCCAAATTTCAGCACCTGATGCTTCTAACTCGAAAATTCCGGGCGCAATCTTAATACAACATTCTTCCCTTTTTAGGGTTATCATCTTCTATTGTCATTATGCTGTGTTTCAGGTGCCTCTCGAACCCTAAGCTGCAATAATCAGGCGTTCAGCTCCGGGCTTGACGATCAATTAGCGGGGCTTATTTCACCTCTATGTATTAAATTGGAATTTAAGTTTTTGTCTTTAATATGTCTCTATCAACAATTCAGCAAACAGCAAATTTGATTTGAAAACAGTCTAACACAAAGGCAGTCGGCAGGGCTTATGAAAATCGGAATTGTGGGTTGCGGTTTCGTCGGCAGCTCCGGCGCACTTGCAATTGCGTTTGAAGGCAAAGCCAACGAGCTGATACTGGCTGATCTGAATGCAGATTCGGCCAAAGCACATGCCGAAGATATCCTGCATGCCACGCCATTCAGCGAACCGATACGCGTGGCAGCCTATCCCTGCCCCGTCTGTTGAAAGCCAGAGGGATTGAAGCGACGATTCAGCCGATACTCTCAAAAAAAGTAGTGAGATATTAAAAGAAGCTGCCGATGAACTCGATTTTTAAAGGCAGGCTCCGATGAAGCGGAGATGGAAGATATGACTGATTCGTTACTGGTATTGCCCTTTTTGATCATCTTCACAGCTGCACTGGCGGCGGCCCTCTTTGGCCTGCCACAGCTCAGTCGGAGGATTAGTGTAAGTCGGCTCAGCTGGATTTTGGCTCTAGCACCTCTGACCTCATTCGTATTGCTATTGTCGTACCTGCCTGACCTTCAAACCAAAATGGCTCTTACCTGGCGCATCACATGGCTCCAATCCGAAGGGCTTAATTTGAGGCTGTATTTCGATGGCCTCAGTGCTCTTTTCGCCTATTTGATAACTTTTATCGGTACATTGGTCGTTGTTTACGCCGGGCAGTATTTTAAAGGGAATCAGGGTGCCTGGCGTTTTTTAACATACATCCTTCTTTTTATGGCTGCCATGCTCGGCCTGGTCATGGCCGGCGATGTTATCACCCTGTTTATCTTCTGGGAGGCAACCAGTATCATCTCATTTCTTTTAATTGCATACAAAACCGACGATAAAGCTGCCCGGCAGGGCGCATTCAAATCCTTGTTTATTACCGGCGGCGGCGGTATTGCCCTGTTTATCGGTTTGCTCATCGTAAGTTATGTATGCGGCGGAACCAGTTTCATCTCAATCTTAGATAAAGGGGATATCCTGCGCCGGCACGACTTTTATCCGCTGATGTTAGGACTGATAGCTGCGGGCGCATTCACCAAAAGCGCCCAGTTCCCTGCGCACATCTGGCTGCCTGAAGCGATGAGTGCGCCCACACCGGCCAGTGCCTATTTGCATTCGGCCACAATGGTCAAAGCGGGCATTTACCTGATGGCGCGCCTGAATCCGGCCCTGGGTATGACAGAAACCTGGTTCTGGTTGCTGACGCTAACGGGTATGATCACCATGCTGACCGGAGCTTATCTGGGATTGAAACAGAAGGATTTAAAAGCCGTACTGGCCTATTCGACAATTTGCCAGCTGGGCATGCTGATGATGATGATCGGTCAGGATACGGAAATCGCATTCAAAGCTCTCGTCATCGGTATTTTGGCCCATGCCTTGTACAAAAGTTCATTGTTTTTGGTGGTCGGCATTGTGGATCATGAAACGGGCACGCGGGATCTTCGACGCTTAGGCGGAATGCGGCGGGCCATGCCCTATACATTTATCATCGGCACGATTGCGGCCCTGTCCATGGCGGGTTTACCGCCGTTATTCGGTTTTCTGGCGAAGGAGACTTTGCTCGCGACTGCCGTGCACCCTTCTTTACCCAGTTCCTTGATGTGGCTGTTTCCCACGGCGAGCATTATTACGGGAGCGCTCATGCTGGCGATGTCCGGTATGTTGGTATGGGATACGTTTATGGGTAAACCGCGAGATCCAGCCGTTCAGGGCCACGAAGCCCCAAAACTAATGCTGCTTGCACCTGCAATCCCGGCCATCCTCTCTTTGGTGATTGGTTTATTGCCCGGACCCAGGGAAGAAGCTGCCTTACTGGCCGCTGCGGCCAGCTCCGCGCACGGCTTCAAGGTTAAGGTGTCCCTCGCCCTGTGGACCGGTTTGAATATACCGCTTATGTTATCGGGTGTCGCAATCGGTCTGGGGGTTTTATTGTTCATCTTTCGCCAACGGTTGAGGGAATTTCAAACGCGTATCATTATAAAGCTGTCTTTTAATGCAGTCTACAAGTGGGTCATCAAGGGCATCGAGATGATTGCACGCTGGTCCACACGCCTGCAACAAGGCAAGCTACGGACCTATCTGGCGATTATGTTGGCAAGTGCTATTTTTTTGGTCATCGGCTATGGCCGCCTGCCATTTTCAATAAGCTTTTCGAATATCACCTGGCCAAAATTCAATTTTGGTGGCGAGCTCGCCATTCTGCGGATCTTTGCCCTGTATCTTACGGTGGGTGCGGCACTTGCCAGTGTGCTGCTGAAGACCGACTTCAGCGCTATATTGGCCATGGGCGCATCCGGTTTGGGAATCGCCGTATTGATGGCTCTCGAACCGGCTCCGGATGTGGCTCTGGTGCAGATCGTGGTGGACATTCTGGCAATGGTCATCTTAGTGCTGGCCTTGGCGCGTTTACCTCAGCCACAACACCACCATGCGCAAAATATCAGTTTTCCGAAAGATCGGCCCAACCTGATCCGAGACGGCTTGATTGCTGCTGCCGGCGGCATGATCATGATGCTCATTACTTTTTTCATGCTTATCTCTCGGCCTCGCCAAAGTGTCGTTACCCAATTTTATAAAGCCAATGCCGAATCAATGACCGGATCCAAAAGCATCGTAGGCGCTATTCTTATGGATTTTCGCGCCCTGGACACCTTGATGGAGATTACCGTTTTCAGTGTGGCTGGCTTGGGTATCTATACATTGTTGCGATTTGCTGCCGGAAAATTTTGCGATCCTCTGAGATCGGTAGATGACCCCGTTAGCTCCGAGGTAAACACCTGGCCTACTTACGGTATTGGTGGGCGCCAGACTTCTTCGTTCATTCATTCCCTGGCTTACGTCGCCTTGCCGCTAACGATGCTCATTGCCGTATTTCATATGATGTACGGGCATGAGAGGCCCGGAGATGGGTTTACTGCCGGCGTTATCGTCAGTCTGGCAGTCGGGTTTTGGTACGTGGTATTCGGCTATGAGGAGACTCGCCGCCGTTTATACTGGTTAAAAGCGTCTGCGTTGATCGGCACAGGTATTTTGCTTGCGATCGCCGTCGGTATCGCAGCCGCTTTGGTTAAAGACAGCTTTCTTGCAAATGTGGATTTCGGCAAAATGCTGGGACTGACGCTACCCAAAGGTTTTCATCTGAGTACATCTTTTTTATTTGAAGTTGCAATTTGCCTGAGCGTCCTGGGCAGCGCAATTCATATGATCAACACACTTGGGCGTCCAAGCGAAAATAGCACAAATCAATCGGCATCGGCAAAAGATTAGAGACCCGGAAAACATGGCATATACCGGTCGATTGATGTTCCCCAGGGAATCGACAAAGGGTTTTAAGTGAAAAAATTATTTATGGGAGAGATTGATAGATGGAAATTATCACCGCCTTTGCGGTCGGGTTGTTGTTTGCAATCGGCATCTTTCAAACCTTGCGCCGCAATATTCTTCGTTCAGCGATTGGCTTAGTTCTGCTGGCAAGTGCCATCAACTTGTTTTTGCTTAGCAGTGGCGCCTATAACGGCATTGAGCCGGCCTATGTCAGTGAAACGGGCAACATACAAAGTGATGCACTACCCCAGGCTTTGATATTAACGGCTATTGTCATCAGCATGGGGGGAACCGCGTTTGTCCTGGCCATGATTAACATCATTTCAACCCGCTACAAAACACGTGATATGGATGAAGTAAACGGATTGAAAAATTAATGTAAGCGTTAAACTTCGGCATTAAAGATGTTGACAGAACACATGATACTAACCCCTGTTTTGATACCCCTGATTGGCGCGATGATTGCGTTGCTGATGCGGCGAACGTATCGGCTGCAAGCCGGGTGGTCGCTGGCGACCATTTTAGTTTCGCTGATGGTCAGCATTTGGCTGCTGACAAAGGTGTGGCGCAGCGGGCAGCCAATCGTGTCACAGGTTGGCGGCTGGACTGCACCATTCGGGATTTCATTGGTTGGAGACCCACTATCGGTTCTTTTTGTGGTCATGAGCCAATTCGTCTTCGCAACGGGGATTGTGTATGCGATGGGCAGCAAAGATTCTGTGGTGCGCTATCCGATGTTCTTCCCACTGTTTCTTATTTTGGCTACCGGTCTGACCGGCACTTTTCTAACCGGTGATTTGTTCAACATGTATGTCTTCGCCGAATTAATCGTAATTTCAGGCACCGTCCTTACCGCTGTCTCTGATGACTGGCACGGCACCGAAGCTGCCTATAAATATTATTACATCAGCTTAATCGCCTCTTTTTTCATGCTGATTGGTATCGGTTGTCTGTATGCCGCATACGGTACTCTGAATATGGCGCAGCTGGCCGAGCGAATTGCAATAGAGAATAATCGACCGCTGTTGCTGGCCGGTATAACTTTTCTGATGGCCACTTTTATGGTCAAAAGCGCTGTATTTCCATTCCATTTCTGGCAGCCCGACTTTCATGCGGCAGCACCGACAGCCGTCAGCGCAATGTTGTCCTCAGTTGTCGTTAAACTGGGCATTTACGGTTTACTGCGCATGACGACGCTGCTATTTGTCGGCCACGCACCGATGATCCGCGGATTTCTGGTCGTTCTGGGTGTCATCGGGGTTGCATTTGGAAGCTTTTCAGCTGTCGGTACACACAATGCCAAGCGTATGCTTGCTTATTCCACCTTATCTCAAATTGGATTCATCCTGATCGGTATCGGATGGGGTACCCCACTGGCGGTTGCAGCGGCAATTGTATTTACCGTTAACCATAGCTTTATTAAATCGGCCATGCTCATGCTGGCGGGCTACCTCGCCAGCCGGGCCTCGATCAAGTCAGCGTCCTTTGAGGTTGTCAGCGGCATTGGCAAAGCACTGCCACTGGCAGGTATATTGTTTTTTATCGGCAGTCTGGCACTGGCTGGAATTCCACCGACAAACGGTTTTATCAGTAAGCTGCTGCTTTTTCGCAGCGGCATTGATGCCGGTCAGGTAGAAACAGTGTTGCTTGTTGGTCTGGCAAGCGTGTTGACCCTTTTTTACTCCATGCGCGCCTTTCAGCGCATTTGGTGGCATAATCCGCCGGCAGACAGCAAGGTCAAACCAGGCGGGGATCGCCTCTTAGCACCCATTTTATTGATTGGTATGGTGGTGGTTTTGGGCCTTTGGGGAGATCTGCTCGTTAATCTGGCACGGGATACCGGTCAATGGCTGGATAATCCAGCCGGCTATATTCAGGCTGTCCTAAGGAGATAAAGATGACCCATCGCATTTTAGTTGTTTTGATTGTATGCATTATTTATTTGGCAGGTACATCGAATCTTGAGTGGCGTAATATCGCTTTGGGAGTAATGATTTCTATAGGGATCGTTTTACTGATTCGTCCCCGCCCGCGTCCGATGGACTGGCACCGCTTTCCGATGGCCATGGTTGCACTGGCCCAATATGTGGTCATCCTCGCTTATGATTTGATCGCCAGCGGGCTCCGAACTGCCCGCATCGTGCTGAATCCGGACTTGCCCATAAAGCCCGGAATTATTGCAATTCCGTCTGAATGTAATTCGGAAATGGGCACGGCCCTGAGCGCTCATGCGATTACGCTGACACCAGGCACAATGGTGGTCGAAATCGACGCAAATGGCGTGATGTATACCCATTGCCTTGATGTCACCGATGTGGACAAACAAATAGCAAAAGCGCAAAAAATGCGCCAAAAATTGCTGAAAAAAATTTTTATTTAAATGGATTAAATTATGGAGACGGTATTAAACGTGGTGCTCTGCACAAGCCTCGCCTGTCATATTGTCATGATGGACATTGCTATCTGGCGGGTGTGGCGGGGAGAAAACGCCATTGATCGCCTGATTGGGGTCGACTTGCTCGGCACCTTAACTGCAGCAGTTCTAATCCTGGTCGCGCTCATCAGCCAGCGTGGTATCTATATTTCCGTGGCAATCGGATTGGCCGTTCTGAGCTTTGTCGGCACCATTGCACTGGCCAAATGCCTGACGGACAAAAAAATGTTTTGAGTAAAGGAGAATTCCATGAGTATGCTATTACAACTGATCGCCATTGCAGCGGTAGGCATCGGAACATTTTTTTCAGTCATCGGGGTGCTGGGATTTTTGCGTCTACCGGACGTATTCGCGCGCCTGCATGCCACCGGCAAAGTCAATGTGTTTGGTGTCGTTCTGCTGCTGATTGCCACTATGGCCAGGGCTCAACTGGAGTGGGGGGTTTCCTTGATATTAATTTGTTTTCTGATGATTACCGGCCCGGTTACCGCCCATGCAATCGGTTCAGCCGCCAAACGTCTTGGTCTGCCCATGAAGCGTGCGGTTCGGGATGATCTGGCCCGGGATCTAAATTCCCCGAAATAAAGTTCAACGAAAATGCGCCATGCGTATGTCATAAAGCTATCAGGAAACGAACATGGAACCGTTAAAAAAAGCTAAAAATTTCAAAGGTCCTCAGGGTCCGCTTGTTCTGGCAATTCTAGATGGTGTCGGGATCGGCACCTGTGCGGAAGGCGATGTGGTCAGCCGGGCAAATACGCCGACGCTGGATTGGCTGGCTCAAAACGCCCTGGCCGCAAAGCTCAAAGCTCACGGAACGGCAGTCGGCATGCCCTCGGATTCGGATATGGGCAACAGTGAGATCGGGCACAACGCCATCGGCTGCGGCCGCGTTTTTGCCCAGGGCGCCAAGCTGGTAAAAGAATCCATCGAAAGCCGCTCCCTTTTTGAGGGAGACATCTGGAAAGAATTAATTGAGAACGTCGTCAGCCATGATTCCAGGCTGCATTTTATGGGCCTGTTCTCAGACGGTAACGTCCACAGTCATATTGATCATCTGGAGGCCATGCTGGCCGAGGCGAAAAATCAGGGCGTTAAAAAAGCCTGCGTTCATATCCTGCTGGATGGGCGCGATGTGCCGCCGACCTCGGCCTTAGAATATGTCGACCGACTCGAAGAATTTTTGTCTGCGCTTGAAAAGGACGGCAAAATTGATTTTGCGATTGCATCCGGCGGCGGTCGCATGAAAATAACCATGGACCGCTATCAGGCCAACTGGGGTATGGTTGAACTGGGATGGAAAACCCATGTACGGGGTGAGGGCCGAAAGTTCGAATCCGCCCGTGAGGCGATTGAAACATTGCGTCAGGAAGACCCGGGTGTCATCGATCAGGATCTTCCGCCCTTTGTCATCGGCCGCAACAACGCGCCCTTAGGGCCCATTGAGGAAAATGACAGCGTCATTTTTTTTAATTTCCGCGGTGATCGAGCCATCGAGATCAGCAAGGCTTTTGAAGAAGATGAATTTGACAAATTCCTGCGGGGACCCAAGCTTAATGTAAAATATGCCGGCATGATGCAATACGACGGTGATGCGCTGATTCCGCAAAAGTATCTGGTTAATCCGCCCGGGATTGACCGCACCGTCGGCGAGTATCTGGTCAAGGCCGGCGTAAAGCAGCTGGCCATCAGTGAAACCCAGAAATTTGGCCATGTGACCTATTTTTTTAATGGCAACCGCTCCGGCAAGTTCGACGATTCTTTAGAGGATTACATCGAGGTGCCCTCTGACATTGGCCCCTTTGAGCAACGACCCTGGATGAAAGCCGCCGAGATTACCGACAAGGTTGTTGAAGCCATCCTGAGCGGCACATACGATTTTATCCGGCTCAATTACGCCAACGGCGATATGGTCGGGCATACCGGTATCCCCCAGGCAGTTGAGATTGCGGTTGAGACCGTCGATTTGTGCCTGGCCCGGCTTGTCAGGTCGGTAAAAAAGGCCAATGGTATCCTGATTGTTACAGCGGATCACGGAAATTCAGATGACATGTATGAGTGCAATTATAAAACGGGCGAAGTCATTTACGATGAGAAAACCGGAGAGCCCAAACCGCGAACCGCCCATTCACTCAATCCGGTATTTGCCTATGTGTACGAGCCCACCGGCAGTATAAAGATGACACTTTCGAACCAGAGGGATCCGGGTATCAGCAATCTGGCGGCAACGTGTTTGACGCTGCTGGGTTTTGAACCGCCGGAAGATTATACCCCGAGCATCGTTGAAATTTCTGGATAGCTTATTATCAATGCAAATCCTAAACCGTTTAAAAATGACAGCAAGGAGGTGACGTATGGCAACAACAATCGGTCTAATGGGCTTTGGCAGGATCGGAAGAAATTTATTCCGGATTCTTTACCAGAGCGAAGACATTAAACTTGCCGCCATCAGTGACATTGCCGATCACAAGGCACTGGAGTACCTCTTGCGCTTCGATACGATTCTGGGGCCTTTCCCCGACGAGGTCAGCGTAGAGGAAGGCAACCTCTATGTGATCGGCCGCCAGATACCCATGCTTTCTGAAAAAGAACCCGGCGATGTTCCCTGGGGAGACCTGGGGGTGGACACGGTAATTGAAGCCACCGCCCAGCATCGGACCCGGGAGGACTTTGAAAAGCATCTAAAGCAGGGCGCCAAGCGCGTGATTCTATGCGTACCCCAGAAGACACCACCGGATATCACCGTGGTGATGGGGGTCAACGATGATCAGCTCAAACCGGAACACCGGATTGTTTCCAATGGGTCCTGCACGGCCCATTGTGCCGCACCGGTGGCCAAAATTCTCAACGAGGCTTTTGGTATTCAGCGAGCGTTCTTAAGTACCGTTCACGCCTATACCAACCAGCAACGCCTGGCGGATGTGCCTTCCGAGGATAAACGGCGCGGCCGCGCTGCAGCCGAAAATATCATCCCCCAGGAAACCAACGCCGCCCAGGTGGTCACTGAACTAATTCCGGACCTTGCCGGACGGCTGAGTGGCGCCTCCATGAACGTACCGGTCCCCAACGGGTCGGTGGTGGATTTGGTCTGCTGGCACGAGAAACCGGTGACGGAACTGGCGATAAACGAGGTGATCCGAACCGCAGCGGCTTCGGATAAATGGCGGGGGATTCTGAGCTACGAGGATGACCCCATTGTTTCCAGTGATATTATTCGCAGCACCTACTCCAGCACTTTCGATTCTATGGCAACAATGGTCCAGAAGGAAAACGTTTCCAAAACACTGTCCTGGTACGACAATGGCTGGGGGTACGCCCATCGGGTGGTTGATTTGATTAAAAAGTTTATGGAAATAGACAAGGAGGCCGCATAATGGCTATTCAAGTTGGCATAAACGGCTTCGGCCGTATCGGCCGGAGTGTATATCGGATTATCAGTGATCGGAACGACATGGAAGTGGTTGCGATCAACGACTTGTTTGACAATGAGCAACTCGCCTACCTCCTCAAATATGATACCGTCATGGGCATTTTTGATAAGGAGGTAACTGCGGAATCAGACGCCATGACCGTCGACAATCACCGGGTGGTGATGACCGAACATCGCGATCCGGCGCAGATCCCCTGGAAGGATTTAGGTGCTCAATTTGTGATAGAATCAACCGGTGTTTTCCGTACTCGCGAACC
>Ga0224503_10000714_pt1 | contig 9999 bp, 8 predicted proteins | sample SF_Oct11_sed_USG_2_FD_169106 | JGI IMG/M metagenome (GOLD analysis project Ga0224503, IMG submission 169106) | Sediment microbial communities from San Francisco Bay, California, United States - SF_Oct11_sed_USGS_21 | ecosystem: Environmental > Aquatic > Marine > Sediment | place: USA: California...
CCCGCAGCTCGACGGTGAAGTCAGCGTCGCAGGGCTAAGCAGCCCCGTTTCGGTCGAAAGGGACGCGGACGGCATACCCGTCATTACGGCGTCGAACCGCATGGACCTGGCTTTTGCCACGGGCTACGTGCACGGTCAGGACCGCTTTTTTCAAATGGACCTGATTCGCCGCCAGGCGGCAGGCGAGTTGGCCGAGCTGGTCGGCGCAGCGGCGATTGGCGTCGACAAGCGCTATCGCTTCCATCGATTCCAGACGCGAGCGCAGTCTGTATGGGACCTCGCTACGGATGAGGACAAGTCGCTGTTGGAGGCCTACGCGAGCGGCGCCAATGCCGGGTTGCAGTCGCTGTCCTCGAGGCCATTTGAATACTTCGTGCTCGGCGGCGAACCGGTGCCGTGGCAGGCACAGGATTCCCTGCTGGTCATGTATGCCATGTACATGCAGTTGAATGACTCGCGCGCCAGCAAGGAAGTCCGTCGTGGCCTCGCGCACAGCGTTCTTCCCGAAGAAGTTTATCGATGGATGTATCCGCAGGGCACGCCATGGGACGCACCGATCATGGGCGAACCACGCACTGTCACTCCTATTCCGGCTGCAAACGTATTCTCGCTGCGAGATGTAACAGATGATGCGGAACCGGCCCGAGAACAGGGTCGCTACCCGCTGCGCGGCAGCAATAACTGGGCCGTCTCGGGGGCATTGACGGCCAACGGGCGCGCCATCGTATCGAACGACATGCACCTTGGGCTCAATAACCCGAACATCTACTACCAGGCGAGAATTATCGTCACGGGACCGGGCAGTCTCGATGTGACAGGCGTGACGTTGCCTGGCGGGCCGTTCGTCGTTGCCGGCAGCAACTCGCAAGTTGCCTGGGGCTACACGAACAGCTACGGCGACTGGACCGACGCTGTGGTCATCAGGCCCGGTGCAACGGAAGGGACGTATAAGACGCCGGAGGGCGATCGCGCGTTCGAATCCTACGTCGAGGTGATCAATGTCAAGGGCGGCGACCCGGTCGAGTACGTCGTTCGCGAAACTATCTGGGGCCCGATTCTTGACGATATTGAGTATCCGGACGGGGAGGTTGCGGTCAGCTGGATTGCACACAAGCCCGAAGGTATCAACCTGCGCATCCTGGATCTCGAGACGGTGACCTCGGTGGCCGAGGCACTGGGCGTGGCGAATACCATGTCGATGCCCCCGCAAAACTTCGTTACGGGCGATGCGGGCGGCAACATCGGCTGGACGATTGCGGGCCAGATTCCGCGGAAGACAGGCTTCGACGCGATGTTGCCAGCGGACTGGAGCGAGGAACACGGCTGGCAGGGGTGGCGTGCGCCGGACGAGTATCCGCGCATTGTGAATCCCGAAAGCGGCCGTATCTGGACGGCGAACGCCCGCGTCGCGGATGCAGAGGCCCTGCGAATTGTTGGTGATGGCAGCTATGATCTCGGCGCTCGCGCCCGCCAGATCCGTGATGGTTTGTTCGCGAAGGACACGTTCACGCCCGGGGACATGCTGGCCATTCAGTATGACGACAGGGCGCTGTTCCTGTCTCGCTGGCGAGAACTGTTGTTGCGGGTCCTTGATGAGGAGGTGGTCTCACGCAGTGCGGACCTGGCCGAATATCGGGAGCTCGTGGAAGACTGGATTCCGCGGGCGACACCGGAATCGGTTGGGTATCGGCTCGTGCGCGCATTTCGACTCGAAGTTGAGCGACGTGTTTTTCATGCGCTCATGGCACCCGTGCGTGAACGATTTGGCGACAATGCCCCGTTGCGGCTCAGTAACCAGTTCGAAGCAGCGCTGTGGGCGCTGGTGACCGAGCAACCCCTGCACATGTTGCCGCAGGACTATGACAGCTGGCCGGCGTTTCTCGTCGCGGCCGTTGAGGCGAACATCAGCTACTTCCACGAACGCTATGACGGGCCACTGTCGGAGCGGACCTGGGGTGAAGTAAACACCGCGGCCATTCGGCACCCGCTGAGCAGCAGCATTCCGCTTGTTGGCCAATATCTCGACATGCCGGCTGAACCGCTAAACGGCGATCTCGACATGCCCAAGGCGCAGGGGCCTGCATTTGGCGCCTCGGAGCGCTTTTCCGTGTCTCCGGGAGACGAGGAAAACAGCATTCTGCACATGCCAACGGGGCAGAGCGCTCATCCGCTGTCAGATTTTTTCGGGCGGGGCCATGAAGACTGGGTGCAGGGGCTGCCCAATGCCTTTTTGCCGGGTGAGCCGGTCCACATACTGACGCTGACCCCTGATAGACGGTAAAATGGCAGGCCGCGCTCACCACGGAAACAGCAATGGCTGATAAGAAATTCACTGGCACGAGTTCCTACATCGCAACGGACGACCTGAAGATGGCTGTCAACGCTGCGGTCACACTCGAGCGTCCAATCCTCGTAAAAGGCGAACCGGGTACTGGTAAGACTCAGCTCGCAATTGAGGTGGCGCGTTCGCTCGGCAAGCCGTTGTACGAGTGGCATATCAAGTCGACCACGAAAGCGCAGCAGGGACTCTACGAATATGATGCCGTCGCGCGGCTGCGCGACTCGCAGCTCGGCGATGATCGCGTGCACAATATCGGCAACTACATCGTGCGTGGCAAGATCTGGGAAGCGTTCGAATCGGATGAGCAGCCGGTTCTGCTTATTGACGAAATTGACAAGGCCGACATCGAATTTCCCAACGATCTCCTCCGCGAACTGGATCGCATGGAGTTCTATGTCTATGAGACGAAGAAGCTCGTGGAAGCCAGGCACCGGCCAATAATCGTCATCACGAGTAATAACGAAAAGGAACTGCCTGACGCGTTCCTGCGGCGTTGTTTCTTCCACTACATCAAGTTCCCAGACCAGGAAACGATGACGGAAATCGTCGACGTGCATTTTCCGAACCTCAAGAAAGATCTCCTGGCGGAGGCGCTAAAGGCGTTTTACAAGGTGCGTGATGTGCAAGGTCTGAAAAAGAAACCATCGACATCCGAGCTGCTCGACTGGATCAAGTTATTGCTCGCCGAGGATATTCCGCCTGAAGTCCTGCGCAGCGAAAACGGCCGGAGCGCCATACCGCCGTTGTATGGGGCATTGTTGAAAAACGAGCAGGACGTGCACCTGTTCGAGCAGCTTGTGTTCCTGGACCGGCGCACGAACCCGCAATAATTCCATGCTGTTATCGTTTTTCTACATGCTTCGTGAAGGCGGTATGAAAACGTCGATCACGGAATTGCTGACCTTGCTCGAGGCAATGAAGCAAGGCCTGGCAGGGCAAAGCGTGGATGATTTCTACTATCTCGCGCGCACTACACTTGTGAAGGATGAGTCGGAACTCGACCGCTTCGACCGCATATTCGGTGCCTACTTCAAAGGCGTGGAAGATTCCCTGAGCGACCTTTTCCAGGAAATTCCCGAGGATTGGCTGCGGCACCATGCCGAACTCGCATTGACAGAGGAAGAGCGTGCGCAGATCGAGTCGATGGGCGGATTCGAAGAGTTGATGCGTGCGTTACAGGAACGCCTCGACGAGCAGGACGAACGGCATGAAGGTGGGAGCAAGTGGATTGGCACTGCGGGCACTTCTCCGTTTGGAGCCTATGGCCATAACCCGGAGGGAGTTCGCATAGGGCAAGAGGGCTCGCGTAACAGGAGCGCTGTCAAAGTCTGGGATAAGCGCGACTATCGCAACCTGGACGATTCTCTCGAACTGGGTACCCGCAATATCAAAGTAGCGTTGAGACGCTTGCGGAAGTTCGCACGCGAGGGCGCCGCAGATCAGCTGGACCTCGACGACACGATCGACAAGACGGCGCGCAATGCCGGATTGCTGGATATCCGGATGGTTCCAGAGCGTCACAACGCGATCAAGGTCCTGTTATGTCTCGACATCGGCGGATCGATGGATGATCACGTGCGCATCTGCGAAGAGATGTTTTCAGCGGCGCGAAGTGAATTCAAGCATCTCGAGTATTTTTATTTCCACAATTTCATTTATGAGAGTCTGTGGAAAGACAATCGCCGCAGACATTCGGAAAAGACACCGACGCTGGATATCGCGCACAAGTATGGATCAGACTACAAGCTGATATTTGTCGGGGACGCAACTATGAGTCCCTACGAAATCGTATACGCCGGGGGCAGTGTGGAGCACTGGAACGAGGAGCCTGGTTCTGCCTGGATCAAGCGGTTGCTGAATACGTATCCGAAAGCGGTCTGGCTGAATCCCGAGCCGCAGGATCGCTGGGAGTACACGCCATCAACGAAGCTGATTCGCGAAATAATGGATGACCGCATGTTCCCGCTGACGATCGCGGGACTGGACGACGCGATCAAGGAACTGCATTGAGGCGTCGGGCTCTGAGGCCCGTCTGTGGCAAAAGTGGCTTTAGCTGCGATTCACTAATTCTTTGAGATCGGCCAGGACCTGTGCCGAGTGCTCTTCAGGGTCCACCTTTTCGTAGTGCTTCGCGATGATGCCGTCAGGCCCAATGATGAATGTCTGGCGTTTGGCTACAGTCATGCCGAGCATGCGCGTCTTGACGCCATAAGACGTTGCGGCCAGGCCTTCAATATCAGCGAGCAACGGGAATGGCAGGCCGTACTCTTCGGCGAAGGCCTTATGGGACTCGAGATCATCGAGGCTGACGCCGAGAATCTGAGCGTTGAGTTCCTTGTATGCGAAGATGTTGTCACGAAACTCGCAGGCCTCGGTTGTACAACCGGGTGTGTCATCCTTGGGATAGAAATACAGGACTACCCATTGGTCGCGATAGTCTTCCAGCGAATGCAACTGACCATGTTGATCGGACAGTTCAAACTCCGGAGCCGCGTCGCCTACCTTTACCTGGTTATTTGCGAGGCCTGCGGACGTAAAGCTCAGAACAACTGCGAGCAGGGTGGCAGCCGTGATGGCTAGTGCAATATTTCGCGTCATGGTACGAGTCCTTTAAATGCGCGGGCATTATAATACGATCCTGATAGTAGTGTTGAGGCGAACAGGAAACTTACTATGACCGAGCCGCGAAACGATGTAAAAACGGCACTCGTGATGCCGGGCGGCGGCGCGCGTGGCGCGTTTCAGGTCGGCGTTCTAAAGGCTCTGGCGGAACTCCTGCCGCGCGATATCGCCAATCCGTTTCCGGTGATCAGCGGCACGTCGGCGGGTGCGGTGAACTCCGTCGTTCTGGCATCGAGGGCGCAGCACTATCGTTCGGCAATAGCAGAGCTTGAGCACGTATGGGGGCATTTTCGCTGTCACCACGTCTACAGAACCGACCACCTGACGATGCTCAGGAGCAGCCTGCACTGGCTGGCAGCGCTGGTGCTTGGCGGTTGGCTGGTCGGCATGCCCAAGTCGCTGCTCGACAATTCCCCTTTGCGAGCGATGCTCAGCCGCAGCGTGCGTTTTCCGCGAATTCAGGATGCCATCGATGACGGGTACCTGGACGCGGTCGCTGTGACGGCAGCCGGTTATGCGTCGGCGCGGTCCACGTCCTTCTTTGAAGGCAGCCCGGAGCGGGAGCCGTGGGAGCGCACGCGCCGACTGGGCAAGAGGACGGAACTGAACCTGGACCACCTCATGGCGAGTATCGCCGTACCAATGGTGTTTCGACCCGTACGCATTGGTAACGAGTACTTTGGCGACGGCGCCATGCGGCAGGCGACGCCATTGAGCCCGGCCGTGCACCTTGGAGCCGACCGGATCCTGGTGATCGGTATTCGCGACGAGACGGGCGATAAGGAACCGGAGGTCGCCGAAGAGCCGCCAAGTTTTGCGCAGATTGCCGGCTACATGCTCGATACGTTGTTCATGGACGGCCTGTACTCAGACCTTGAGCGCATAACCCGCATCAACGAGTTGCTCGACACGTATCCTGATGAAGTAACCACGGTGGGCGACACCACGATGCGCCCAATCGATACAATGCTGATCGTCCCCAGCGAGGATCTGCGCGTTATTGCACATAAGCACCGCGCAGAATTGCCGTTTGCTATTCGAGCCCTGTTGCGAGGTGTGGGCGGTGGCGACCCGGGAGAGAACCGGCTGCTGAGTTTCCTCTTATTCGAGCGAGCCTACACACGGGAACTCATTGCGCTTGGCTATCGTGACGCGATGAACGTCAAGGATGAACTCGTGGATTTCGTTACCGGACGTGACGTTCCGCGACTCTTCGCACCCGGCTGGATCAAGAAGGACCTGAGTGCCTTCACCTAGGCCCGAAGTACCAGGTACCTGGCCTAGATCAGGAAGGCAGCGCCGAGACCGAGGAAGGCCACGTAGCCGACAACGTCAGTGACCGTTGTCAGGACCACGCCACCAGCCAACGCCGGGTCGACTTTTATCCTTTTCAGCGTCAGGGGAATGAAGAAGCCGGCACCGGCCGCGATGACCAGGTTGATTATCATGGCCGCGCCGATGATTGCGCCAATACGCCAGTCACCAAACCACAGGTAGGCGCACATCGATACGATGATCGCCCACCCAATCCCATTGAGTACGCCGACGAGTACCTCTTTCCTGAGTATGCCCGCCGCGTTCGCTCGGTTGATCTGTCCAAGCGCAATCGCGCGCGTGATGATGACGAGAGACTGGGTGCCCGCAACGCCACCCATACTGGGGACAATCGGCATGAGCACGGCCAGGAGCACAATCGCATCGATTGTCGTCTGGAACTGTTCGACGACTGCGGCAGCCAGAAACGCCGTCCCCAGGTTTACGCCGAGCCACAATGCCCGTCTCGTGGCGCTCTTGAAGACGGGAGCGAACATGTCGTCCTCTTCGTCGAGGCCGACGGCACCCATTAACGCATGCTCTGCTTCGTCGCGAATGACATCGACGACATCGTCGACCGTGATGCGACCGAGAACGCGGTTATCCTCATCAACGACAGGTGCCGACAGCAGGTCTCGGTTCTCGAATTCCCAGACAACCTGGTTGGACGGCGTGTGCGCCGGGATCGGCATCAGGTCGGTAGACATCACCTTGGCGACCATGTCGTCAGGATCGTTCGTCAACAGTCGAGAAAGAAACAGCGACCCGATGTAGGTATTGTCTCGACTGACAACAAAGATCGAATCCGTGCCGTCGGCAATCTCCCCGACTACCCGCAAATAGCGGGCGACAACTTCAAGCGTGACGTCAGGACGCACCGTCACGACGTCGATATTCATCAACCCGCCGGCGCTTTCCTCGTCGTATGCGAGAACCTGCTGGAGGCGTTCGTGATCCTGCTTGTCGAGTGACTGCAGGACCTCCTTGGTGACGGTTTCTGGAAGATCGGCGAGCAGGTCGGCGAGGTCGTCAAGCTCCATGCCCTCGGTTGCAGCGATGAGTTCATCGGTGCCCATTCCCTCGAGCAGGCCGTCGCGGACTTCCTCGGCAACTTCGACGAGAACGTCACCTTCAAGGTCATGGTCGACGAGTTCCCAAAGTACAGCGCGATCCTTGAGCGGCAACGACTCGAGCAGACGTGCAACCTCGGACGGATGCAGGCTGTTGACCATGATGCGTGCTGAGCGCATGCGTCCACTGCCGAGCTTTTCCCGGAGGAGTTCGAGGTTGGCTTTTGTGTGCTCTCTCGCTTCCATGCCGGCGGAGTTTAGCAGCTTAGTCCGGATGGAAACGATGCGCGGACAGGCCGTTGTGGCGCGTCTGAACCGGATCGTGGTGTTTTCTCAGGGCGGCGGCAACTTTTTCGGTCATATGGACTGATCGATGCTGGCCACCCGTGCAACCCAGTGCCACGGTCAGGTAGCCGCGATTCGCGTCCCGGTAATGGGGTATCCAGCGAGCAAGGAATGCGCTGATGTCCTCGCACATGGACACGAACTTGTCCTGGCTGTCGAGAAAATCCTGAACTTCCAGATCGAGCCCCGTCAGACCGCGCAATTCGAGGGTCCAGTAAGGATTCGGCAGGCTCCTCAGGTCAAACACGAAATCTGCATCGGTCGGGATGCCGAACTTGAAACCAAACGACTCGATCAGCACAGACAAGGTTTGAGCGGGACGCTGGTCAACGCGTGACCGTATTACGTCAGCAAGCTCATATATGCTTGACTGCGACGTATCGATGATCAGGTCTGCCGAGAGCTGCAATTCGTTGAGAATGCTGCGCTCGGTCGCGATTGCCGCTCTCAGTTGCTTTCCCTTTTCTGCAAGCGGATGGCGTCGACGGGATTCACTGTAGCGCTGCAACAGAATTTCGTCGCTGGCATGCAGGAAGATGATGTCGGTAGTCACGCCTTGCTCGCGTAACTTTTGTAACAGGTCGGGCAGGGCGTCGAGGTTCTTTGTATGACTGCGCGCATCGACACCGACTGCGAGTCGGTTCATCGCCCCGACCTCGTGTGCTCGAACTTCGTTGACCGCTGCAGTCAAAAGGCTGGCGGGCAGGTTATCAATGCAGTAGTAGCCGAGATCTTCGAGAACGTGCAGGGCAACCGACTTTCCGGAGCCGGAAAGCCCGCTGACGATGATCAGGCGCAGTTCGCCTGACATGTCATCTCCGCGCCACTAATCAGGGCGTCGTACAGGTCGCTACTGCTGTTCATCTGGCGAAGGCGGTCCCGCAACTCGAGGTCTGCCAGCACATCAGTGATGAGTTTGATTTCCGCCCGGTGCGTGTTGTCGATATCCTTGGGCAACATCATGCCAAGTACGATATCCACGGGTTCACCGTCCGGGGAATCAAATTCCACGGGCTCCGACAGCTTGATGAGTGCCGCGATGCTGTTTTCAATTCCGCCGACGCGGCAGTGAGGAAATGCGGCGCCTTTGTCCAGGCTTGTGCAGCCGAGGCGTTCGCGGCTGATCAGGCATTCGAAGATATCATCACTTGCGAGATCCGGGTTGTTGCGAATCAGCAGTTCGCTGAGGATTTCAAGACAGTGTTTCTTGCTGCGTGCGGTCGCATTGCACAACACGCCGTCGGGCTTGATGATTTCTTGAAGCTTCATAGGAATTGAATTCTGCGTTGAAATAACCGGCGCGGTTGTAAGCCGCGCCGGCGTTGCCTGGTCAGGCGAAGTTTATTTTATGTTTATCTTTGGCGTGGTGATCGACAAGTCGTTCCTTGTACTTGCGCACTCGCCGTTCGAGCTTGTCGACAAGGCCATCGATTGCGGCGTACATATCTTCTTCGGTGTGATCGCAGTAGATAGTGCCACCGTTAACGCTGGCAGTTGCTTCGGCTTTATGCCTGAGCTTTTCGACGGTCAGGATACATTGGACGTCAGACACGATGTCAAAGTGTCGGGCAATTTTTTCTACTTTTGCGCCGACGTAGTCTCTCATGGATTCAGTTACCTCGACATGATGGCCTGAAACATTCAATTGCATAATGGTCTCCCATATTCTTGATTTACCTGCGGGTTCAGAATAACAGTCTCGGGATCCTCCTTTATGTAGTGTTTTATAATCATTCGATCACCTCGTATCACGAACTCTGCGGTCGCTCGACGAGGGAATATTCATAGCTTCACGGTACTTCGCAACCGTCCGCCTCGCAACTGAAATTCCTTCCTCTTTCAGTAAGTTGGTGATCTTGCTATCACTCAGCGGTTTCGCCGGGTTCTCGGTGCCGATGAGTTTGCGAATTTTCGCGCGAACCGAAGTTGAGGACTGGCCCTCGCCACTGTCCGACGACAGGTGGGAGGAGAAAAAGTACTTGAATTCGAACACACCACGCGGTGTGTGCATGTACTTGTTAGTAGTTACACGTGAAATCGTCGACTCATGCATTCCGATCTCTTCGGCGACATCACGCAAGACCATGGGTTTCATAGCCTCGTCGCCATGCTCCAGAAACGAGGTCTGGCGGGCGACGATGCTGGTGGCTACTTTCAGCAGCGTTTCATTGCGGATCTCGAGACTGCGAATCAGCCAGCGCGCCTCCTGGAGCTGGGATTTAAGAACAGCGTGTTCTCCGCTTCCGCGCAGGAGATTTGCGTACTGCTGGTTGACAGAGAGTCGCGGCACGCCGGTAGGGCTGATCT
>Ga0224503_10000717_pt1 | contig 9968 bp, 7 predicted proteins | sample SF_Oct11_sed_USG_2_FD_169106 | JGI IMG/M metagenome (GOLD analysis project Ga0224503, IMG submission 169106) | Sediment microbial communities from San Francisco Bay, California, United States - SF_Oct11_sed_USGS_21 | ecosystem: Environmental > Aquatic > Marine > Sediment | place: USA: California...
TGAGAACCCTTCAGGAAAAGGTTGTTCCCATTAACAAACAGGCGTTGGTGATCGGAGGCGGTGTGGCGGGAATGAATGCCGCACTCAGTTTGGGCAACCAGGGATTCAATACGGTGTTGGTTGAAAAAGAGGCCGAGCTCGGCGGTTATTCGCGAAAACTTCATCACACCATCGAGGGTGCGGATGTCCAAGTCTACCTTAAAAACCTTATCGACGAAGTGAATGGCCACGACAAAATCGACGTGTTGACCGAAGCCAAAATTACCGGCTTTGAGGGATTCAAAGGGAACTTTGCCACGGAAGTGATGTTAGGCTCAAAAGCAGAAAAACGAAGGATTGAGCATGGCGTTTTTATCGTTGCCACCGGAGCCGGGGAATACCAACCCAAGGAATATCTTTACGAAGATGACGAGCGGGTGGTGACCCAGGTGGAGCTTTCCGATAGGTTAGAAGAAAAAGGCGCCGCCGGTCTTGACAGTGTTGTGATGATCCAGTGTGTCGGTTCCCGAAATGATGAGAATGTTGAATGCTCTAGAATATGCTGCCAGAATGCCGTAAAGAACGCCCTGCACATTAAAAAACTGAATCCGGAGACCCAGGTCTATGTGATGTATCGGGATATTCGGACGTATGGCCTTCTTGAGGATTATTTTACAGAGGCCAGAGAGCAGGGAGTGATCTTTATCCGTTTTGACAGGGATGCACCACCGGATGTTCAAGGCTCGTCCGAAGGAATGCTGGTTACCGTTAAAGATCATATCTTGCAGCAGAACATCGAGATCAGGGCCGATCTTGTGGCTTTAAGCGCCGGGATGGTGGCTGAAGATACCACAGAGGTGAGCCAAGTGATGAAGCTGAATCGAAATACGGAAGGATACTTCATTGAAGCCCATGTCAAACTCCGACCGGTGGACATGCCCAGTGACGGCGTTTTTCTGTGTGGTACGGCCCATGGTCCCAAACTGATCACCGAAGCTATTTCCCAGGCCCAGGCAGCGGCTTCACGCGCAGTGACGTTTCTTGCCAAAGATGCCATTAAGCTCTCTGCCATCACGGCCAAGGTTGATACGGATCATTGTGTTAAATGTCTGACCTGCGTTCGTGCATGTCCGTTTGGTGTGCCGGAGTTTAATACGAACGAGAAACTCATAGAAATCAATGAAGCGATCTGCCATGGATGCGGTGTTTGTGCAAGTATTTGCCCGCGGCAGACCATTCAATTAAGTTATTATGATGATGATCAAATAATGTGTAAAATTGATGCCTTACTTGAGGCGGAGGGGATGTGATGGCTGATTTCGAACCGACCATTTTAGCATTTTGTTGTGATTACTGAGGATATTCCGCTGCGGACCTGGCAGGTTCCATGCGACTCGATTATCCTGCAAGCATTAAAATCATTAGACTTCCCTGTACCGGAAAGGTTGATGTCATACATCTTCTGAGGGCATTTCAGAAAGGGGCCGACGGGGTTTATGTTGTGGGCTGCCTGGAAGGGAGTTGCCACTATAACGAAGGCAATTTCAGGGCTCGTGAACGGGTGGAACATGTCCGAATGTTGTTGGAAGAGATCGGTCTTGAAAGTGACAGGGTGAGAATGTATAATCTGTCTTCAGGTGAAGGACCCACCTTTGCGGCATATGCAAAGGAAATGAACGAAAATATACGGTCCCTGGGACCCAACCCGTTAAAAGATTCGGCAAAGGCCTAAAAACGGAGGAGATATTATGGCTGAAGAAGCAATCAAAATAGGAGGCAAAAAGAAGAGCATCTTTCTGGACAAGGTAAAGGAACTTCTCCCGGAAGGGGGAAATCTCAATCTTTGCCTGACTTGCGGCGCCTGTTCGTCCGGATGCCCGGCCACGGGTCTGGAGGATATGGACCCCAGAAAGTTTCTGCGCATGGCCGCCCTGGGTATGGACGAAGAAGTAACAAGCACACCCTGGGTATGGATGTGTACCATGTGTACGCGATGCATTTATGTCTGTCCCATGAAAATCAACATCCCCCAACTGGTCTTTAACGCTCGCGCCAGCTGGCCCCGGGAAGATCGACCCAAGGGAATCCTCGGTTCATGTGATATGGCATTGAGAAATGATACCTGCTCTGCCATGGGAGCCACTGAAGAAGACTTCCAGTTCGTGATTGAAGACGTGCTTGAGGAATATCAGGAAACCCAGCCTGAATTCAAGAACATGAAGGCGGATGTCAACAGGGAAGGGGCTGAATTCTACTTGAATCAGAATTCTAGAGAACCGGTCACCGAACCGGATGAGATGGTTCCGCTCTGGAAGATTTTAGACCTGGTGGGAGCCGACTGGACATACGGAACCAAAGGATGGGCGGCGGAAAACTACTGCCTGTTTCTGGCGGACAATGAAAACTGGGAGAAAATTGTAAGGATCAAGGCCAAGGCCGTAGATGATCTCAAGGCCAAGGTCTGGCTCAATACCGAGTGAGGGCACGAACTATTTGCAGTCCGGGTCGGACTGGAAAAATTCAAGATCGAGCACAACTTTGAAATAAAGAGTATCATTCAGTATTATGCCCAGTGGATCAGAGAAGGAAAGCTGAAGGTCAATTCCGACTGGAACAAGGATCTGAAAATTAAATTTACGGTGCAGGATCCCTGCCAGCTTGTCCGAAAGAGTTTTGGAGATCCGGTGGCGGAAGATTTGCGTTACACGGTGAAAGCGGTTGTGGGTGAAGAAAATTTTATAGAAATGTATCCCAACCGGTCCAACAATTATTGCTGCGGCGGCGGCGGAGGATTTCTCCAGTCAGGTTATCCTGAAGAGCGTCGTGCCTATGGCAAGCTTAAGGCCGACCAGATTCTGGCAACAAAGGCGGATTACTGCATTACACCATGTCACAATTGCCATGCGCAAGTTCACGATTTGTCTGACATGCGTGATCATGCATGGCAGACGGTTCATTTGTGGACGTTGATCTGTTTGTCGTTAGGAATTCTTGGGCCCAATGAACGTGAATATCTTGGAGATGATCTTAAAGAAGTTCTGCCCTTTCACCCGGAATCGGCGATGTAAGCATGAGTCATCTGAGAATGGGTAACTGATGGGCGGTACATGATAAATGGCTGGCGACAAATGACTGTTGAGGAGGGAAAATGATAGTTGCCAAAAGAAAACCCTTTGAAGAAATAAAAGAGATGATTAAGGACTATAAGAAAGTTCTTAATGTGGGTTGTGGTACTTGCGTGGCGGTTTGCCTTGCAGGGGGTGAAAAAGAGGTTGCTGTTCTGAATGCCGAGATCGATATGGCTAGAAAACTGGACAACAATCCCGTTGAACTCGGGGCCCAAACTGTGGAGAGACAGTGTGACCATGAATATCTCGAGGAGTTGGACGATATCGTCGGAGACTATGATGCGATTATCTCTATGGCCTGCGGCGTGGGGATTCAGTTTCTGGCGGAACGATTTCCGGATATTCCGGTTTATCCGGGTGTGGATACCACCGGTATGTCCGCCAATCAGGCGGTAGGATGGTATGAAGAGCGGTGTCGTTCATGCGGCCAATGCGTGCTCGGGATGACCGGGGCCATTTGTCCGGTGACCATGTGTGCAAAAGGGCTTTATAACGGTCCCTGCGGCGGCACCAACGAAGGAAGCTGCGAGATAGACTCGGAGCAACCCTGCGCCTGGTTCAGAATTTATGAGCGTTTGGAAAAACAGGGCCGTCTCAATGAAATTATAGAATATACTCCCCCGGTAGAATGGAATGACCAGGTTCCAAGGACGTTGATTCAGCCCGGTTACAAAAAGCCTGAGAAAGCTGAAGAATCATAACATCCCATTTATACGGATGAAAGCGCATATATTGGAGTAAATCCGGCGCATCGGATTATGAGAATAATGATTTTGCAATTAGAGCAGAGGAAGCCGAAATGAAATCAGGAAGCAATTTGGAGAAAGTTTTAAAAGCAGGTCATTTTGCATTTACAGGGGAACTTGGGCCACCCAGAGGCTGTGATGTAGAAGAAGTAATAGAAAAGGCTCAACACTTGAAAGGGAATGTGGACTCGGTGAACATTACCGACAACCAGACCGCTATGGTACGGATGTCCAGCTGGGCTGCGAGCCTTCTCTTACTTCAGGAAGGCCTGGAACCCAATTTCCAGATGGTGTGCCGGGATCGGAACCGGTTGGCCATGCAGGCCGATGTTTTAGGGGCCTATGCTCACGGCATACGGAATATGCTGTGTCTTTCCGGTGACCATCAAATGTTTGGTGACCATCCTTTGGCCAAGGGTGTGTTCGATATCGACTCCATCCAGTTGATCAATATGGTCAAAATCATGCGTGATGAAGGACAATTTTTAAGTGGCGCCGATTTGCATGGGTCACCTAAAATGTTTATCGGAGCGGCATCCAACCCCTTTGCAGATCCCTTTGAATGGCGGGTACACCGACTGGCAAAAAAGGTGAACGCAGGGTGCGATTTCATCCAGACCCAGTGTATCTATAACATGGATAAGTTCCGGGAATTTATCAAACAGGCCAACGATATGGGACTTACGGAAAAAACCTATATCTTGGCCGGTGTGACGCCCATGAAGAGTGTGGGTATGGCCAAGTACATGAAGAACAAGGTTCCTGGAATGGACGTGCCGGATGAAATCATCAAACGCCTTCAGGGTGCAGGAAAAGGAAAGGTGGCTGACGAGGGCATCAAATTCGCCTGCGAGCAGGTGGAAGAGTTCAAGGAAATGAAAGGTGTTCACGGCGTCCATATGATGGCCATTGAATGGGAACACATGGTTCCCGAAATCGCCGAACGGGCCAAGGTTCTGCCCAGGCCGGTTATGGATTAAAGCCAAGGGCCTATCGTATATAGCATTACAAACCAGATTTTAAATTTCATGATTCGCTGTGTAGTTTAAGGAGGCGGATCAATGGTGATTAAAAAATATAAACCCGGTTTTGTCAAAAACCGGGTTTTGTTATTTTAGCGTTTTTCCCAATCGCTATTTTAAAGAAGATATAGACCCCGAAAGCACTCCCGAGAATATCCGCCAGGGCATCCATGGCATCGGCGGTTCTATAGGGGACAAAAGACTGGTGAATTTCATCGCTGATGCCGTAAAGAGAGGATAAGAGTATGCTGAGCATAATTATGAGTTTTAGATGATGCTTGATTCGGGTGGTTTTGAAGGCCCTTAGAAATAGAGCGCCCAGAAGGGCATAGGCGATAAAATGGAGCACCTTGTCCTTGAACGGCCAGTCGGGTCCAATATCAGGTGATGGATGGGAAGACTGGATGAAAATAAAGAGGCAGTAAACGAGAATCGGAAACCAGTAAATAGAGAATTTGTATAATTTGTTCAACTTATTATTGGCTGTTTTGCCGGTAGATTTAATCGATTCGGAATCAATATTCGGATTTTTTCAACCGTCCTGATCTCTGAAACCTGAAACCTAATTCCTGACCTCCGTGCGCCTTTCCGAAGGAATCCGGAATCCTTCGGATCGGCAGTTTGAGGTTTGAGGGGAAACCGATGGAAGAAGGAAGACCGCTTCGCTGGGATGAGGGACGACAGAACGCATCAGCTTTTCGTCCATCTTCCCTCGTCCTTCCTCCAACCTCCAACCTTCAGTCGCGCAGCGCTTACCTCTAACCTTGAACCTCCAACCGCGCAGCGCTTGCCCCTGATCTTCTGTTCTAAAACCCCGTTGTCGGGCGTCTTTTCCCGAAAAGGTCTTCACAGGGTGAATTTTTGGTGACATGCTTTTTAAGTTTTTTGCACCAGAGCGACTGAAATGTTCGGCAGGACCCGTCCAGGGCGTCCAATTTTGCAAAATCCGCATGTTCGCAACGCAAGTCGCACCATTTTATCTTGTGGGTTGTTATGCCGGCGTTCTTCGTCATACCTAAATCCTGACGGCTTCGTAAAAAATCCAATTTCTGCGTTGCGCTTCATTCCGTGTTCACTGCGGCGTACATAAGTACGCCTCATTCCACGAAATTCTCGACGTCTTGAACTTGAACTTTTTACGAGTTCATCAAATCCTGTATTTAAGCTATAAAAAGATTAAGATCCAGTTTTCTTTCCCGGACGTGGGATAAAACTTTTTCCAGAAATTCTTCATGGGAAACGCCGAACCTGACATTGCCGTCCAGGGTTCTTACCGAAAGGGTTTTGGATTTTTCCTCTTTATTCCCGATGGTCAGAATCAGCGGGATGTTGCTGAGCTGTGCGTCTCGAACTTTTTTGTTCAGGCTTTCGGTTCTGCTGTCCACTTCCGTGCGGAGTCCGGCTTTTTCAAGTATGATTCTCACATCGTTTGCGTGGGACACGAGATCGTCGTTGATGGGCAAAAGAATGACCTGGACCGGTGCCATCCACAGCGGAAACTTGCCGGCAAAGTGTTCGATGAGAATTCCGAAAAATCGTTCGATGGAGCCGTAGATGACTCGATGGATCATCAAGGGGCGTTGTTTTTCATTGTTGCTGCCGATGTATGAAAGGTCAAACCGTTCAGGCAGCGACATATCGAGCTGGATGGTCCCGCACTGCCAGGTTCTGCCAAGCGCATCTTTGATGTGCACGTCTATTTTGGGGCCGTAGAATGCACCGTCTCCTTCGTTGATCTTATAATCCTGGCCATACGTATCCAGTGCCGCCTTGAGCCCTTCAGTTGTTAATTCCCATTGTTGATCGGTTCCGATAGACTTTTCAGGTCTTGTGGAAAGCTCCAAATGAAATCCGAGCCCAAAGGTACTGTAAATCCGTTTCACCAGCCTGAGCACGCCTAATATTTCTTTTTCGATCTGATCCGGTCGCATAAAAATATGCGCATCATCCTGATGAAAGGCCCTGACCCTGAACAGACCGGACAGCACACCGCTAAGTTCGTGTCTGTGCACCAGTCCGATTTCTGCGGCCCGAATCGGCAGGTCTTTATAAGAGTGCGGCTTCATCCCGTATATCAGCATCCCTCCCGGACAGTTCATCGGCTTTATCGCGTATTCTTCTTCATCAACAAGGGAGGTGTACATGTGTTCGCGGTAATTTTCCCAGTGACCACTTTTTTCCCAGAGGCTGCGATTGAGCATGATCGGGGTTTTTGTTTCCACATAACCTGCTATTCGGTGCTCTTCCCGCCAGTAATCGAAAAGACAGTTCCAAATACTGATTCCCTTTGGATGAAAAAAGGGCATTCCAGGCGCTTCATCATGAAAACTAAAAAGATCGAGAGCAATGCCGATTTTACGGTGGTTTCTTTTTTTGGCTTCTTCAATAAAATATATGTATTCATTCAGCTCTTTTTTGGAGAAAAATGCCGTACCGTAAATTCTTTGTAGCTGTGCCTTTGTTTGATCGGCCCGCCAGTAGGCACCGGAGACTTTCATCAGTTTTACGGCTTTGATAAATCCGGTATGGGGAAGATGCGGACCACGACACAGATCCGTAAAATCGCCGTGTCTGTAAAATGAAATCGTACCTTCCTCCAGTTCCGAGATCATTTCGAGCTTATACGGCTCGTCTTTGTAAAATTCGAGAGCTTCGGATTTTGAAACAACCCGGCGTTCGAAAGGTATCTTGGCCTTGATGGCCTTTTTCATTTCAGCTTCAATTTTTTCAAAATCGTCTTCTGAAACCGGTTCCATATCAATGTCGTAATAAAATCCGTCTTCAACCGATGGCCCAATGGTCAGTTTGGCCTCTTTGTAAAGATGAAGAACAGCCTGGGCCATGACATGGGATGCGCTGTGCCGAAGAATTTCCAGCGCTTCGGGATCTTTGGTTGTGATCAGTCTGACCTTGGAATCGTGGGTGATTGTTGTGTTTAAATCGACAAGCTCCGAGTTCAATTCCATGGCCACGCAATTTCGTGCAAAACCATCTGAGATGCTTTTTGCCACATCCAAACCCGTGGGGTTGTTTTCTAAGCTCTTTAAATTACCGTCAGGAAATGTTATGTTCACCATGATGCGATCACCTAATCTGAATAGACACTAAACAAAAACGTTAGCCCGCCAGCGGATAAACCATGGCAGCGGTGGATAAACTTTTCACTTATTTAGTAAATAAAAAAAGTAAGATTAGGTGAAATAACTTGATGGGTCAAGGGAAAATTGAATGGAAATCGAATCTCAGATCATAGATAAAGCGATAGATTTTGAAAAAATGGTAAGATCCGTTGAAAAGGAAAAGGTCGTGGCCGTTGATCTGGAAGCAGACTCCATGTATCATTATCAAGAAAAGGTTTGTTTGATTCAAATCGCCACGGAGAAAATATCTGTTGTGATTGATCCATTGGCGATAAAAGATTTGTCTCCACTTAAGCCGTTTTTTTCCAATCCGGATATCCAAAAAATTTTTCACGGTGCAGATTATGATGTCCGCAGTCTTTACCGGGATTTCAAAATTAGAATAAACAATCTTTTTGATACGGAACTTGCTTCCCGATTTATAGGGATCAAAGAGACCGGTTTGCAGGCGGTGTTGAAGATGTTTTTTAACGTCAATGTAGATAAAAAATACCAGAAAAAAGACTGGTCTAAAAGACCGCTGCCAAGGGAAATGATGGCGTATGCTTCAAAAGATGTGATGTATCTTCTCCCCCTTGCCAGGATGCTGATTGATAAACTTAAAAAAATAGACCGGATGACATGGGTGCTTGAAGAGTGCGAAGATTTAAGCAACGTGAGGCCTGTGTTATCCAATGAGGCGCCATTATTTATGAAATTCAAAGGCGCAGGTCGGCTCAAATCAAGAAGTCTTGCCGTGCTCGAAGCCCTGCTGCAGTTCAGAAAACGAGTTGCTGAAAAAAAAGACAGGCCGTTTTTCAAAATTATTGGAAATGAGTCGATGATGAAGATTACAACGGCAAGACCCGTAACGTTGCGCCGTTTAAAAAGCACAAACGCATTATCCGGAAGGCAGATCTCCATGTATGGCAGCGATTTGATAAAGGTGGTGGCCAAGACCTTGAAAACGCCTGAAAGTGAACTTCCGGTTTTTCCCTCGAAAAAACCCCCTGTGTTGCCCAACGGGGTGCCGGCAAAAATAAAAGCCCTTAAGTCCTGGAGAGCTTCGAAAGCAAGCGCTCTTGGAATCGATCCCGGGTTGCTTTGCAATAATGCGCTGATCACGGTCATTGCCGTAAAGAACCCCGGTGACAGAAAATCCCTTGAGACAGTTAAGGAAATGAAGAACTGGCAGAAGCAGGTGTTTGGCACCGAGATAATAAGGGTTTTAAAAAAGACCTCATAGCGGCTATTACTAAGGAAAACAAAGGCCACCCGACATGATTTTTGTTTACAAAGCTTCTTGGTGATAAGAATAGAAAAAGTGTAGAGTGCCTAAAGTGAACTAAAGTGAGCTAAAGTTAAGGTATTCTGACAATTTATATCAAAATGACAGCGCGATAGCACTTCCTCAACTTTAGTCACTCTTGTAACGACTGTGACAGATCTTCCAGCAATATTATTTATTTCGAATATTAATGTATTTATTCGTCACCTTTGCTATGGTTTAATGTATTGATTCCTGACTTTTAGACATTCAAACTCATTTCCGTTTTTTATGAGTTTAAGATCATTGTCATTGTGGCAGCGTCAATGTTGCCGCCGCTGATAATGATTCCAACTCGGCCTTTGGGAATCACGTTTCGACTCAATATTGCCGAAAGCCCGAGTGCGCCTGACGGTTCAACCACAAGCTTCATTCGATAAAAGAAAAATTTGACGGCGTCGATGATCGCTTTCTCCGATACGGTCTTCATTTCATCCACATATTCGAGAACGAGAGGGAAGGTAATCTTACCCAGAGAGGGGGTTCGGGTTCCGTCGGCGATGGTGGGCGGGTTTTTTATTTGATGGAGTTTTTTGGTGTAAAACGACTTGGTGGCGTCATCGGCCAGTTCCGGCTCAACACCGATGACCCGGCAATCCGGATGGATATTCTTAGCGGCAATGGCCGAACCGCTCAACAGTCCGCCG
>Ga0224503_10000719_pt1 | contig 9963 bp, 12 predicted proteins | sample SF_Oct11_sed_USG_2_FD_169106 | JGI IMG/M metagenome (GOLD analysis project Ga0224503, IMG submission 169106) | Sediment microbial communities from San Francisco Bay, California, United States - SF_Oct11_sed_USGS_21 | ecosystem: Environmental > Aquatic > Marine > Sediment | place: USA: California...
CCGGGCAGCTAAGCCGTTTAGGCTAAGTGCTGAAAGCATCTAAGCACGAATCCTATCCCGAGACAAGTTATTCTTTCGTAAGATGAAGGTCGGCAGCAAAATACTGCGTTGATAGGAAGGTGGTGTAAATCACAAGCTTCGGCGAGTGGTGAGCCAGCCTTTACTAATAGACCAACACATCAGTTCAGCCACTTACATAGAGACTATGCGCGATGAATCATTTTCAATTCATCAAGTGGACAATAACACATACACGACTTGTACGATGATTTCATTTTTAATCATGCTAGCGAAAGCTATACATTTTTTTAATATGATTTGAAGCACAATTTGTGAAAACTATACACGACTTGTACGATGATTTCCTTCTAAATCTAATCTGGCATTAGAACTGCTTGATTTTTTTAATAATTTATGATCGATTTTACAAACTAGTTCTTTAGGATGAGTTAGGAACAAAAAATGGCAAATATCTCATCGCTTTTACATGATTTTTAATCAAATTCATGGTCGATTATGGGTTCAAATTAAGTTCGGAGCACAACATGTTTGGGGATATAGTTAAGATAGATAAAAAAAGACCCACGTGGAACTGTTAAACATATTAGCAATTCTAATAATACCAAAATGAAAGGTTTTGCCAATCACTAACAAGACAGTAAAAGAACTACTGCCACTGTCATTCAATTCCACTCCTGCGGTGAGCATAAGAAAGGAAAACGAGGTGTGGATTGCAACAAGCATGCTGATTCACTATCTGGAATCGTTCACAGACTCACTTGTGGTAACAGAAGAGAATGAAAAACCAATAGGTGTGATTGGAGGCAGAGAGATAATTGAGAATATTTTCAGAGACCCTTCTTCAAACTTTTTTGATAACACTACAGTGGATCAAATCACCGATAAAAATTTGGTAATCCTATCTGATGAAACAACCCTGGGAGAAATTATCACCACATGGAAAAGGACACGACGTGCATTTTCTATCATTCCAAATGATTTGGGGGGATACTCTGCAATATCTGGAAGAAAGTTACTTGAAATTGGCGCTAACTGTGTTACTGATTTGACAGTATCTGAATTGCCTAAAAAAGAGATGGTCACCTTTGAGAAAGACAGCACGATAAAGGACATCATAGGCCTGATGCTTGAAAAAAATACAAGAAAGTTGCTTCTAAAAGACACAGATTATTTCATAAGTGATTGACTGTTAATTCAGAGCATAGCGCAAGAGTATGATTTTTTCAGAAATGTGAAATTTCTGGAACGCAGGTTTGAAGAGTCATTCAAACTTGAAAAGATCAAGAAAATTTCCAAAAATGTGAATTTGGCAGAAATTTCAAAAAGCATGTATGCCATGATGCATCCGTATGTTATGTATGGTGATCAGGTGATTACCCCCTGGGATATTTGTATGGCTTTACGGTCTGACAGAATAGAATTTCTTGGATGAGAATACTGATAATCAATACACACTTCTTTCTTGTTTAGTCTTTAAAAGATATAAAAAAAAAGGAAATCTATAGGTTCAATCGGGATAAAAAAAATAATTTTTATTAAATGACATAGGATTATGAATATAAGAAAAAAATAATTTATTTAATTATCAAGACGGGACATTTGGCTGACTGGCTTACTGCATTGCTAACGCTACCCAATAGAAAGCGGTTAAATCCTGTCTGTCCCTGAGATCCAATTACAATCAGATTGATCTTTTTTGATTTGGCAAAGTCAACAATCTGCTTTGATATTGATTTTGTCTCAAGAATGTGGACTGAAAGCAAAACACCAGAGTCTTTTGCTGTATTTTCTAATTTTGAGAGAAAGGCCATTGCAAAATTCTTGGCGTCTTTAATTATCTGCTTGTTTACTCTTTTGTCTTTATACCAAGCATCCAGATTGTCTTTTTCCAGACAAGTAAGTACTTGGATTTTGGCATAAAAAATGAACGGTTTAGATCTAACGAAAAGAAACATCATTTAGATCATCATACTGATAAGTCTGTTTTTGTATGTTGTATTAATTTTATTCTCAGATGTTAGTAAAATTTTAGATCACTTTATTCATATCAAAGTTGAACTCATTTTTTTGGTATTTGCTTTTGGAATATTATCTCAAATAAAATTAGGGTGTTTTATTTTGAAGTTTGAATTGTTTGTAAAATCATTTCTTTAAATTCATGACTTTAACAACAAAAATCCCAAAAGTACACTTAGACCAATGAAAATAGTTATCGTAACTATCATGTGGCGTTGAGCCTTTTCTTTCTCGTAAAACTTTCTCGGGGTGACTCCTACGATGAAGAAAATTATCATCATGCCCAAAACCAATCCTATGATGTTTGCCGCAGTAAGTGTCAAGGCATTAGAAAAAATATCAAAATCCCATAATGCAACTCCAATTCCTGCAACAGTGGCTGGTGGGACCAATGCTGCTGCAATTGCCACACCGACTAGAATGCCTGGAATGTTTGTAGACATTGCAATTCCTCCTGCAAAGCCTAGAGCAATAGCAACTGCCAAAAACACAGGAGATATTTCTGTTCTGGAAAGAATTTCACTTGTCAATGGCAAGTCAGTAAACTGAATCGCGATTCCCGTCAAGAGAGCGCCTGTACCAATCACTGCAGTCAGCAAGATCAGGCCAGAAACCAATGACTTGAACATTTTATCGGTTTTTCCAACTGCCGTATTGAATGAAAAAGCTGAAATCGGCCCAAGTAGCGGCGATATCAGCATTGCCCCAATTACCAAAGATGCATTATTTGCAAACAGGCCTGCAGTTGCAACCCCTGCTGCAATAACTATCATGAAAAGAAGATTTTTGTTGAAATTTACATTTGGATCTATTAATGACTCGTATTCCTCAATCAGCTTTTTCTTTTTTACTTTGACTTGCTTTGTTTCAAGTTCTTTTTCATATTTTGAAAGATATTCTGATAATGTTGCCTCTATTGCAAAGCTAGTGACATACAATTCTTTTCTTCTGGTATCTATAATTTTGTTTAATCCATTTGCTAGTCCGCTGGACAGGGAGTCAGGACATATTCCCGTATATCTCAAAAGCTTTTCATCTTCTGCAATGGTCAATTCCACATGAAATGGAATCTTGTATTTTTTAAAAACATACTCTATGCTTTCACTTTGTTGCTCGTAACAAATAACCTCAATATTTCTCAAATCTTGTATTTTATTATTTTGATGTAATACAATGTATTGACAACATGTAGTCTTGATGTTGTTTTTGACACTTATTATATTTACATCCACAGGGATGTACTAGTTTGAAAAACAGTAAATGGTTTATTTATCAAAGGATTTAACGACTTCCATGTACAAAACCATCCTTGTTCCCCATGCCGGAACCCCTGCTGGCGATGAGGCACTAAAGCATGCAATCCATGCCGCAAAAGAAACATCTGCTAAAATTATCATATTACACATTGTAGAAGAGATTCCTCACCCACGTTCATTTGGACTATCTGAGACTGAAAGGGAAAATGTGTTTAACAGCATTCATCAGGCAAACGAGGATATTAGAAAAGGCATGGAAAAAGAAATGGAGAAAAGAATGAAGCAATGCAAAGACAGCAACATTGAATCTCAAATCAAAGTTGCAATAGGTGATGCAGCAGAGACAATTCTTGATGTAATAGATGGGGAAAAAGTGGATCTAGTGATAATGGCAAAGAGAAGAAAACTAAAAGGAATGAGGAAACTATTATCCATGGGAAGCGTTTCCAGAAAAATCGTTGAAAACACGTCCTGTCCAGTCTTGCTAATAGATGTGGAAAACAGATGAGCGCAACGTTTCGGCACATGTTGGTTCCATATAACGGAACTTCAGGCAGCCAAAAGGCATTCAAGAAGGCTGTTGCGTTAGCACAACTGACAAAATCAAAAATCACAGTTTTGACATGTCTGGAAGAACGCTCCACCTTTGGCTTGTTCAAAACTAAAACAAACAAACAAGATTTTGATAATGAACACAAGTTAGTGACACAAGAGCATGCCAAGCTTAAAAAATATTCTGATCAGCATAGAGTTTCACCTGGTTTTAAAATAATCAAAAGCAATGTTGCATCACATAAAATCTTAGAATTTGCGGAAAATAATAATGTGGATTTGGTAATACTGGGAAAGAAAAAATTTGTCACTCGTTTTGAAAAAACATATTATCATAGTACCATTGAAGATATTTCAAAGAGTTTTCAAGGTGCAGTGTTAATTTTAAATTAGAATGTATTTGGTGAATATCCAAATATTTGTTGTTTTTTTAGATTGGGGTTTTTGTTGATAACACCAAATTCTGAAATCAAAATATGGCGTTAATCATTAATAATAATATGAAAATTATTCTTCAGGTGATGGTTTCATGCCATTTGTCTCTTGGTCCAAGAATTAACTAGTAGTGAGATCTTCTCCTACATTTACTATTGTTCTTATCATAACCAACACTTGGTCTACCTCTAAGAGTAGAACAATTAAAGACGTAGTTGCAAGCACTGACAAACAAACTATAGAATTCCCAACTGGTCATGTGGGATTAGTATTAGCAAGACTGCACACAAAAAACTATGGCCTGAGGTTGGCAAGTGGCTCAAAGAGCATTTAACTTGAAAAATCATCCAAATGGTATAAATTCCAAAAAACAAGTGCTATGGTATGTTGAAAAAGATTCCAGTACAGGTGGTAAAATAATTGGCAATTGAAAAAATACTCGTACCTTTTGACGGTTCAGAATATTCTGAAAAAGCATTTGAGAAGGCATTGGAGATTGCAGAAAAGTTTGAATCAAAACTTACAGCAATGACAGTCATCCAGTCAAAAATATCTGATTCTGCTGGCATATCCCTTGCACGGATGCAAGAAATTCAGGATGAGCAGGAAGATGCAGCTATTCTCATACTCAAAAAACTTGAGGACAAGACAAAGACCAAAAATGTATCATTCTCAATAAAGATAATTCACAATCCTTCATCATCAGATGCAATAGTGGATTATGCTGATGCGAATAATTTTGATCTCATAGTAATGGGCTCTCATGGCAGAACCGGCTTTAGAAAGATTGTCCTAGGCAGTGTAGCAAGTGGTGTAGTCGGCCATGCAAAATGTGCCGTTCTTATCACTAAGGGAATCAAATGATGTCAATATTTTTCAAATACATGAATAATAACGAACCATCGTGAATAATCTACTACAATCAAACCATCTATAGACAATATTCCAACAGTTTCGAGAAAATCGCCGAATTGATACCGAATTGATAATCTACGAAACCGAATTGATAAAAAATATCAGAAAAACAGTACGTTACAACTGCTTTTCCAACATCAGTATTTATTTTCTGTACTGCTGTCGTTTCCATTTTTGTAGTGATTGTACAACCACCATCCACCTAGTCCTGCAAACCCCAACAATCCTAAAATCAAGATTACCTTTACAATTCCAGAGTTTCCAGCAATGTCAACTCCTTTCACGTCTTTGAGATATTTTGTAAACTCTTCAGGCCTTTCCTTAAACTGTACAAAATTCCTCATGCTGTTTGCACGGTATGTCCTGAGTTTCTTGTTAGGTCCCCTTTCTCTGCTACGAGTTTTTTTACAGCTAAGATGTTTTCAGAGTCATCGTAACTTTCAGATATACTTTCAACAATTTTGTTTTCATCCATCATCATACTACATCACCTCCTCTGACCATGATGCTGCCAGAAATGATTTTCTCGATTGTCTTTTTGTGGAGTTTCAATACTCCGTTTTCTCTAATCTTCTTCTGCAACGAGATTAGATTACTTCACGATATACCAATTGAAGGTTTTTCTTTCCGTATGGTTTTTCCCAACTAGGTTTTGCCTACAAACCTTGTAACGGCAAAACAGTATCCAATTTCATAAATTTAAACTTGGTGGACAATTCAACTTTTTGAAGATAATTAGTATTGGTGCTAAAAAAATTAAATTCAACTTTTATGATTCGCCAAAGTTGGATTTTTACAATATGTACAATAGGTATTATGCACTTTTTTTCTCATGGCAACACTACATGAATTGAGAATTTGCAAGTCTTGCGGGATGTGTTTTCTAAAAAGGCAGGAGTCACGATAATTACAGAATGTCCACAGTGTAATGGCATCAGTTTTGAACAAATTGTGATCAACCCTTCAGAAAATGAAGAAAAGTACTTGGATGAATTGGACTAATCACAAGTATCGAGCCTAAAGACTTAGTGACTCAACTATTTTTGATTTTTTCAGAGGAGGGTTATTTTGGAAATAACTTGCGGTGTAGGTAATATTATCCCCTTCAGGCATTGGATTTGCACATTGGCCACATTGAGGAAGAATTACCTCCGCATCATAGTCAATCTCACCCATAGACTTGCCGCGGTTTCTGCAGGAAATTGTCTTTGTATCATAAATGTTCATTTTTTCACCTTCTAGCATTTTATAATATATCGAGAATTAAGGATTGATGAAAATGATTTCGTTTAGGATTAAATCAATTTGCTTGTATCTAATAAGCAAGATTGTGCATATGGCATCTTGGAGGTCATAACCAAAACAAATAATGAAAACAGATGAGAAAATAGGTTCTCACAAATGAGGCCAATCATTAACCGCATTCGGTTATCATCTGTTTCTAGAGGTTCCTTTGAAGGTGAATAAACAATGACAGTATATGAAATCATAAAAGATATTGACAAGGCAATTCCTCACAATACAGAGCAATTAAAAATAAAGATGTTATTACCTGCATACAGGTTTGTGACATCTGCAAACTTTGCTTTGGGTCTGATTGTGATTGCAGTGTTTCTAGCATTGGTTCTGCTACAGTCTGCATTTGCATATTCTCAAGATGAGATTGACAGAAATGGAATACATGACATCAAGGTAACTGATCTGAAACAAAACACATCTAGTATCACATTTGACTATTGCCATAACAAGTATAGCAAAGAGTCAGTAGGTGCACTTGCAACTTCAGGTCTTGATGCAGTGTTAGTACCGATTGATTCGGAGTGTGTATTTCTAAACATGTTTTCAATTGTCCTTTGATAGTGCTGCTTTTCACATCTAGAAGAGATTTTTATTTTTGTCACCGTTATGAGATATTAAGTTTGAGTTAACTTTGTTAATTAACCAATTAATACGAATTTGAGTATATTATGACATGAATCTCTTCAAAAAAAAATTCATACGCTAGACGGGATGAAAGTTATTTTTGTTCATACTGTCTTGCATCCTGTACCAATCAATATTTTGTTGAACGATTATAATTCCAAAAACCTTTTCTTCCAATTTCAGATTGTTTTTTATTTAGAATATTGTATTATTTTCTCTTCAGATAGTCATACATTATCCTCTCTGCCATATCTGTCACTTTCAAATCATTTTTTGTAGCAAGTCTTTGCAGCTTTCTTGCGTTGCTCTTGTTTATCTCAACTGTAATTCTCTGTTGTAGCAATCCTGACTTTGCCTTTTTGAGTATCTTGTTGTGAGATGAATGTGGATTTTTTGCAAGAGTATGAAGGTATTGCTTGCGGAGTCTTTGATCAAGAGGGATTATTCTCTCTATAACCTGTAATGCCTTTGAGATGTTTGGGATGGTTTGATATAATCTTGTAGCATCGTCTCTTGATAGATGTTTTGGAACATACTCTTTTAATTTGTCTGGTACTGCTGCAAATCCGAGGTATTTCCTGAGGGTTTGCTGAGAGATTCCAAGGGATTGTGCAGTCTTGTTTTTTCCGACTGATTCTGTCAAAAAAACACTTGCTGCAGCCACATCCTTGACACTCATTTTGTTTCGATGAAGGTTCTCAATTACTGATGCAGCCTTTGCATCTTGCAAGTCATATTTTGTACCCTGGGTGAGTAGCAGTACTGGTATCTTTTTTGCCCTCAGTCTTTTCAGGGCTGCAAGCCTTCTCTGGCCGGACATCAAGAGGTATGAGTCTTTTGACTCCTTTTGGACCATGGGTGGATTTTGAAGTCCTTCGTTCTTGATGGACCGTGCAAGTTCTGCAATTCCTACTCTGTCAAGTTTTCTTGCCTGTGCATCCTTCCATACTTTGATCTGTTTTATTGGGATTTCTCGTAAATGATAACTGATTGGTGATCTGTAGCGTCTTGCCACTATTTTCAGAGAGATTAATTTTTCTTAAAGGGCTCTGATGTTTTTAGTTGACAAAAAAAGAAAAAATAAGGCAGTTTCGGAAAACTCTCGGAAAATATCGGTAAAATTTTGACAAAATCATCGGATTAATAACCGGATTAATAGAATAGCGATCAAAAGTTTCGGAAAATATCGATAAAGTTTCGAGTTTCGGAAATATCAATCCGGATCAATACAGAATCATTTCGGAAAAATCATTTTGGTTCCCCGGAAAGATATCTATCAATTCGGTAATGTCGGAATATTACACCGGAAAGATGGAAAATAGTACAGGAAAGATAATTTTCGAAACCAAATTGAGACTGAATGTTTACTATGATGTTGTATCTTCTGTTTACTTGGGATTATAAAAAAATAATACTAATAAGAAAAATAAATTCTATTATTATTGATGAAGGATTATTTTGTTATTGGGAGCCCTACTTCTAAAACTTTAGCAAGAAAGATTGCGAAAAAACTACAAGCAAAATATCTAAAAACAACATTGAAAGTTTTCGCTGATGGAGAAAGTAAACTCACCATTTCAGGACAGGTAAACAAAGAAACAATTATTGTCGTATCTTCTATGGGTCCACCTGTAGATTCTAATCTTATTCAAACCCTGTCATTAATTTCAAAGTCCAGTGAAATGTCTTCAAATGTGATTGCAGTAGTACCATATATGGGGTATGCAAAACAAGACAAAGAATTTCTCAAGGGAGAGATCATAACAATTTCAGTTATTGCAAAATTATTCAAAGCAGCTGGTGCAACACGGTTAATTGTAGTAGATTTTCACAGTCCAAATGCGCTTAGTTTTTTTAAATTACCTACAAAGAATATTTCTACAGTTTCCTTATTTGCAGAGTATTTCAAAAATTATAAACTGAAAACCCCCCTTGTGATATCTCCTGACATGTTTTGGAAATCTAATGCAGAAAAATTTGCAAAACATATCAACACAACAGCTGTTGCCATAAATAAACAAAGAAATAGAAAGACAGGGAAATTAGTCATCAAACCCCCTTTCCCAAAATTTTCCAAAGGACAGGATATAATATTCTTTGATGATATGGTAACAACTGGTGGAACTATTCTAAAAGCAATTCAATTTTTTAAAAAAGAAAATTTTAGAAAGATGTACGTAGTATGTACACATCCTGTTTTTGTGGGAGATGCAGAAAAAAAGATCAAAAAAGCAGGAGTTACAAAAATCATAGGAACAAACTCTATTGAAGGGAAATTTGCAAAAATTGATTTATCGGATATTATTTCTAAAGCCATCCGGGATTGAAAATAATAATTTTTTGTAACATTTAATTTCTAATCATCTATCAATTACAAAGGTTCTTTCCACTACTGGAGATTCAGTTATTGTGTGGATTAACATGTCTGATTTTTTACCCACACCTAATGGAGATTGTGTAGAAAGAATGTATTTTACTCTATCAAGTTTGTGGGATTTTTCAGAATATACTGTAAATAACAACTCTCCTTTTTCTACAAAATCCCCATTTTTTTTGTTAAACACAATTCCTGCACCTTTATCTTTTGGAGCACCTGCGGCACGTCCTATTTCTACGATAATTCTATTTTCCATCCATAGGACTTGCCCAGATTTTTCAGAACGAATAAACAACGAGTATTTTCCAATTGGAATGTCTTCTGGAAGTATTGATGGATTCCCACCTTGCGCCTTGATTATTTTTCGCATTTTTTGTTCTGCCTTGCCAGATTCAAGTATTTTTTTTGCAAGCGAATAACCGTCTTTTTTCCCCAATAATTCAAATATACTTCCAGAAATATTGCATG
>Ga0224503_10000729_pt1 | contig 9898 bp, 10 predicted proteins | sample SF_Oct11_sed_USG_2_FD_169106 | JGI IMG/M metagenome (GOLD analysis project Ga0224503, IMG submission 169106) | Sediment microbial communities from San Francisco Bay, California, United States - SF_Oct11_sed_USGS_21 | ecosystem: Environmental > Aquatic > Marine > Sediment | place: USA: California...
TTTTCCTCCTTTCAAAAATGACAAGAATTCTTTTTACCTTTGTTAAATCAGGTTATTGAAACCTTTTAATTAACTATTAATGCAAAAGTTAGGCCACAAAAGTCTATTATTACTTAATTTACTATAAAGTTAGCTACTTATATCAAAATTATAAAATGATTAATCTAAATATTATGAAAATATTTACACATTTTTTCTGTAATATGGGTATTATAAGACAGGAAATTTTTCAGAGAATTTTGCAGAAGTGTTAGCTGTCGATTTACTATTGCGGTAGTTAGAAAGTCCAATCGGAAAAGGACACTTTTGATATCACAAGTTATGAACCGACTTTTGTGATTGTAGATATAGCAGCGAGCTTGAATCCGGGTTTCTTACAGCTCTGTTGGAGCTATCAAAGATTTTTAATGGATCGGAAACCCTTGGTACGTTGCGGTGATAAAAAGATTTTAGGTGATGATTATATATAAACACATCAAGTGTGTGAAATTTCCTTCACTTGATAGTCATTTGTTTTTAATAACTTGGCTCTCTATCCCTGTCTATTCATTATTTTCTACTGTATAGAAATTCCTTCATTTATTCATTTTATATTTAGATGTACAGATTCTATTTGTTTAAAAATCAATTGGTTAAAATCACCTATCTCGTTGGTACATTAATTGCAGTTTTATAGCATGTATTGATTAAAAATAAATCTCTTTAACACTATATATTGTGTCTTTACTTATCTTGACATACAATATATTTTTGTTATTTATAAGTTTAGAATTTTATTTAAGATATTTTATGTATTGAGTGAATATCTTTAAAACAATGTTTCATAAAGGTTTATGCAATGAATGAATCTGACAGAAGAAAAATGGAAAGATTCGATCTTAAATTGCCGACAAAGCTTTCTTGGACAGGAAGGGATAACGAGCAGAAATCAGTTGAACTTATGACCAATAATATCTGTGCAGGCGGCGCTTATTTATTAACAGATAGACCATTGTCAAAGGGAACCGAAGTAGAAATAGATCTGATTCTTGAGCTTGATAGACTTCTTGAACTTAGAGGTCAACAGTCACATATCAATGTTTCAGGATCGGTAATTCGAACGGATCAACGAGGCATGGCGGTTTGTTTTGATCGAGAATACAATATCTCACCGTATAAAATTATAGATATTTAATTGCCCACAATACAGCTTGAAATCTATTATTGACATTTATCTTTTTATAAATGTTGTAGATATGAGTTTTCACAGTGTGAGTACTGATGAAAAGTTTATTAGCAATATCTTTATTTGTAAGTCCTGAAGCGATTAAGGATAATATTTCCCTTTCTCTCATAGTTAAATTAACTGAAGTGACATGATTTAATGAGTTCATTGAACGAGTTGGTTCCAAAATATTCTTAACCAGTATTTTTCTGGAGTACCACAAGTCTCCATTCAATATAGCAGAAATACCTTTTCTGATAACCTCTGGTGGGTCATCTTTATAAAAGATTCCTTGAATGTTATTTTTCATAGCGAATTTTTCAATTTTAAATTTCGGGTTAACATTACATAGAGCAACGAAACTTTGAGATGGAATTGAATTTTTCCAAGATTCAATTTCAGCCCAGTATTTCTGAACATCAAGCACTTTACAGTCTATAAGGAAAAATTGCGATAGTGGCGACTCATCTTCCTTGATGGGAGCCATAGGTTCCAGATTTTGGGAACAGCTGACCTCAAAAGAAGTTTTATCTTTCAGAAAAGAAACTAAAAGTTCATTCTGCAGCCTATTCTCACCAACTATGTGAATATTAGGCTCGGGATTTGGATTTGATTTTTTCAAACCAGACCCTTTCCATTGATGGGGAATTCATATGAATTTCGTTAATGAGCTTAACAAGAAAAAAATTTAACTCCTAACAGAACCAACTTTGTTCTAGAGCAATTGCCAAAAATATGTTCCGTTTGAATGTGAAAAAAGTCTAGACATTTTTAGAGAAATGAGCCATGATCTGATTATGGCACGCCAATTACTTGAACCCAATGTTGAAAATGCAGCTATCAGCGAGCTGAAAGAGACAGCCCGCGTGGGTTCCAGTGAAACAGCGCTACGATGCACAGCTATTCAGTTTTTGCTAGTCGGAACAACTCGCCAACAGGTTTGCCATGCTCTTAAAGTTACTGAGCGGGCGCTACGCAAATGGATCAATGCTTTCAACCATTGCGGCATCGATGGACTCATCGCCAAAAAGCGTCCAGGGCGAACCCGCATTCTCGCAGGCCAAAAGGCTCAAGAGTTGGTGCAACTTATCGAGGAACCCCAACGTGCAGAGCGTACATTTTGGACCGCTAAAGCATTCTACGGCTACTTGTCAGAAGCCTATGAACTTGAATGCAGCTACCGAACGGTAGTGCGCTTTTTTCACAAACAGGGCTTTGCCCTTAAGGTACCACAGCCTTGGCCGGACCGCCAAGACGAGCATCAGCGCGAAATATTCCGCCAGAAACTCCACAACCTGCTTCAGGACGCAACGTTAGATGTCTGGTTTGCCGACGAGTCAGGTTTTGAAGGGGACCCAAGGCCCAGACGCCGATGGGATCGTAAAGGTAGCAAAACCAGGGTGACCAAAAATGGCGACCATGTGCGGATGAATGTTATGGGAATGGTCTGTCCGCGTACCGGTCAGTTTTTTGCTATCGAAACCTCCCATTCAGATGCCGATACATTCCAGGCTTTTCTGGATGAAGCCAGTAAATTCGTGGCTTTTGACCGGCCCAAGAACATCATGATTGTTGACAATGCCTCCTGGCATAAAAAGAAAACCCTAAAATGGCATGCTTGGCAGCCTATGTTTCTGCCAGCATATTCGCCCGATCTGAATCCAATTGAGCGTATCTGGCTAACGATGAAAGCTCGATGGTTCAACAACTATGTTTGCCGAAATGTAGATCAAATGATCGATAGGCTGGACCAAGCTATTCTTGACGTTGTAAACAATCCTAATCGCAATAAAAAAACTGCGGCAATCGGAACGTTAATATGACAAACACTATAATCCATTGTTTAAGTAAAAAACTTGGTGTTCCTGGCGTTAACCTTTTCGATCAGGACATCAAACCCGAATTACTCAATCTTTTGCCCGTCGATAAACTGAAATCCATGAAAATTCTGCCCGTTGCGGTAAATAACTCAAAGATATCATTGGCAATGGCAAACCCACAAGATTTCATGGCTGTGAGTGAAGTTGAATTTGTTCTTGGGAAAAAGATTCGCCCCATGGTGGCACCTTCTTTTATGATAGATGCGGCTTTAAATTGTCTGCCGTTAAAGCCCGGCCGAAAATTAAAAGGTGACGCGATATCAAAAACATGTAAGACAGAAAGTGCTAAGGTAAAAGAAGTGCTTGATTTGGAAGCACTGCTTGGAAAATTGATGAAATATGATGCCAGCGATATCCTTTTAACCCCTGGTGCGCCACCATCCATTCGTATTGACAATAAGCTGACACGCCCCGCGCTGCCGGCCTTATCGCCGATGAATTGTGAGATGTATGCCAGAGAAATTATTCCTTATTCCGAATGGGATGAATTTTTGCAAAAGAACGAGAATGATTTGGCTGTTTCATTTAAAAATATTGGTAGATTTAGGATAAATATATATAGGCAAAGAAATTCTATTTCGATCGCCATGCGTCCAATCAAAGATGGAATTCCTACTTTTGAAGAGCTGAATTTGCCGGCGTGGTTAAAAGATTTTGCTTTTAAACCGCAAGGTTTAATTTTGGTTTCAGGTCCTGCCGGGCACGGCAAAACCACGACCCTCAACGCACTCATTGATGTTATCAATAATACCCAACAAAGAAATATCATTTCTCTTGAAGATCCTATTGAAGTCATGCATAAACACAAAAAGAGTAACATTAATCAAAGGGAAGTTGGCACGGATACCAAATCTTTTGCCTCAGGCCTAAGAACAGTGTTCCGACAATCACCTGATGTTATCGTTGTTGGAGAAATGAGGGATAAAGAGACCTTTGAAATTGGATTACAGGCCGCTGATACGGGACACCTGGTTATGAGCTCAGTCCACGCAAGTAGTGCGACTTCTATTTTTGATAGAGTCATCAATATGTTCGAACCCCATATGCAACCCCTTATCCGGACAAAACTTGCTGACTGTTTACAACTCGTATTATCACAGCGACTCATCCCCTTAAAAAAAGGTGACGGCAGAATACTCGCCCTTGAAAAGTTAATCAATTCGTATCGAGTTAAAAAATTTATTAAAGATTCCACCACAAATCGAATTCGATCACAGATGCAAGCCGGGACTGAAGAGTTTGAATCGATAGATATGGCAATTGCAAAGCTCTGTCAAAGGGGCCTTATAACATTCAACGATGGGCTTACATACGTTGAAGACGAACAATTCTATCGCGAATTAACCGGCGCAGAACAATAAAGGGATCAATCACAAGGTGCCATGATCGTATCATCAATAGATTGAGACCTTTGAAAAATGCTCATTTTTGTTTAAGTTCAAGGAAGGCGAAAATTTTAACCACAGGAATATATCAAGTATTTTGAGGATTAAAATTTGAACCTGTTGATAAATCCCGATTATCGGGGACGCAGAAATTGGACAAAAAGGGGGGGTTTGCAAAGGTCTCAGAGTAAAACCATGGAAATGGTACTCTGTGGGGGCAGTTAATCTTCTTGTACTCTCTTTTTTCTTTTTTCTAATTCATTTATATGAGATTTTTCAACCCGCTGATTATATTTTTCAACTTCCTCATTGAACAGTTTTTTTCTTCCTTCATAATCTTCTATTTTCTCATTAAACTCCAATATAATTTTGTTATATTTCTTGGCGCGACTTTTTGATCTATATTTGTTCTTGTCTTTTGCGATCTCTTTTTTTTCCTCCATTAAGGCCCTGTATTCCTCGCCCAATTTTTCCTTTTCCTGGTCAAGACGCTTCTTGATTTCAGAAAAATCATCTATGTCAGGTTCATTTTTGACCTGTTCCTTCTCAATTAAAGGGGGTGGCTTTTCATCTTTTTGCTGATCATTCGGATCACCTTGAAACCCATTATATTCATGAATGTCGGTTCGCTGTTTTTCGGGAACATTGGTCAAATCGTCCGTGTAATGTACATTTCCGTCTTTATCAATGTATCTGTAATATTCTGCTGAAGCCGACATCGAAAACAACAACAGCGATAATGATATTAACCATCGTCCAAAATTCATAATCCGGCCCTTTCTGTTATCTCAACATTATCAGGTTTCGCACCCAATACACAGGAAAAAGCTTTTAACGTGTTATATATTCTAATATTATTCATGCCGAAGGTCAATCTTTTATTGTTCGTCTCCCATGGATATTAAGCAACAAGTTCAATTTTAACAACATTTTAACGTACAATAGTCTGTTAACAGATGATCTTTGGGACTTGATTGACATGCAATCTTTGTTTTTATATGATTACTCACGTTTTTCACCCCTATTTTTAGGCAACGCCAATATAGAGCAGCGGGCCGGAAACATTTTTTAAGATAAAATTAAAGGATGGTGTCAATATGAAACGAAAATATGTTGTTTGTCTGTTGGCGATCTTAATTATTCCAGGTTTTTTTGCCCAGGGCCTCGCTTTTGTCGAATGGAATACTCATAAAACACTTAAATTGGATACACAGCCTCTTGACGTTGCAGTTTCCAAGAGTGGAAATTTGATTTTCGTTCTCACCAAATCGGGAAAGATTCTAATCTATTCGTCTGACGGCAAACTAAAAGATAAGATCGATGTTGGAAATCATGTTGATCAAATCAAATCAGGTCCCGGAGAAGAATGGCTTTTTTTGAGCAGCCGTAAAAACAAAACGGTTGAAATCCTTCATGTTGATTTTATCCAGGATATCAATATCTCCGGGTCACCATTTAAAGGGGTGGAGAATGCCCCGATAGCGATCGCTGTTTTCAGCGATTTCCAATGACCGTATTGCGCGAGGATTGTACCTCTACTTGAGCAGGTGCTCGAGAATAATACTGGAAAAGTAAAACTGGTTTTTAAAAATTTCCCTCTCAGAAGACATAAATATGCTATGAAAGCCTCTATGGCAGCTCTTGCGGCCGACAAATCTGGCAAGTTCTGGAAGTTCCATGATCAGCTTTTTCTTGAACACGATAAATTGAGCGATCAAAAAATCAAAGAGATTGCTCGAAATCTTGGATTTAATGGTGAAGATTTCGAAAAAATGATGAAGAATCCTAAAATTTTAGCCAACATACAACAGGACATTCTGGACGGGCGTCAGGCCGGTGTCAAGGGGACCCCGACGGTATTTGTTAATGGTCGACGTTTGAGGGATTGGAGCCTGAACGGGCTTCAGATGTTAATCGACAAGGAGTTGAAAAAAAGGTAACACTTTTATCATTCTATTCAATGGGGCTACAAATTTTAGTTCCCGGATCAATACTCCGGTCCGACCGAGTTATTAGAACCGTTGATGTGGTTGGTTCGGTATGCAAAACGAGTAACGATCCATGAATAATAGGCGTCAAAGGAAAAATTTCTTTGCTTTTCTTATCGAGCTTTTCTTTTTCCTGATAATATATACTGTATGATTGGCCGATCTCCACACCGTCTTGATCACCTTTATCGATGAATACGACGGTATGATCTCCAATGTTTTTTTCGCGCTCCTCAGATACAATGATTTTTCCATCCAAACCATTTTTGCTTTGGGTCAGGGCAATTCTCGGTGACCGCTTTTTATACGGCATCAAAAGATCGTTCACTGCAATCGTCCGGTAAGATTTAACAACTCTGGCCAAAACAAAACCAGGCTCTTTTTTTGTAATTTCAACAACCCCCGTCAGATAGTGCTGGGTTCCGATAAGCGTTTTCGTTTCTTTATCTTCAATCGGCTTTAGAGTTCTATATACCGTATACTTTGTTCCCGGTTGGAGGGAATTATCAACATTTGGACGGATATAAACCAGATCCCCGACACCGATCAATTTTCTATCATCTTTGACTTTGAAGATTGTGCCCTTCGGAGTGATGGCTTGTTCTTTGATGAATCCGATACTGCTAATGGGAGAATAGTAATAATACAAAGTCTCTTTTGTCGCTCCCGGTTCTTTGGATTGATTCTCCTCAACGTTTTTTGTAATAAAAGTATCAACTCCTTTTAGATGAAAAAGTCGAATACGCTCACCTGGATAAATCCAATGAGGATTGGAAATCTGACTGTTCTCGCTCCATAAATTTGGCCACAGCCACGGGTTATCAGAAAATTGAGTTGAAAGATCCCAGAGTGTGTCTCCTTTTTTAACGGTATAGTAAAAACCTGCTTCATGTTCCACAGTCTCAGTAGCTTCCTGTGCGAAAAGATGAGCTGGAAAAATAACCATTGCAGTTAAAATACACAAGGCCATCACTACCCGGGATTTTCTCTTACAAACCATGGGACACTCCGAATTTTTAATATTATTGTTTATTTAACATTGCTATTATAACCCGGAAATTAGTAGGTTGTCAAGCTTTTCGATCTTTTCCGAATTAGGGATCATCAACAAAAAAACCCCCAAGCGAATAACGCATGAGGGTTTTTAAATTAGATATTAACACGGACCGGGTTTACATCATTCCACCCATTCCACCCATTCCGCCCATTCCGCCCATTCCGCCACCCATTCCACCCCCGCCTCCGGGCATCATGTCGGCTTTTTCTTCGGGCTTCTCTGCGACCATTGCTTCTGTGGTCAGCATCAATCCAGCAATGCTTCCTGCGTTTTGAAGGGCGTAACGAACGACTTTGGTGGGATCGATTACGCCGGCTTCAATAAGGTCTTCATAATTGTTGGTCTCGGCATTATAACCAAAAGCACCGTCACCTTGTTTAACTTTATCGATTACAACGGAGCCTTCAGCGCCGGCGTTGTTGACAATCTGTCGCAACGGTTCTTCGATAGCACGTCTTACCACTTTTACACCCAACTTCTGGTCGGCCTTGATTTTGATTTTATCCAAAACATCGATACAGCGAACCAGTGCAACACCGCCTCCGGGCACGATACCTTCTTCAACCGCAGCCCGCGTAGCATTCAATGCGTCTTCAACACGTGCTTTCTTTTCTTTCATCTCTATCTCTGTGGCAGCGCCCACATTAATGACCGCCACACCTCCTATGAGTTTGGCCAATCTTTCCTGTAGCTTCTCACGGTCGTAATCTGATGTTGTCTCATCAATTTGTGCGCGAATCTGCTTTACTCGGCCTTCCAGTGCAGAACGTGAACCAGCACCGTCAACGATTGTGGTGTTGTCTTTATCGATGTTGATGCGTTTCGCCTGTCCGAGATCTGAAATCGTCAAGTTCTCTAACTTTATTCCAAGATCCTCCGAAACAACCTGGCCACCGGTCAAAATCGCGACATCCTCAAGCATGGCTTTGCGTCTGTCACCAAAACCAGGAGCCTTGACAGCTGCGACTTGAAGGGTTCCTCTCAGCTTGTTCACAACCAATGTGGCAAGTGCCTCGCCTTCCACGTCTTCAGAAATGATTACTAGGGGTTTGCCCATCTTTGCGATCTGCTCAAGGATCGGAAGCATGTCTTTCATGTTGCTGATCTTTTTTTCATTAATCAGGATATAAGGATCTTCCAAAGAAACAAGCATTTTATCCGGATCTGTCACAAAATATGGCGAAAGATAGCCGCGATCAAACTGCATACCTTCGACAACCTCAAGGGACGTCTCCATGGCTTTTGCTTCTTCAACGGTAATGACGCCTTCTTTGCCAACCTTATTCATGGCCTCGGCAATGATGTTTCCAATGGTTTCGTCGTTGTTGGCAGAAATGGTGCCAACCTGGGCAATTTCACGCTGATCCTTCGTGGGTTTGCTGATCCTGTGCAGTTCTTTGACCGCAACCTCAACCGCCTTGTCAATCCCGCGTTTGATGGCCATTGGATTGTTGCCGGCTGCAACAAGTTTCTGTCCTTCTTCATATATCGCCCTTGCAAGAACTGTAGCCGTGGTGGTACCGTCACCAGCCATATCGCTGGTTTTGCTGGCAACCTCTTTCACCATCTGAGCACCCATATTTTCAAACTTGTCCGCGAGCTCGATTTCCTTAGCGACGGTTACACCGTCTTTTGTAATCGTGGGAGCCCCCCAGGATTTCTCTATAATAACGTTTCTTCCTTTAGGGCCGAGTGTTACGACGACCGAATCTGCAAGTGCTTTCACCCCGTTAAGCATGGCTTCACGGGCTTTAATATTGTATTTTATTTCTTTAGCCATCTTGGTCTTTCCTCCGTTTCGTATGTTTATTATTCTATTACGCAGAGAACTTCTTGTTCGCTCATGATCAAGTATTCTTCACCCTCAACTTTTATCTCTTGACCACCATATTTTCCGAACAAAATCCGATCACCTTTTTTGACTTCTAGGGGGACACGTTTACCATCGTTATTCAGCGCGCCCTTTCCAACGGCAACAATTTTTCCTTCGGCCGGTTTTTCTTTGGCTGTGTCAGGAATGATAATTCCACCCTTGGTCTTGGTCTCTTCCTCAACACGTTTTACCAAAATTCGATCATTTAACGGTCTGAGTTTCATTTTTCACTTTCTCCTTTTCTTTTTTTCAAATTATTACGAATATAATCCTTCGTAACGAACATTAGTCGAGAATTATATTCTAGTGTTTATCGGCAGGTTTTTTTGACTTTTTGGGTTTTTTGCTTGGAATATCTGAGCTTTGGTTTGTCTCTTGCTTTCCTATATTTGAAGGTGGTGCTGTACTCTGAGATTTATTTGCATAGTCTGTTATATACCAGCCGGTTCCCTTAAGGTGAAAACTGCTGTGAGAAATAAGTTTATGGAGTTTTCCGGAACAGTGCTTGCAT
>Ga0224503_10000730_pt1 | contig 9886 bp, 7 predicted proteins | sample SF_Oct11_sed_USG_2_FD_169106 | JGI IMG/M metagenome (GOLD analysis project Ga0224503, IMG submission 169106) | Sediment microbial communities from San Francisco Bay, California, United States - SF_Oct11_sed_USGS_21 | ecosystem: Environmental > Aquatic > Marine > Sediment | place: USA: California...
CGGAGTAACTATTGATTACGTTGATCCAGCTTATATGGTTTATTCATACACTGAAGATCCTAACTTCGATGACATATATTATGTTGGTGAAGTTAAATCTATAACTATATCTGAATTAAAAAAACAGTTTCCACATATATCTGAAGATGAATTAGAGGCTATACAAAAAATGCCAGGTAATTCTCAGTATATAACAGGTTGGGGTAATTATGATTCAAACACTGTTCAAGTTATGTATTTCGAATACAAGACTTATATGAACCAAGTGTTTAAAATAAAAACAACAGATAACGGATTAGAAAAAGCTATAGAAAAAACAGACAGCTTTGATCCACCTTCTAATGACAACTTTGAAAGAGTAAGCAGAAGTATAGAGGTCTTATACACTGGAGCTAAGGTTTTAGGTAACAATCATATGCTTGAGTGGAAACTTGCTGAGAATATGTCTAGACCTTTTGCTGATACAACAAAAGTAGAAATGAATTACTCTATATGTGCGCCTAGAATTTACAAAGGTAGAATAGAGTCTATAGTAAGTAGAATAACTGGTTTTGCTGATATGATTCAGTTAACTCATTTAAAACTACAACAAGTTATGTCTAGAATAGTACCAGATGGTGTGTTCTTAGATATGGATGGTTTAGCTGAAGTTGATTTAGGTAATGGTACAAGTTACAATCCAGCGGAAGCTCTTAATATGTATTTTCAAACTGGTAGTGTTGTAGGTAGATCACTTACACAAGACGGAGGTATGAATGCAGGTAAAGTTCCTATTCAAGAATTAGCTTCATCATCAGGTCAAGCTAAAATACAAAGTTTAATAGGTACTTATCAGTACTATTTACAGATGATAAGAGATGTTACTGGTTTAAACGAAGCAAGAGATGGTTCTACACCAGATAAAGATTCTTTGCTAGGTTTACAAAAAATGGCAGTTAACGCATCTAATACAGCAACAAGACACTTAATGCAAGCTCAGTTGTTTTTAACTTTAAGAGTATGTGAAAACATTTCTTTAAAAATAGCAGATTCTTTATCATACCCATTAACAGCTAACTCGTTAAAACAAAGTATATCTAACTATAACTTCCAAACACTTAGTGAAATTGAAAACTTAAATCTACATGATTTTGGTATATATTTAGAATTAGAGCCTGATGAAGAAGAAAAAGCTAAACTAGAGCAAAACTTACAAGTAGCATTGCAAACTGGTAGTGTAGATCTTGATGATGTAATAGATATAAGACAGATTAGAAACTTAAAAATGGCTAATCAACTATTAAAGCTTAAGAAAAAGAAACGTCATCAACAAAAAATGGCTGATCAACAAGCTAATATACAAGCACAAGCGCAAGCAAATGCACAGTCTGCTGAGAAAGCTGCTATGGCAGAAGTTCAGAAGCAACAAGCTCTTACTCAAGAGAAAGTAAATATAGAACAAGCTAAATCTCAATTTGAAATACAGAGAATGCAAACTGAAGCTCAAATAAAGAAGCAATTAATGGCTGAAGAGTTTAACTATCAATTTCAATTAGCAAAAATAAAAGCTGATGCTGAAAAAGGTAGAGAAGCTGAAATAGAAGATCGTAAAGACGAAAGAACAAGAATACAAGCTACACAACAATCAAAAATGATAGCTCAAAGACAAAACGATGAGTTACCTAAAAACTTTGAATCATCTGAATTTGATGATCTAAGTGGCTTTGGACTGTAAAAGCTTGGCTTTTAATAAAAGCAAACATTAACTATTTAATTATATTATATTATGTCAGAAGAAAAACAAGAGGGAGAATTCTCTCTAAAAGGTAAAAAGACTAGACCTAAAAATTTAGGTAAACAAAAAAATGAACCTGTAAAAGTAGATTTATCTAAAAGCAGTGAAGAGCAAGACGTTACTAAAGTTGTTATCAACACTGAAGAAACTAAAACAGAAGAAAATGCCAATACAGAGCAAGAAACAGCAAACGTGGTTGAAAATAAACAACCCGAAATTATACAAGAAGTGGGTGAACAAGTATCATCAGGGGAAAGCTCCATTCAAGATGAAAACCCAATTATTCAAGAAATAACAGATGAGGTTTCTCAGAACGAAGCTGAGATTTTAGAAGAGCAGCTAGATCAAGCTATTGTAGAGCAAAGTGCTGGAATTAATTTACCAGAAAACGTTGAAAAGCTAGTTTCATTCATGGAAGAAACCGGTGGTACTATTGATGATTACGTACGTTTAAACGCTGATTATTCTAGTATTGACAACAATACATTACTTAAAGAGTATTACAAGAAAACAAAACCTTATTTAGATAATGAGGACTTAAGTCTCTTACTTGAAGATTTTTCATATGATGAGGATCTAGACGAAGAAAGAGATATACGCAAGAAGAAACTTGCATTTAAAGAAGAAGTTGCAAAAGCCAAAAGCTTTTTGGAGGAAACAAAGAGTAAATACTACGACGAGATCAAGTTGAGACCGGGCGTAACTCAAGAACAAAAAAAAGCTGTGGACTTTTTCAATAGATATAACGAAGAGCAAGGCAAAGCCGAGCAACAACATGAGTTATTCAAAGACCAAACTAAAAAACTATTCTCACAAGATTTCAAAGGTTTTGATTTCAATTTAGGAGAAAAGAAATTCAGGTATGGTGTAAAGGATCCTAGTAAAGTTGCAGAAACCCAGTCAAACATTAATAACATCGTAGGGAAGTTCCTTAACAAAGATGGTAGTGTTAAAGACGCAGTGGGTTATCACAAGGCAATGTACGCCGCTGCTAATGTCGATACTATTGCTAATCATTTTTATGAACAAGGAAAAGCTGACGCTGTTAAACAAGTTATAGATAGCTCAAAAAATCCAAGTCAAGCCTTAAGGCAATCGCCTCAAACAGGGTTTAAAGATGGTATCAAGGTAAAGGTGTTAAATGAAGGTGCTCTAAGTTCATCGAAATTAAAAATAAAGAAAATAAAAATTTAACATTTAAAATCATTTAAAAATGCCAGGATTAAACAACGCATTCGGTTCAATTAAACCGAGTCAAAAACAACAATTACTATCTGACAACTATTTAAGTTTTACAGATGGATCAGGAAACGATTTTGCACAACAATATCTACCTGAAATTTATGAACAAGAAGTAGAGCGTTATGGAAACAGAACATTATCTGGATTCTTACGTATGGTAGGTGCTGAAATGCCTATGACTTCTGATCAAGTAGTATGGTCTGAACAAAATAGATTACATATTGCTTATAATGAAGTAACTGTTGCTACAGCTACTACTTTAACATTTGTAACTGGTGGAACATCTCAAGTAAACAATGTTATCTCTAAAAATGATACTATCGTAGTTTTAGATCCTGCAAACGGACTAGAAGTAACTGCATTAGTAACAGATAGCGTTAACAACGGAGCTGGTACTTTAGCTACTCTTACAGTTGCTACTTATACTGGAGCTGATCTTGATGATACTTTCAACGTATTAGATACAGACTTGAAGATTTTTGTATACGGTTCTGAGTTTCAAAAAGGAACTGGAGACTCTGACATAAAGTCAATTACTCCTTCTTTCACTCAGTTCTCTAATTCACCTATCATCATTAAAGACAAATATGCTATCTCTGGATCTGACGCTGCTCAGATTGGATGGGTTGAAGTTGCTACTGAAGATGGAACTGGAGGATATTTATGGTATTTAAAAGCTGAGTCTGAAACTAGATTACGTTTTGAAGATTATTTAGAAATGTCTGTAGTTGAAGGAACTAAAGCTGCTGCTGGATCTGGTGTTGCTGCTATCGCTGGAGATGTTAAGTATAAAGGAACTGAAGGTTTATTCGCTGCTGTGAAATCAAGAGGTAATATCTATTCTGGATTTTCACCTACTGCTGGAGACTTAACTGAGTTTGACGAAATTCTTAAAAACTTAGATACTCAAGGAGCTATCGAAGAAAATATGTTATTCGTTAACCGTCAACTTTCTTTAACTATTGACAACATGTTAGGTGGAGTATCTGCTGGACCAAATGGTGGTGTTGCTTATGGATTATTTGAAAATTCAGAGGATATGGCATTAAACTTAGGTTTCTCAGGATTCAGAAGAGGTTCTTATGACTTCTACAAAACTGACTGGAAATACTTAAACGATGCATCTACTAGAGGAGCTGTTGCTGATTCAGGTATCGAAGGTATCTTAGTACCAGCTGGAACTTCTACTGTTTATGATCAAATTTTAGGAACTAACATCAGACGACCATTCTTACACGTACGTTATAGAGCATCTCAAAGCGATGACAGACGTATGAAGTCTTGGTTAACTGGATCTGTTGGTGGAGCTTATACTTCTGATCTTGACGCAATGGAAGTACACTTCTTATCTGAAAGATGTTTATGTGTACAAGCAGCAAACAACTTCGTATTGTTTACTGACTAATACAAGAGTAAATTACTGTAATTTTTACCCTCGTTATATTAACGGGGGTAATCATTACTTTTATTAACATTTTTATTTTATTATATTATGGCAAATCAAGCTAAAAAAGCAGTAGTAAAAGCAGAGGTTGCACCTCAGCCTATAAAAACAAAACAAGTAAAAGTAGAACCAGCTGAACCAAAATGGGAGATTAAAGATAGAACTTATATTTTAAAAGGTCCATACACTCCATTAACAGCTACTTTACCATCAAGACATTCTGGTAGATTTCCTTTATTGTGGTTCGATGAAAAAACCGGGCAACAAAAAGAATTAAGATACGCAACCAATCAAAATTCACCACTTGTAGAAGAACAAAAAGGTGAATCAACACTTGGTCACGTAATATTTAAAAATGGTGCTTTATTTGTACCTAAACAAAAACAAAATTTACAGAAACTATTATCTATTTATCACCCTTATCTAAACGTTAAGTATTATGAGTTTAGTAAAGTAGAAAAAGCTACTGATGATTTAGTATATTTAGAAATGGAGATTGAAGCTTTAAACGCAGCTAAATCCATGGATATTGATCAAGCAGAGGCCATATTAAGAGTAGAGGTAGGTTCTGAAGTATCTAAGATGACTAGTAGAGAAATAAAAAGAGATCTTCTTATGTTTGCTAAGAATAATCCAGATTTATTTATTGATCTAGCTAATGATGAAAATGTACAATTAAGAAACTTTGCTATTAAAGCAACTGAAGCAGGTATAATAAAGCTATCAGCAGATCAAAGAACTTTTGTTTGGGCTTCTAATGGTAAGAAACTTATGACTGTTCCTTTTGATGAGCACCCATATTCAGCTATGGCAGCTTTCTTTAAGACAGATGAAGGATTAGAAATTTTTAAATCTATAGAGAAAAAGTTCATATAACATGTAATAATCAATATAAGCCGGCTGTTTAAAGCGGTCGGCTATATTTTAGTAAATAACCTAAAAAAAGTAAAAATGGCTATAAACATAAACTCAGTTTATAAAGCTGTTCTAGTTGTTCTAGAACAAGAAAAAAGAGGTGTTTTGACGCCAAATGAATTTAACAAAATAGCTACTCAAGCGCAGCAAGAAATATTTACCCAATATTTTGATGACTTAAATCAATTGTTAGGTATGCCTCAAACATCTTTAGCTTATGCTGATAGAATGGCTTTGTTAGATGAAAAAATATCGATATTTAAAACAAACGAAACTTTAACTTTAGTTAACTCAAAAGTAACACCAACTTCAGCTGTTCAAGAATTAGGTTCTGTAATATACAGTAATAGAGAAGCTCAAAGAATACAACAATATGAGATTTACACAACTAACCAGTCTCCATTAACAGCACCTACATCTTATTATCCTGTTTATATTTATGAAGGCGGAGAAATAACTTTATTTCCAACGCTAACGGGTGATGTTGTTTTGAATTATTTAAAATTTCCAGCTGATGTTAAATGGGGTTTTAATATAGATTCTGAATTAGGGCATTATATTTACAATCCTTTAGACTCTACTGATTTTGAAATACACAAATCTGATCAACCTTTATTGATAGATAAAATACTAGGTTATGCAGGAGTGATGACAAAAGATCAATTTGTTATGTCTTTAGCTAACAGTAAAGAACAACAAATAAACGTTAACGATCAAAAATAATAGACATGGCAGATACAACTCTTACAAATGCTTTTATATCATTAAATGATATAATAAATAACTTTATAATCTCTTACACTGGACCAGGTAAACTTATACCTGATTCAAAACGAACAGAAGTAGTGTTTCACGCTAGAAGATGTTTACAAGAATTTGCTTATGAAACTTTAAAAAGTCAATTTATTGTAGATGAAGCATCTTTACCAGCTACTTACGCTCTACCTGCTGATTTCGTTAGTATCGTATCTATAATTGTAGATGGTAACACATATTCACAAGTAGAAAGCAACCCTGGAAATGATGAATTTACTATAAATTATACTACTAAGGTTATCACTTTTAACGCTGGTAATGTAGGTGATCCTGATTTTGAATTAAAATACTTGTCAAACGCTTTAACCACTGATGAAAACGCGGCTATTCCAAAGTTAGCTGAAGAAGCTTTATACGCTTGTATGGTTTACGCTATATTAGCAAATAGAGAAAAAACAAACCCAAACTTACTACAAAGATTATTAATAGAAAAAATAGACAAATTAGAGAGATCAAAATCTAGATTAATTTTTACTAACTTTTCTGAATAAAAAAAACAGATATGGCTATAAACGTAAACTCGGTATACAAAACCGTTTTGCTGATATTGAATAAAGAGCAACGTGGTTATATGACTCCAGATGAGTTTAATAAAACAGCCACTAAAGTTCAGCTCGATATATTTGAGCAATACTTCGACGACTTAAATCAGCAGCTACGTGTACCACAAGCAGATTTTGACTATAGCAATAGACAGATTGATATAGATGACAAAATAGAAACGTTTAAATGTTTGGGTAACTGCACGTATTTAACTTCTAAATTTAGATTACCTACAACTGATATTCTAAGTGGAGGTACTACTGTAGTTTATGACGATGCTCCTACTGCTAGTCAGTTTGCTTTTTATAGACTAGGTACAGTTGTTTATGGTATTACTAATGAAATAGAGTTACAAAGACTACAAAGAAATGAATTTTACAATATAGATAGATCTGATTTAACAGCTCCGAGTAAAAACTTCCCTGTTTACCTCTACGAAAGTGGTAAAATAACCGTAAAACCAGACTCAATAAATCAAAATGTTAAAGCTTCTTTTCTTAGAAAACCTAAAAACGTTATTTGGAACTTTACGTCAAACAATGGTTATTATGAGTTTACAGCTACAGGATCCCAAGACTTTGAAATAAATACTTCTGAGCAAACTAACGTTATAAATAGAATACTTTTATATGCTGGTGTAGTAGTTCAGGATCCTACTATAATACAATTAGCTGCTCAGCAGGTTAACCAAGAAGAACAAAACGCAAAATCTTAATAACAAATGGGTTTAATTACAGAAAACAACGCACATTACTACTCAGGCCAACAGGCTTATATTTCAGGTGCAAACGCTACCAATGTTAGTATAAAATGGGTTGGAAATACTATATTAAAGCCAACTATACAAGGTGTTCAAAATTCTAACTATCAAGTTTTTATAAATAATCAACTTAAAACAGAGTTTACAGATTACAATTTAGTAGATGGTTCTGTTGTTGTCTCTACTGTATCAATAAATGATGTTGTAATTATACAACTTATAGAATCTGCAAGACAAGAGAATTATGGTTCATATGCATATACTAAGTTAGATGACATTGTAAACAACTTTTTAGTAGCTTATGTTGGCGACGGCAAAATGATATTATCTGCAAAAAGAACAGATATTGTATTTTTCGCTAAAAGAGCTATGCAAGAGTTTAGCTATGATACATTAAAAAGCGTAAGATCACAAGAATTAAGCATACCACCAAATCTAAGTATACCTATACCTCAAGATTATGTTAATTATGTAAACATGTCTTGGATAGATCAGTCAGGTATTAAACATATTATATATCCAACTACTTTAACTAGCAATCCAACAGAAATACCTTTGCAAGACGATAAAGGTATACCTATGCAAGATAGCTTTGGAAACAATATAGAAGGAAGTTCTATAACAGAAGAAAGATGGAATACTAATGGTATTGGTGTTATAAATAATCAATTAGAAGACGGATCACCTGTATGGGCTGATGTATATGGTGGAGGTTTTGGCCAAGGTTTTGCTTGGCAAAGTGGTTTCTATGGGTTACAACCTGAGGTTAGTCAAATAAACGGTTGGTTTACAATCAATGAAAGAACTAATAGTTTTTGTTTCTCAAACGACTTAGTTGGTCGTACGATCATTTTAGAGTACATTTCTGATGGTTTAGCTTACGACTTGGATACTAGAGTCCCTAAGATGGCTGAAGAAGCTATGTATGCTTATATTTTACATGCTATAATTTCTACTAGAATTAATCAACCTGAGTATTTAGTTCAAAGACTACGTCAAGAAAAAAGTGCTAAATTAAGAAATGCTAAAATAAGATTATCTAATATCAAGCTAAGCGAATTTGTTCAAGTTATGCGAGGTAAATCCAAGTGGATAAAATCATAAATTAAATGGCAGAAGTAAAGAATAGTTTTATATCATCTAAAATGAATAAAGATTTAGATGATAGATTAATACCAAAGAACGAATACAGAGACGCTTTAAACATAGCTGTTTCTAGATCAGAAGCAGGTGACGTAGGAGCTTTAGAATCCATATTAGGTAATTCTAAAGTCACATCAAGTTCTTATGATACTTCTGGAGAGATAATAGGGTATTTTGTTGATAACACTAATTCTCTAGTTTATTACTTTAAAACAGACTGGTATAGTAAAGAGATAGCGCCAGATACTGCTAACTGTCAGATATTAGTTTATAACTCATTAAATAATCAAACTAATTTATTGTTAGAAGGTTATTGGCTTAACTTTTCTACAAAAAACCCTATTTTTGGTGTTAATTTAATGGAGGATTTATTGTTTTGGACAGACAATAGAAACCAACCAAGAAAAATAAACGTACAAACCGCGATAAACGAAGGCAGTTCTCACTACTACAAAGAAAACCATATTTCTGTTGCTAAATATAATCCATATCAACCTATATCTCTTATAAAAGAAGAAACTGAAGATGTTATTAGTGTTGCTTCAACAACTGTGTTTGATATTCCAGAAAACACTAACGTAGTTGCAGGTATGATTGTATTAGGATCAGATTCAAGTGGATCAACTACAATAGGGCCAAACGAATATATAACAGTCGTTAGCGCGGTGGTATCAACAACCCCAGGACAAACCACTGTTACTATTTCAGACGCGCCGACTATAGCTGTTTCAACTACAGATACTATTTATTTTTTATCATCAACTATGACTGACAAATCAAGCGTTAGTACTTGGCCTGGTGATCCTGATTACTTAGAAGAAAAGTTTGTTAGATTTGCATATAGGTTTAAATTTGAAGATAACGAGTATTCTATTATCTCTCCTTTTACACAGATAGCTTTTATACCAAAACAAAAAGGTTACTTCATTAAAGGTCAAGAAGATAGTGCTGTTGAAAGTACAATCGTTAATTGGTTTGAAAATAATGTAAATAATATAGAGCTAATTATACCTCTTCCAGACACTATTGGTAACGTCGTTAGTTCTTATAAGCTTAAAGAAATTGATATACTATATAAAGAATCTGATCAAACAACCGTAAAGGTAGTTGACTCAATATTACTAGACGGTGTAACTGGGGATAATAATTTCTACATATACAACTATCAATCTACAAAACCAATTAGAACGCTTCCGGAAGATCAAACTACTAGAGTATATGATAAAGTGCCAGTTAAAGCAATGGGGCA
>Ga0224503_10000733_pt1 | contig 9868 bp, 10 predicted proteins | sample SF_Oct11_sed_USG_2_FD_169106 | JGI IMG/M metagenome (GOLD analysis project Ga0224503, IMG submission 169106) | Sediment microbial communities from San Francisco Bay, California, United States - SF_Oct11_sed_USGS_21 | ecosystem: Environmental > Aquatic > Marine > Sediment | place: USA: California...
GTTGCCGGACGTCATTCGTCAGGGCGTTGCGGACACTCTCGCGAGCTACGGCGATGGTCCGGGGCACGTATTCAACCTCGGCCATGGCATCACTCCGGATATCGACCCGGACAACCTCTCCGTATTAGTAGACGCGGTGCACGAGCTGAGCCCGAGCTACCACAAGACGTAGCTTGTGGGCGGGAGGTTGCTCATCGGAAGTAAAGCGCAGCGTAGCGAGCCATGAAGATGAGCAACCTCCGGGCCGCAAGCGACTACTTTAGCTCGATTTCGAGGACTGAGCACTGTTGAATTACGGAGGCCGTATTGCCGCCGTGGGTTTCGGAGGGGGCCCAGACCGGAGTGCCGAACTTGAACGACTCCATACTCTCGCTTCCGTCGTCCTTCTCGACAAGCCAGGCGCAGGGATTCAAATAGACAATGACGCGGTCCGGATGCGAGTGAATCGACGGCGTTTCGCCATTGCGAATCGTCTTCTTGAGTACACGTACCCGGTCATTCTCGAACGCAAGCTCGTAAATATGTGGCGCGACTCGAACAGGATCGAGCGGAGACGTTGCTGCCACAGCTGCAGCAGTAACAATGAGTCCTGCAAGAACTGCAACACGAATCATGGGGGCGCTCCTTATTCGTCGCGCAATGCGCGCCGCAGGATTTTGCCGACGTTGGTTTTTGGCAGCTCGTCCCGAAACTCGACGATCCTGGGACGTTTGTAGTTAGTCAGGTTTTCGCGGCAGTGGTCGAGCACGTCCTGCTCCGTGATGCCCGGATCCGTGCGAACCGCAAATAATTTGACGATTTCGCCCGAGCGTTCATCAAAGAGCCCAACCGCGGCCGCCTCGAGGATGCCATCCATTTCGACGACGACGTTTTCGATTTCGTTGGGATATACGTTGAAACCGGAAACCAGGATCATGTCTTTCTTGCGATCTTCGATAAAGACGTAGCCGTCTTCGTCCATGCGGCCGATATCGCCAGTCTTCAGCCAGCCGCCCGGCAACATGACATTGGCTGTTTCCTGCGGCCGTTGCCAGTAGCCTTCCATTACCTGCGGGCCTTTGATACAGATTTCGCCGATGTCACCGACGGGCAACGGATTACCGTCGTCGTCACAAATTATGACCTCGGTTGATGATATCGGCAGGCCGATGGCGCCTGTAAATTCGCTTCCAATCGGATTGACGATGGCAGCCGGAGAGGTTTCGGTCAGGCCGTAACCTTGCAGTATCGTACTGCCCGTGACGGCCTCCCAATCCTTCGCGACGGCGGGCTGCACCGCCATACCGCCGCCAATACACACGCGGAGCGCACTGAAATCAACCTTCTCGAACCCCGGTGTATTCACAAGGGAGGCGAACATCGTGTTAACGCCCGTGAACAGGTTGAACTGGTACTTTGCGATCGTGCTGACGAATCCCTTGAAGTCTCGCGGGTTGGTGATCAGGACGTTAAGCCCGCCCTGTGCCATCACGGTTAGGCAGTTACCCTGCAGCGAAAAGATGTGATACAGCGGCAATGCAGTTATGGCGACGATGCAGTCAAATTCCTCGTACGCCGGGCCCTGCCATTCCATCGTCTGCTGTACATTCCGGACCATGTTGCGATGGCTGAGCATCGCACCTTTCGAGACGCCGGTCGTGCCGCCCGTGTATTGCAGGAACGCAATGTCGGCGAAGCCGAGTTCGACCGGATTCAAGCGTTCTTGCGCGCCTGCTTTGAGCGCGGCGTTGAATGTGACGCAGCCTGGCAGTGAATATTTCGGGACTGACTTCCTGACGTGACGAATAAGAAAGTTCGTGACAAGATTCCTGGGGAAGTTCAGCAAGTCTCCCACGCCCGTCGTGACCACGTGCTGAACCGAGGTCTCACCGATAACGTCTTCAAGTATGTGCGCGAAGTTTTCGAGAATGACAATGCACTTCGTGCCTGAGTCACTGAGCTGGTGCTTGAGTTCGCGCGCCGTATAAAGTGGGTTGACATTGACGACGACCAGCCCTGCACGAAAAATACCGCACATGGCAACGGGGTACTGGAGAATGTTGGGCAACATGATGGCGACTCGTTCGCCGCGCACCAGGCCAAGTGTCTGTTGCAGATAGCAAGCGAATTGCATCGACAGCTCGTCGAGCTCCCGATACGTCAGAGTTGTGCCCATGTTGCTGTAAGACGCGCGTTCGGGATGGGTATCGAATGCATGTTCGAACAATTCGCGAACTGAGCGAAACGGCGCCGGCGGAAGTTCTGCGGGAACTCCTTCCGGGTAGGACTTGAGCCAGATCTTATCCACCTGTGAAGCCATTAGTTACCTAGCGCTCTATTGATTATCGGCCACGCATTATCCAGCAGAATCGGCTGCGCTGCAGCATTTGGATGAATCCCGTCAGCTTGCATCAGCTCCTCATTGAGGGCCACGCCATCCATGAAGAACTCGATCCACGGAATCTCGAGTTCGGTGGCCAGCTCGCGATAGACGTTATCGAAAGATTCGGTGTAGCGCTGGCCGTAATTCGATGGAATGCGGATGCCGAGCAGCACGACCGCAGCCCCGGAAGCCTTACTGGTGCGGACGATCTTGTCGAGGTTGCCTTTCATGCGACTCGGCGGGAAGCCCCTGAGGCCGTCATTGCCGCCCAGCTCGAGGATGATCAGCGCCGGGTCGAAATTCTCGAGGGCCCGCTCAATACGGGCTGCGCCGCCCTCGGTCGTTTCACCACTGATGCTGGCGTTAACCACGCGATGTTCGTACCCTTGGCGCTCGAGACGGGTTTGCAACAATGCCGTCCAGGATTGGTCAACGTCTATACCGAATCCTGCACTGAGGCTGTCGCCGAATACGAGAACAGTCGGCGTCTCCGCGCCGTTTGCATTGATGGCTAACAGCAGAAAAGAAAGGGCAATAAATCTTCGCATGGGAAATCAGTCAACCGATAGGGTCGCGGTTCTCGCGGCACATGACATCAGTAAAGAGGTTAGCAGTCCAGAGGGTAGTCTGACCATTCTGGCGGACGTCAGTTTCAGCATCACGGCAGGGGAGTCAGTCGCTGTCGTCGGGCCATCGGGGGCCGGCAAGTCGACGCTGCTGGCGCTGCTGGCAGGGCTTGATGTGCCGACACGTGGTCACGTTGAGCTAAATGGTGCCAACCTCAGCGAGCTCGACGAAGACGGTCGCGCACACCTGCGCGCTGAAAGTGTTGGTTTCGTCTTCCAGTCCTTTCATCTCGTACCGTCGCTGAATGCGCTCGAGAATGTCATGTTGCCACTCGAGCTGGCCGGTGGCGGGGATGCGCGCAGCGCGTCACTCGATATCATCGATAAAGTCGGCCTCAGTGATCGTTGGCGGCACTATCCCGCACAGCTTTCCGGCGGAGAGAAGCAGCGCGTGGCGATTGCACGCGCGTTCGCAACCGAGCCGGCCGTACTGTTTGCCGATGAGCCAACCGGGAACCTCGATAGCCGTACCGGCAGCAATATCATGGAGCTGATGTTCGAGCTGAACTACAGCTCATCGACGACGCTGGTGCTTGTGACGCATGACCATTCTCTGGCCGAGCGCTGTGAGCGGGTGCTGAGCCTCGATATCGGGCGGCTGGTCAGCGATAGTAAAGGACCCGCGTGAAAGCGATCGCGTTTGCATTGCGCAGTTTCGGTCGCGAGCTCCGCTCGGGCGAAGTCCTGGTGCTGCTCGCGGCCATTGCGCTGGCCGTTGCCGCGCTGACCGCGGTCGGGTTTCTGACCGACCGCATCGGCAAAGCGGTCGCTCGCCAGGCCAACGAGGTTCTGGCGGCCGATCTGCGATTGCGCTCGCCGGAGCCGATCCCGGATGACTGGCGCGAAAAAGCGGCGGAATTCGGTCTGCAGGTCGCTGAGACGAATACGTTTCCGAGTGTCGTGTTTGCCGGGGACCTGAGCGCGCTCGCGACGATCAAGGCCGTGAGCGAGACCTATCCGTTGCGCGGTAATGTGCGCGTATCTGACACGCTATTTGGTGAGCAGCGCGTCGTCGACGGCATTCCACGGCGGGGCGAGATCTGGGCCGATGGGGCCCTGTTGGCGCGAGTTGACGCCGACGTTGGCGATAAGCTGACTGTTGGTGAATCGAACTTGCTCGTGACAGCCGTTCTGACGTATCGCCCTGACCAGTCGATGGGCTTCGCGTCGCTGGCACCTTCATTGCTGATGAACATCGACGACATTCCGGCCTCCGGCCTGATCAGTGAGGGCAGTCGTGTCGGCTATGGGTTGCTGGTTGCCGGCGATGACACCGTCGTCGACGCATTCAATGAAGCGATTCAGGAAAATCTGACCGCCTCGGTGCGCACCTCGAACCGCGAGGAAAGCAGCGATCGGGCCAATAACGCCGCCGATCGTGCGCAGCGATTCTTGTCGCTGACGGCTGTAATCAGCTTGTTGCTCAGCGCGGTCGCGGTTGCGATGTCGGCACGACGTTTCGCGCACCGGCGTATGGACACGGTCGCCCTGATGAAAAGCCTGGGAGCGACGCAGCGATTTGTAATCTCTGTCGCAGTTGTGCAGCTCATGCTGCTTGGTCTGGCTGGAGTAATTGCCGGTAGCGGTATCGGCTATGCGGCCCAAAAGATTCTGTCGTGGATTCTGGCGGACCTTATTGCGGGTGATTTGCCAGGTGTCGGGCCGATGCCGGTTTTTCTCGCAAGCGGCAGTGCACTCGTGTTGCTCATTGGGTTCGCACTGCCTTCGCTGATTCAGTTGCGCAACACGCCACCGCTTCGTGTTCTGCGTCACGATGCCATGCCACCGGCGCCATCGCGCGTGCTCGTCGCCGGGCTTTCTTTGGCCGCGGTTGCTGCCCTGCTGTACCGCGCTGTTGGCGACGCGAAAATGCTGGTTATTTTGCTCGGCGGTATCGTGATCATTGCGGCAGCGTTGTACTTTGTCGGGCGAATTCTCGTTGCGTCGATGGGCCACTTTCGGTCCGGAGTCGGCGTTGCCTGGCGATACGGGCTGGCGAATGTTGCGCGCCGCGGCCGTGACAGCGCTGTGCAAGTCGTCGCATTCGGCCTGGGACTGACAGTATTGCTCTTGCTGACGATCGTGCGTACGGATCTTTTGCAGGGCTGGCGACAGACGCTCGCTGCGGATGCGCCGAATCACTTTATGATCAACATCCAGCCACACGAACTCGATTCTGTTGCGAACATCTATGCGGCGGAGGGCATCGACGTACCCGAGTTTGTACCACTGATCCGCGCAAGAATGTCGACGATCAACGATGTGTCGGTCAAGGAACGTGAGTATCCGACGCCTGACGGGCAGTGGATGGCCAATCGCGAGGCGAATCTGTCATTCGCAGCGACGTTGTCATCGAGCAACGAACTCATAGAGGGCGAATGGTGGCCGCAAGACTATGCCGGCCCACCGTTGGTTTCGGTTGAAGAGGGCGCGGCGGTTGAGACCGGTCTCGCACTCGGCGACCGCATGAGGTTCATGGTCGCCGGGCAAGAAATCGAAGTAACGATAGCCAGCATCCGCAAGGTTAACTGGGACTCTTTTAAGCCCAACTTCTTCATGGTCTTTTCGCCGGGCGCTCTCGACGGCATGCCGACGACTTACATAGCCAGCCTCCGACTTGAAAAGGAACAACAGCCGGTGCTCGTGAAGCTCGTGCGGGCGCATCCGAGTATTTCGGTTATTGATCTTGATTCAATCCTGCAGCAAGTGCGCGGCATCATCGAGAAGGCCAGCGTCGCAGTGCAGGCCGTGTTCGTCTTTACGCTCGCGGCCGGTATCGCCGTGTTGTTTGCCGCGGTGCAGTCGACAATCGATGAGCGGCGCTTTGAAAGCGCAATGTTGCGCGCGCTGGGTGCGCGCAAACGCACGGTATTCGCCGGCGTCATGGCGGAGTTTGCGGCACTCGGTATCGCTGCGGGCGTGCTTGCGTCGGCGGGCGCGTCGATTCTTGCCTGGATCGTTGCGGTCCGGCTATTCGACCTGCCCTATGAGTTCAATCCATTGCTATGGATGGTCGGTCTGGTTGCTGGTGTGACCGTCGTTTGCGCCAGTGGCCTTGTTGCCGCGCGCGGCGCGATCAACGCGCCGCCCGTTGAAGTCCTGAGGGCAGCATGATGGCTGAGGAATCCCTGTCCTGCGGTATTGTGCTGGCGCGCAGCACGGAGCAGGGTTGGATGACGTTGCTGCTCAGGGCTTACCACCATTGGGACTTCCCAAAGGGCTTGCGCGAGGACGGCGAGGAGTCGCTCGAGGCCGCACTGCGCGAGGTGTGCGAGGAAACCAGTATCGATGCACTGAATTTCGACTGGGGCGACCGCTTCATGGAGACCGGGCCCTACAGTCGCGGCAAGACCGCGCGATACTACCTCGCGAGGACCGAGCAGGAGCAGGTCGTCATGGCTCCATCAGTCGAAACCGGGGTGCCGGAGCATCATGAGTGGCGTTGGGTCAGTTTCGACGAGGCCTACGATCTCGCCTCGCCGCGTGTACGTGCCGTCGTGCAGTGGGCGCGACAGATTATCGGCACCTAGACGACCCTGTTTCTGTCTTCGCCGCGAAGAAATGCGGCGACATTGGCCGCGAGCTCGTGGATCGAGTCCTGTCGTGACCTGTCGCTCCCCCACGCAATGTGCGGCGTGACGATCAGATTGTCTTCCCGGTAGTCAAGCAACGGGTCGCCGTCAGGCGGGGGCTCTACCGGCAGCACGTCAATTCCGGCCGCCGCGATTTCCCCGTTTCGCAATGCGTCGACGAGAGCCACCGAGTCAATCAGCGCTCCGCGTGCCGTATTAATCAGAATCGCCGACCGCTTCATGTTGCGGAATTGGTCAGCTCCGAACAGACCACGCGTTCGATCGGTAAGCGGGCAGTGCAGTGATATCACATCAGACCGCTCCAGCAACTCGTCGAACGTCACACGGTCGTCATCGACGGCGTCAGAATCATGTCGCGCCGAGATGATTACGCCCATATCAAAGTCGCGCGCCTTGCGGGCGACGCCCTGACCGAGTTCGCCATAGCCGACAATACCCATCGTCATCGTCGACAACTCGCGAATCGGATAAGTCAACAGGCAGAAATCCTGCGACTGCTGCCATGCGCCATCCCGCACCACGGCGCTGTAGCGGTGCAGGTTGTGCGCCAGGGTCAGCAACAAACCGAAGACGTGTTCGGTAACCGAGCGGGTGCAGTAGCCGCGAATATTGCAGAGTGCGACGCCGTGCTTTTTGGCGGCGGCAGTATCGATGTTGTCGGTGCCCGTCGCTGTAAGGCCGATGAAGCGCAACGCGGTGGATTTTTTTAGCAGCTCCTCAGTGAGGTGAATCTTGTTGGCAAACACGAACTCCGCGTCATGAATTCGCTCGGCGACCTGATCGTCCTCGGTCGTATCGAAGACTTCGAGTTCGGGTAACAGGTCAGACAGCGGGCTGATATCGAGTCCGGGCCCGACCGTTGCGTAATCGAGAAACACGGCTTTCATAAGGAAATCAGTTACCCTGTGCGGCGAAGTGTCTGAAGATGAATGATCAATACTGGAAACGCAAATCGCTTGCCGAGATGACGCCGGAGGAATGGGAGCGCCTGTGCGATGGCTGCGCATTGTGCTGCATGCACAAAGTAGAGGACGAGGATAGCGGTGAAGTGCTCTACACGGATGTGGCCTGCAAATTACTCGATCTCAACACCTGCCGTTGCAAGGACTACGCGAACAGGGCAAAGAAAGTCGCGGACTGTCTGGTGCTGTCTGTCGACAGGCCCGAGGAATTCAACTGGCTCCCTGCAAGCTGTGCCTACCGGCGTCTCGCGAACGGACAGGCCCTGCCGGAATGGCATCCATTGCTAACAGGCCGGGCAGAGTCGGTGCACGAGGCCGGTATCTCGATGCACGACAAGGCAGTATCGGAGAACGATACTGACGATTACACTGTGCTGCGGCAGCTCGCCAATCACCCGACAGGACCTGGCAGTGAGTGACTACCCCACTATTCCGTTGCGAGACTATCGCGAGTATCCGCTGGACGAGATGCGGGAACGGCTCAAGGCATTCTATTCTGAGGTGAGCCGGCGCCGCACGGTACGTGAGTTCTCCGACCGCCCGGTGCCGCGGGACATTATCGAGACTGCGCTCAAGGCTGCAGGAACGGCACCCAGTGGTGCCAATCTGCAGCCCTGGCACTTTGTTGTTATCAGCGGTCCGGAAACGAAAAAGAAGATTCGCGATGCGGCCGAGGCCGAAGAACGCGAATTCTACGAGCATCGCGCCTCGCCAGAATGGCTGGCAGCGCTAAAGCCCATCGGTACGGATTCGAACAAACCGTTTCTGGAAACAGCGCCGTACCTGATCGCAGTTTTCTTGCAGAAGTTTGGCGAGCTTGCCGATGGACGCAAGGTGAAACACTACTACCCGGTCGAATCGACAGGCCTTGCTACCGGAATATTGATTACAGCCCTGCATCAAGCGGGCCTCGTCACCCTCACGCATACGCCGAGCCCGATGAAGTTCCTCAACGAGATACTCGACCGCCCGAAAAGCGAGCGGCCGTTTCTTTTATTGGTGACCGGCTTCCCCGCGGATGACGCCGAGGTTCCCGACATCGCCCGCAAGGAGCTGGAGGAATTCGCGAGTTTCGTGGAGCTGTGATTGATGACTGTAGCTTGTGCTACATCATAATCAACGCAACGGCCGATAATACGGCTAGGGACCGGGGTTTGCTGTTTGCGATCCGAGCTGCCAGGCATCGACCCAGGTGGTCCTGTCGTATACCAGTTCCAGTTGGTCCAGCAGGCGCTCTTCCAGGTCCGGCATGTGTGCAACGCCATAGAAGATGCCAATCCGCCTGGCTCCGTTATCAATTTCTGACTGCAGCACATCCACAGCACGCTGATTGCGTGCGCCGATGACAGCAGATCCGGAGTCTTCGCCGAGAATGTCGCGAACCTGATCGAGGTTTGTCATTTCATAGGCAATCATCGTTTTGAATGCGTCGTCCTGGTCCGAAGTGAGTATTGCCGACAGCATCTCCCAATCCTTCAGGCCGAGCGGATCCTTGGCGTACTCATCAAGCGACGCGAAAAAGATGCGCCAGAAATACACGTACAGAGACTCGCCTCGATCATCCATGCTCTGTCGAAGCTCTGCAGGCGAAAGGTCCGCGTGCACGAAATTGGCCTGATCGTAATTGACCTCATCGAGCTGAAAAGACAGGCCAAGAAGTTTTGTCATTCCAAGCTGAGCATTGGAAATGAAACCTTTGCGCTCGGCAAGCCGGCTGGTCGCGATGGCGTTTTCGGGCGCAACGAGCTCGTAGAGCAATGCGTCATAGCTTCTGAACCGCGTGTTCAAATCGGCGTAATAGGACGGGTCGCCGATGTGAATGGCGCTGACGAGATCAACGCTCAGCATCCGCTTGTGGTTTTGCGGCACGTACGTCGCGATCGCAAGCTGCAACGCCCTGGGCGTATCGTATTCATCGGTCGCGACACGTGCGAAGGTTGTCGATGATTCGCCAAAAACCGCCCCGACCGGAGCGAGGGCAAGGAGAATCAGGGCCAGCCGCAGTTTTCGCCGAATATTCCTCATCCGCCCATTCTATCCCGTATTCTGCAGTCCTTGTGCGATGCCGTTCACGCTGGCGAGCAGCGCATCAAACAACGCCGCGTCCTCGTAGTCAGACTCGCGCCACCTGGCGAGCAGGTCGATCTGGATCAGACTCATCGGATCGACATACGGGTTGCGCAGCATGATGGCGCGCTGCAGTGTGATGTCGCCCTCGAGCAAGTCGTAGTGATCCGAGTAATCGAGAATCAGGTCACAGGTCAGCTCGTACTCGTTCTCGATGATTTTGAAGAAGTCCTTGTGCAGATCACCGGCCAGCTCCGA
>Ga0224503_10000736_pt1 | contig 9853 bp, 6 predicted proteins | sample SF_Oct11_sed_USG_2_FD_169106 | JGI IMG/M metagenome (GOLD analysis project Ga0224503, IMG submission 169106) | Sediment microbial communities from San Francisco Bay, California, United States - SF_Oct11_sed_USGS_21 | ecosystem: Environmental > Aquatic > Marine > Sediment | place: USA: California...
GAGAAGGGCGTGGCTGCGCCTGACTACCCGGGTGTTTACGGTGGCCATGATGAACGGTGCGGTCCAGCTTCCTGCATCGCTGTCGAAACGTATGCCGCGCTGGTCGCCGCGGTCCGGTCCGCGCAGTTCACCCTCAGGGTTCAGGCTGTAAGGGCGAGCGAGGACACGAGCCACTTCCTTGTCTGCGCGCGCTTCGCGCATGACGTTCATAATGCTGGCCGCCGTGCCGCCACTCGCACCACCTTTCATGGCTTTGACGAGCAGGACGATCGATTCGCAATAGGCGCCATAGCGTTGCTGTGATTCCTGTTGCAGGAACCAGGCACCGATGTCCATCGGGATCGAATCGAAGCCGCAGCAATGCACGATACGGGCGCCGCTCTGCCGGGCCGTCCCGTCATGCGCGTCGATCATGCGCCGGATCCACTGCACCTCACCTGCGAGGTCGCAATAGTGGGTGCCGCTTTCCGCGCAGGCCGCCACGAGCTCGCTCCCGAAACGCGCGTAGGGCCCTACCGTGGTCAGCACAACGCGGGTGCGCTTTGCGAGTCCACGCATCGACTCCGCGTCCATCGTGTCGGCGACGATCACCGGCAGCGCTGCCGCCGCGGAACCCAGCGACCCGCGCAGGGCAGCCAGCTTGTTTTCATTGCGTGCGGCTGCCGCCCAGCGCAGTTCCTTGCCCACGCCGTAGCGGTCGCACAGGTACTCGGCGACCAGCGCACCCGTGAAACCGGTCGCGCCGACGACGACGATGTCGAATTCCCGCGAGTTGCCGTTCATGATTCTCTGCTCTTTGCCATCAATGCCACCTTCTTGCGGCCGTTTTCCAGCGTCTGCGTGCCGACCGTGCGAAATCCGTAGCCTTCGTGAAAACGCATGGACGATTCGTTGGGGGGAACCAGGTTCACCTCGCAGGTCAGCACGCCGGCACTAGCCGGCAGGCTCGCCTCGAAGTCATGATACAGGCGCGTTGCAAGCCCTAGCCGCCGGGCGTTCCCGGCAACCGCGACGCGATCGATATAGCCGAAATCCTCGTATGCCGCGCAGAACCACCGGTAATTCGGGCTGGCGTAGGTGGTTCCGGGGCGCATGCCGATGAGGAAACCGGCGAATGCCTCGCTGCGTAAGGCCACCCTGAAATACGCTGCATTTGCAGCGAACCAGCGCATCTGGTCGAGATCCACACTGTTGACCGCGGGAACCGAGGCTTCATTGAGTTGCAGCACACTCTCGAGGTCGGTTGCCTCGACATTGCGAAAGGTGATGGTTGTTTCCGGCTCGGCTTTCATAATCGATTTGCGTATACTGCGCCTCAGGCGGCATTCGATCCAGTCGACGCTAATGAGACCGCCAACCTCGCTACTTTATTCCTGCCCGGTGCCGTTTGTACCGTGCCGGGCGGCTGTGGTCCGGCAGAATTCTAGCTAAACCAGGAAGACTCCTATGTTGAAGATCGTTCATGCCCGGCCGTTTATCTGGCTTGCCATCTGCGCGCTCGGCGTGGCTGCGTGCGGCAAATCCACCGAGGAACCGGAAATTGCCTCGCCACTCACCGACAACAGCGGCTTGCTGCGCTATGTCCCGGCGGACACGCCCTACGTGTTCGGTACGGTTGCACCGCCACCCGACGAGTTCATGGACAGGATAGAGCCGAAGGTGGACCGTTTGCTGAAGGCCCAGTCCGAATTTCTGAGGGTCGTCGCAAGCGAGGTACAGACCGGGGACGGCGAGGATTCGGCAGAGGCGGAACCGATTGGAGCGGTGATGGATGAGCTCCGGTCTCTGATGTCGCTGGAGGGCCTGAGAGAAGCCGGTGTGACGCGGGACTCAACGGTCATACTCTACGGCAACGGCTTGTTGCCCGTGCTGCGCGTAGCGTTGAGTGATGCGAGTCTGTTCGAAGACCTGATCAGCCGCATCGAAGCGGAGGCGGGCGAACAGCTGCCGGTAGCGGAAGTCGACGGTAATCCCTATCGCTATGTCGAAGACGAGGGGATTCGCTTGGTCATAGCCACCATCGGTAATGAGTTCGTGCTGACCGCTGCGCCCGAGAGCCTCGACGATGCGGCGCTGGCCCGCCTGTTGGGCCTGACTCTGCCTGCGGAGAGCATTGCAGACAGCGGCAAATTGCGTGATATAGCGAATGAGTACGGCTACCTTCACGAGTACGTGGGTCTCGTCGATACGGTCCGTCTGGCGGACACTTTCATAGAGGAGCCCGAAGGTCTCGACGCGCGGCTGCTCGACATCATGGGTTACGACGCCGGCGCGCTCAGCGACGTCTGCAAGGCCGAGCTTCGATCGCTGGCGAAAATCGCGCCGCGAGTCGTTGCGGGCTACGAGGAGGTTTCGGCCGGGAAAATCCGTTCCACAACGGTCGTCGAACTCCGCGACGACATCGCCGCCGAAATTACCGCGTTTGCCGCACCGGTTCCCGGGCTGGGCCGAATCTACGACGGCCTGTTTTCCCTGGGGATGAGCCTGAAAGCCGAAGCGATTCGGTCATTTTTCGACACCCACGTTGCGGCACTCAGGGAGAACCCGTGGGAGTGCGAGCACCTGGCAGACGCTCAGGACGGACTGTTTGCCGCCAGCGAACAGGCGCTCGCCCAGCCTGTGCCGCCCGTGCTCTACGATTTCCACGGCTTCCTGCTTGTCGTCGAAGATATGGAGGGATTTGACTTCGGCCGGAAACAGCCCCCGGAATCCCTGGACGCCAGTTTCCTGCTGGCAATCGACAATGCGCAGGGATTACTGGCCATGGGCCAGGCGATGATTCCCCAGCTCGCCGAAATGAACATCGAACCGGACGGTAAAGCCCGTCGATTCGATCTTCCCGAGGCAGAGGCAGGCGCGGAGAGCGCCTGGATTGCGCTGACCGACTCGGCGATCGCGCTCTCGGTGAGCGAAGACGGTGAGACAGTCCTGCCGGCGATGCTCAAGGCAGAGGGCGTTACACCTCCACCGTTCATGAGCATGGGGCTTGACGGTGCGCGATACTATACGGCGCTCGCAGCGGCGATGCGTGAGGACGACGACGAGGAGATGTCGGAGGAAATGCGCGAGGCCCTGTCCGATGTCATGACAGTGGCAGCCGACTTTTACGAGCGCCTGCAGATCGACGTGACATTTACGGATCGAGGCATCGAGATAGACACCGACATGAGCCTCGCCGACTGATGGGCTTGAGGTTGGAAATGGAGGGGAAATAGCGTGCGAAGACGGATCAGTGCATTGACAATACTTGCCCTGGCGTTCGGGGCCGTCGCCCAGGAACCGGATCTGACGCAGGTTACGAGTCTCACGGTCGACCTCAAACAGGTCGTCCAGTACGGGACTGTTTCCCCGGTCGATGGCATCTCGTCCGCCGGCCAGCCGGACAAGGCAGCGCTCGAAGTGTTTATGGATGCCGGCTACGCCACCGTGATCGATATGCGGGCGGAGGACGAAGATCGCGGTTTCGAAGAAGCTCAGTTCGTCGAAGATCTGGGCATGCACTACGTCGCGTTCCCGATTGCAAGCGAGGATGCTGTTTCATTCGATAGCGCCCGCAAGCTCGACGAACTCCTGCAGGAATATCCGGGACCGGTGCTCGTGCACTGCGCCAGTGGCAACCGGGTCGGCGCGCTGCTCGCCTTGAGGGCCAGCCTGCACGGTGCCGATGACGAGCAAGCCCTGCAGCTCGGACGCGAAGGCGGACTTACCAGGCTCGAGGGCGTCGTTCGGAAGCGGCTCGCCGAAGCCGACAAGTAGGCGGCAACCGGGCTGGTAAGGCGAAGGCTGCATTGGCAGCCTTCGCCGGTCAATGTCAGTAGACGTCCTCCATCGTGTTGTAGACGTTGAACTTGCCCGTGGGAGTGATGACCTCAGGGCCTTTGATCACGTGCTTGAGTTTTCGGGTCTTGTCGTCGACCACGACGATCGCCGACTCCTCCTGTTGCCCGCTCCACACCGAGAACCAGACTTCGTCGCCCGCCTTGTTGAACTCGGGTTGCACGATGCGTTTCGGGCCCGGGCCGAGTTCGGCCCACTCGGCGATTGGCAGCACCTCGTAGCCCGCGTCGAGATTCGCGATGTCGAATACGGCGACGCTCTGGCTGATGGCTTCATCCGGGTTGAGCGGCGAGTCCACCCACAGGTTGTTCGATTCGGGATGGGACTTCACGAACAGTGAACCGCCGCCCTGGCCGTGCAATACGCGTACGACCTTCCAGGCATGTTCCGGGTGTCCTTCCGGATCCGTGCCGAGGAAGGTCACCTTGTCGTTGCCGAGCGCACTGGTAATCCATACCGGTCCGAACTCCGGGTCGTCGATGTTCGCCCCGCGGCCCGGATGCGGAATTTTGTCTACGTCGACTAGCGCCTCGAGATTTCGTTCCCGCGAGTCGACGATGGCGATCTTGTCGGACTGGTTTGCGGCCGTCAGGAAGTACCGCTTGCTGCGATCCCAGCCGCCATCGTGAAGGAATCTTGCGGCACCGATGTCCGTAACGGTCAGGTTGTCGATATCGCTGTAATTGACCAGCAGAATATGCCCGGTCTCTTTCACGTTGACGATGAACTCGGGATGCTCGTGCGAGGCGACGATTGCCGCGACACGCGGTTCCGGGTGATATTCCTGTGTGTCGACCGTCATGCCGCGGGTCGATACGACCTTGATCGGTTCCAGCGTATCGCCATCCATGATCACGTACTGGGGCGGCCAGTAAGAACCGGCAATCGCGTACTTGTCCTCATAGCCCTTGTACTTGGAGGTCTCGACCGATCGTGCCTCGAGTCCCACTTTCAACTCGGCGACGATCTGCGGCGGATTCATCCAGAGGTCGATCATGTCGACTTTCGCGTCGCGGCCGATCGTGTAGACATAGCGGCCGGATGCCGACAGCCGCGAGATGTGCACGGCGTATCCGGTCGGCAGGATACTGAAGATTTCCTTGGTATCGCCGTCGATGATGGCGACCTGGCCGCTGTCGCGAAGCGTAACCGAGAAGAAGTTGTCGATATCTCGATCGTGCTGAGGTTTCTCAGGCCGATCTTCGGGCGAGACCAGGACTTTCCAGGTCGCTTTCATGTCCTCCAGCCCGAATTCGGGCGGCGAGGGCGGTTCCTGCTGCAGGAACTCCGCCATGGTTTCGACCTCCTCCGGGCTGAGTTCGCCGGAGGTGCCCCAATTCGGCATGCCGGCAGGCGAGCCGTAGGTTATGAGTGCCTTGAGATACTCGGTGCCCCGCGCCCGCGTGATGTCGGGCGTCAGTGCTTTGCCGGTCGCGCCCTTGCGGAGTACGCCGTGGCAGCCCGCGCAGCGCTCGAAATACAGCTGCGTTGCGGCCGCGTACTGTTCGTCGGTCAGCGACGGACCTTCCGCGCTCTGGAGCTGGCGCGTTTCGTCCGCAGGTATCGCGGATGGCGTGCCCTGATAGCGCAGCTCCCCTTCGGTAGCCCCGGTGTGCCGTTGCCCCTCCGCACGGTCCTCCCGTCCGAGCTTGGCCCGGAGCGCAGTCACTTCAGCAGGCGTTACGGCAGCGAGCGAGTTACCCCAGGAATTGAATACGTAGGTCAGCGCCGCAGCGAGATCTTCGTCACCGAGATACCCCATGCTCGGCATTACGGCATTGTATTCCTGATCGTTTACGGTTATCGGCCCGGACAGTCCGAATAGCGCTACGGCGAGGACGTCTTCGCGCTTGCCTTGCAGGTAATCCGAGCCGGCGAGCGGTGGAAACGCCCCGGGAAGACCCTTGCCGTTGGGTTGGTGGCAGGCACCGCAGTTGGCCTCGTAGATGCCCTTACCGGCCGCCATAAGTTCTTCGACCGAACCGGCTGCCGCCTCCGCGGCATGAACCTTTGCGTTTTCGGTCTGATCGTCAGCCTGCGAACAGGCCACGATGAGCAGTGATCCGGTCAACGCGGCGATCAGGCGCCTTGCTTGCGTTGCATATCTCATTGTCTTCGAACTCCTCGATGTGTTGTGCAATCAATCCGCTACCACGTCATATCGATACCGACGCTGAAGCTGCGGCCGGGACGGGAGAGGTAAGGGATAACGGGGTTGTCGGGCGCGAGGCCGCGCACGTCGGTCCACGCCCAGTAGGTCTTGTCGGTAAGATTCATTGCGCCGGCCCTGGCCGTCAGCGCACGGCCGATTCTCCAGGCGACATAGACGTCGAAAATTGCATGGCCTGGCGCCTCGAATAGTTCGCCGCCGGTCTCGTCGCGCGCGCTCCAGTCATCGGTGAAGGTACCGCGCAGGGATGTTCGCAAACGGCCTCCCGGGGATTGCCAGTCGATGCTTGCCACTGCCTGGGGTGGTCCGACGGAATTCAGGGGCTGGCCGTTATCCAGGTTTTCGCTTTGAGCGACAAACAGACCACCATGCAGGGTCAGGCCCTCGGCAATCATTGGCATGTTGAGGGTCGCGCCGGCCTCGATGCCCTCGATCACGGCACTGGCAATATTTTGTGACTGGAACAGTATCCGGCCGCTGGCCGGGTCGATGCCGAGGCGCACCTTCGACTCGATAAAGTCCGTGTACTCCGTGCGAAAGATGGATAGGTGGGCTGTGCCGCCCGTTCCGCGCCAGCGCGCACCGAGATCGAAGCCATCCGATCGTTCCGACCGGAGGTCCGGATTGGGCACCGCGCGAATGTTGAACAGCGGCAGTTCGAGACTGATATTTGCGTCCTCATAAGGGGGTGCCCGAAAGCCGCGCGAATATTGCAGGTAAATTTCTGATGACGGCGTGACGTGATAGATGAGCCCTAATTTGGGTGACAGTTCCGACTCCGAAATCGACACCGGTTCGGCAAACGGATAGTCCGCTGCGTACATCGGGTCGATACTCGGACGCATTTCGTAATGATCAGCCCGAAGCGCTGCAGTGATCGACCAGCGGCCGATGGTCACCGCGTCTTCGATAAACGCGCCCCATTCGGTGGTCGTGCTGTTGGGGAAGTCCCGCAGTGGGAATACTTCGCCGAGCAATACGTTGCTCTGTTGCCCGTCAGCCAGGCCGGTTTCCAGGCCGTCCCGATACTCTTCGGTTTCGCGGCGCTTGATCTCGAGGCCGTAACTGACGCGGTGGGTAAAACGGCCAGCGATCAGGCGCTTTTGCAGGTTAGCCTCGAACCCCGTCGCCTCCTGCTCGAAGGAAAAATACCGGTCGATGGCAACGGGCCGGGTTGCGAGTGCGCGCTCGTCGTATGTCTGCTGCGCAATATCGGACGCCTGGTACCAGGCTCTCAGGACCCCGTCGTCAGCCAGGTGGCCGCCGCTATTGAACCCGAACTCGAGGGTGGCGATGTCGCTCTCGTAATTGTCATCGCCGCGCAATGCGGTAGTGCTGCGGAAGCGGCCGCTGCCCAGTATCGACAGCGAATCCGAACGTACATCACTTTCCCGGTGATACACCGCCGCCCGCCAGGTATTGCCCCTGGCGTCATCGGCAGCGAGCTTGACCAGCGCCGAGCGGCTTTCGAAATTCCGTCGGTCGAGGTTGGTATCAATGGCACTTGTGTCTGACTCGCGGCCGTCGCTCGATGACAGGCCGGCAAGAACGGCCAGCGAATCGGAGGCGACGGCGTGCATCGCCGTTGCATTCAGGCTCGCGTTATCTTCGCGCCAGCTGGAAATCAGTCTGCCGCCCTGGCGTCCCGTGCGGACCAGGCGCCGGGGGTCGATCGTTCTCATCGCGACCACGCCGCCGATTGCGGAGCTGCCGTAGAGTGCCGATGCCGGGCCGTGCAGAACCTCGATCTGCTCGACGAAGCCTGCATTGACCAGGTCGCGAGTCGCATTGGAAAAATTGCCGACGTCGAATTGGTCGCTGAGCGGTACACCGTCCATGAGAATGGCGACGCGATTCCCGCTTATTCCGCGAATGTTGATGCTCTCGGATCCGAACCGCGAGCCGTCGGACTCGTAGTCGATACCCGGCGCGTAGCGGAATACGTCGGCCATGGAACTGCCGAGTTCGAAGCGAATGTCCTCGTCGGCGAAGACGCTCACGTTGGCCGCGATATCACTGCGCGGGCGCTCGTGCTTGTTGGCGACGACGACGATCTCATCAATGAGTGACGGCGGTGTCGTATCGGTTTCGGTATCGCGGGTTTCGTCGGCTGTCGCTGCGCTGGCAGCAAACGCCAGTGAGGTGGCGAGCACCAGAACTTCTCGCCATCGCGACCTTTGCAGTTCCCGGCTTTGCATCATGATCAGCCCGTTGTCAGAGGTTTGGTCAATTCCCGGCGCGTGTGTCGGGAAACAAAACCAAAGGTAGGCCTGGGGGTGCGACTCCGCCTTGATCCAGGTCAAGGACACCCGTACTTCGTGTACTGCACTGTCCGTTACCTTGGCGCCCTGATCGATTGGCGGAGACCGGTGCAATGATGCAAAGCCGCGTGGTGCTAGACTCGCTTCCCATGGACAAGAGTTCGGCCCTCTATGAATCCGTTCGCAGTCATTACCTGTTTGCGGGTCTTGATGAAGACGATTTTGAGCGGCTGGCGAGCGCCATGTCGGTCAAGGACCTGGACCCGGGACAGGTGCTGTTTCACCGTGGAGATCCGGCCGACCGGTTCTATTACGTTGACACCGGATTGATCGAACTCAGCCTGATTTCCGCGACCGGGGACAAAAAGACCCTGGAGGTCGTCAATCCCGGGAGGACCTTCGGCGAGGCCGTGACATTCATGCGGGATATCAAGTTCCCGGTTACGGCTGAAGCGCTGCAGGCTTCACAACTCTGCGAAATCCCCAACCGGGCCTACCTCGAATTGCTTCATGCGAATGGTGATGCCTGCATGCGGCTACTGGCCGATCTCTCTCGACATCTGCACGCGCTTGTTCGCGAGATAGAAAATCTCTCGATCCAGAATGCCGGCCACAGGCTTGCAAGCTACATCACGGATCACATTGTCGATTCGCGAGATGGCGACCAGGCAACGGCGAGGCTCGAGTTACCGCGTCACGTCATCGCCTCGCGGTTGTCGATCAAGCCGGAGACCCTGTCCCGGTTGCTGCGCAACCTCGTCGACGAGGGCATCGTTTCCATCGAGGATCGTGTGGTCTTCATCCACAGCCTCTCGCGGCTGCGGCCGTACGACTGACGGTCACAAGAAAACGGGCGTCCAAAACGGGCTGCGCCGCGTTTTGTGAACCCACTACGTGGCTTCTCTTCCCAGCCACTGCCCACCAACAAAAAAAACCGCCTCGCGGCGGTTTTTCTGATGTTGGTGGAGGTGGTGGGAATGGATTCGCTGCCTTCGGCAGCTCACCGCGTCGGCGCCCTTCGGGCGTCCAAAACGGGCTGCGCCGCGTTTTGTGAACCCACTACGTGGCTTCTCTTCCCAGCCACTGCCCACCAACAAAAAAACCGCCTCGCGGCGGTTTTTCTGATGTTGGTGGAGGTGGTGGGAATCGAACCCACGTCCGCAAGCCCTACGCTACGAGCTCTACATGCTTATTCCGTCTTTAATCTCACTGTGGGCTACCCGACGGGCAGGGAAAACTCACAGCCAGTTCAGTAAGGATTTAACGGATTGAGCCCTGAACATGCCCGCACCGCGGTCCTATGTCGGTGACTCCTGTGATCCGGACGCATAGGCACGATCCGGGCAGAAGGCTTCAAACTGGTTTTTAAGCAGCTAAAGCGTAGTTGTCGTCGTTGGCAACTATGAGTTTTACAGTTGGATTTACGAGGTGGTCTGTCCCTCGGCATGCACTCGGAGTTTCGCGACCCGCGTCGAAACCAGGTCACCCCCGTGACCCCATAGTGTATGGGCAAACCGCCGTATTACAACGTATTCATCCACATTTTCGGTCGGGTATAAAACAATAAAACACTTTAACTAATGCT
>Ga0224503_10000737_pt1 | contig 9846 bp, 8 predicted proteins | sample SF_Oct11_sed_USG_2_FD_169106 | JGI IMG/M metagenome (GOLD analysis project Ga0224503, IMG submission 169106) | Sediment microbial communities from San Francisco Bay, California, United States - SF_Oct11_sed_USGS_21 | ecosystem: Environmental > Aquatic > Marine > Sediment | place: USA: California...
CGAGAAACCGAGCTTGTTGTCCTCACTCATTGTCTACTTAACCTGTTCTTTGAGCCAGATACCTGCAGCAACAGGATCAGTGGCAACGGCTTCGCCCTCACTCAGACCTGACAACACTTCAATCGAATCGCCGTAGCGGCGACCCAGACGCACCTGCCGCAGCGAAACTGCCTCACCGTCAGTAACGTAGACACCACTAAGCTCGCTGCGACGGACAACAGCCTCAACAGGAACCAGGAGACGGTGTGTTTCACCAACTACAAAACCGACCTTGACGAACATTCCGGGATACAGGGTCGCTGCTCCATCGGGGAGGTTGACCCGGACGCGAAACGTATTTGCCTCGGCATCCGCAACCGGGAAAAACGTCAGGCTTTCGGCGGCAATGCGCTCGTCATCGACGTATACAAATGCTTTACCAATCGTGCGAATGGCGTGGAACATGCTCTGTGGGACGTCGACATTTACGCGCAGTGACTGCAGTGAGAGACCCGAGATAACTGGCTGTCCCGGGCTGACCAATTCGCCCAGTTCCACGTGACGTTTGGATACGATGCCAGCGTAAGGCGCACGAATGACTGTGTATTCGAGTTGTTCCTTCGCACCCTCGACGCCAGAACGCGCCGCATTCAGCCGCGCTCTGGCGGCGTCGCGATTCGCTCTCGACTGGTCAAACGCCGCCCGCGACACGCTGTTGTTCTCGATCATTTTCGAGAAGCGCTCGAACTCCTGGTTGGCTTCTGCCAAGCGCGCTGTCGCTTCCTGCAGCGCCGCCTCGGCTTGCGCCAGGGCCGCTTTTTGCTCGGTATCAGTGAAACGCATGAGAACGGCGCCGGCTTCGACGTAGTCGTTCACGTCGAACGGCAGTTCAGCGATTCGTCCGGACGTCTGGGCCGAAACCGTTGCCTGATTCACGGCCTCTACTCGCCCGTCCCAGACGCGCTCGCGTGCGGCATCCTCGAGCGTCGCAACAACTGTCTCGAAAGGAACGGCAGCAACGCCAGGTGCTGCCGACGCCATGGCCAAAAGGAAGATTGTGAATCGGATCATCAGGCTTTCTCCGCGCCCCGATCGGGCGCGCTGACTAATATATTAGGAATTCCTAAATTTTATATTAACTACATCTAATATATCAAGTCGTATTTTCCGAATCACCTGCGGCGTGTATATCCGATCAGGACGCCCTGGATCGGGCGGCTGCCCCCGAACGCTTGCGCTGGTTGTTCCGCGCACTCTTGCCCGGCCGCGCGCGACCTGACGGACGGGAGTTGCCGGCGTTGCGCGGTTTCCCTTTCTGGGGCCTGCCTTGCTGCAACGATTCCGCGCGGATGCGCTTGTCGACATCGTAGCCAGCCACGAATTCTTTCTTCAGTTCACGCTTCAGGAGCTTCTCGATATCCTTGAGTAGCTTTTGCTCGTCGATACAGACCAGGGAGACCGCTGTCCCGTCCTGTCCAGCGCGCGCGGTGCGCCCGATACGGTGCACGTAGTCTTCGGGAACGTGCGGCAATTCAAAGTTGACCACATGCGGCAGCTTTTCAATATCGAGGCCGCGTGCTGCGATATCCGTTGCTACGAGAACGCGAACTTTGCCAGCCTTGAAGTCACGCAGTGCTTTGGCGCGCGCACCCTGACTCTTGTTGCCATGGATTGCGTCGGACTCGATACCATCCTGGTTGAGCTGCTTCGCCAGCCGATTCGCGCCGTGCTTGGTCCGCGTAAACACAAGAACCTGTCGCCAGTTGCCGCGCCCGATCATCTCGGACAGCAACTCGCGTTTGCGCCCTTTATCGACCGGATACACCAACTGCTCGACGCGGTCAGCCGTGGTGTTTCGAGCAGCGACCTGAATCTCAGCGGGATTATCGAGAAGATTGTTCGCGAGATCACGAATCTCTTTCGAGAACGTCGCCGAGAACAACATGTTTTGCCGCTCTTCAGGCAGGTGCTTGATGATCTGCTTGATGTCGCGGATGAAGCCCATATCGAGCATGCGGTCCGCTTCATCGAGAACAAACATCTCGACGAACGAGAGATCGATGTTTCCCTGCCGGACATGATCTAGCAAGCGACCGGGGGTTGCGATGACTACATCAACACCACGATTGATCTTGGTGATCTGTGGACGCGGGCTCACACCGCCATAGATTTCCATCGCTCGTATCGGGCGATACTTGCCGTAGGTATGAACGCTTTCGGTAACCTGGGCGGCAAGCTCGCGCGTGGGCGTCAGGATCAGCGCACGCACTCGACGTGGGCCTGTGGGAGGATCTCCGAGGATCTGCAGCATCGGTAGCGTAAAGCCCGCCGTCTTGCCTGTGCCCGTCTGGGCGCCGGCGAGAATATCGTGACCTTCGAGAATATGAGGAATGGCCTGGCGCTGAATAGGCGTAGGCTTTTCGTAGCCCTGCTCTTCGACAGCACGAAGCAAGTCGGCCGAAAGGCCGAGTTCGTTAAATAACATTGGATTGTCTCCGGGTCGCCTGTTCCGACGTGCCAACGAGTAAGAACAAGTGGCTTGCGGTCCGGTCCAGACTGGAATTTATAAGTGACTCCGAGCACGCCGAATTGCGGGGTCAGAGTGAGTGGCGCAGACCGAGGTGCGCCAAGACGGGGCGGACTGTAACAGAAAGCGCCTTGAATACCAGTAATTTCTGTTTAGTCTGGGACCTTCCCCAGCAATGCTTCGTAGCGCGGCTGTCCGTGCAGGTTCTCGAGATCCTTGTCGTTCCTCATCCATCCCGGACTGGCCGTGCCATGTTCAATCGCTCGCTCGAGGTAATCCAGCGACTCCTCCACCCTGCCGAGCGTCGCGTAATTGCACGCCACGTTATAGAGCACGATTGAGTCATTCGGGTCGATTTCCAGGGCACGCCGCAGCCAACGATCAGCGCGCTCAACCTGACCAAGCAAGATCAACGAGCCAGCCCCGAGATGTAACGCCCGGACATCGTCCGGGTGCCATTCAAGGTGCCGCTCGACCACTTCAATCGCTTCGCGAGCCTCAGCCATGGCTTCATCAATGCGGCCCTCTCCGCGCAAGATCTGCACGCGCAACAACCTCGACTGGTAGTCATCCGGATTGACGGCCGCGGCTTTTGTAAACCATTCTGCGGCCCCGTCCATGTCGCCCTGGTGAAAACGAGTGCGCGCGAAATAATAGTAGGGTTCGAATAACGCGGGTTTGAGATCAATCGCCTTGCCCAGCTCCCGCTCCGCATCGTCGAATTCCTCTCGCGCGAGATGCGCCAGCCCGGCCGACGCGTGCGCCTCGGCCGAATCCGGATCGAGCTCCAGCGCCTTCTTGCTCGCTTCCCTCGCTTTTTCCGGAAAGTCAGGATCCGGATCGGCATACATGATGGCGAGCGAATACGCCTCAGCAAAGCCAGCCCAGGCCGCCGCATAATTCGGGTCCCTATCGATTGCCTGTTGAAACATCTGGCGCGCGTGTTCGATATCGACTTTGCGAAAGCGATTCAGGAATTGCCTTCCGCGCAAATAGAATTCGTAGGCCATCACGTCGCAACAAGTCGTTGTTGTCACGGGTACCAGGGTTTGCAGAAGGGACTCCCCGATCGAGGTGGCGATCTCATTCTGAATCGCGAAAATATCTTCGATATTGCGATCGAATGTTTTCGACCACAGGTGGAACCCATCGGCGACGTTAATTAACTGGGCAGTGACCCTGAGCTTGTCCCCTGCTTTGCGGACGCTGCCTTCCAGAATCGACTTGGCACCCAACCTCCTGCCGATTTGCTGTACATCACCGGTCGAACCGCCGTATCGAAACGAAGACATACGAGATACGACCTTGAGTGATTCAAATTGTGTAAGCGCGTTGAGAATTTCTTCAGCGATGCCCTCGCAGAAATGCCCCTGGTCCTGCTCCGGACTCATGTCGGTAAACGGCAGTACGGCGATAGACGGATCAGCGGTTAATTTCTCCCTGTTCGCACGGGACGTGGTTCGGTGTATTCCAGTCGGCTCTATGTCGAACATCCAGGCTAAAACAACCGCGATCGGAAATCCGACGATCGACACAATCACGAGCGCCCTCATGACCCATTCGGGCAATCCCAGTGGACCGAACGTTACTTCCCCTATCTGCAGAAGAACCCATGCAACGATCGCGTAGGCAACGACGACGGGGTAAACCCTGCGGCGCAAAAGCTCCGCCGAGAATCCGGACAATATCGAAAACGCACGCTTCTTCATGTCAGTTCCAGATTGCCCACGGCTGTCATTGTACGCCTGTACCGTTAAGGATTTGCCCTAAGGCCCATCTTTTCGACCATCGCGTCGTAGCGCGGGTCACTCCGCAAGTTTTCGAGGTAGCGGTCACCCAGAACCGTCTGCAACCCCGTATCTCGGCTGGCATAGGCCGCGTCCATAGCGGCAAATGCCTCTTCAACTTCTCCGCGCACGGAGTGGACCAGAACGAGCTGATAATCCCAGCCACCGCCCTTAACCGCCGTCAGCTCTTCCGGCAGGTTCGGACCAGAGATGCGCGTCTGGCTCCGTCTCAATCAACTGCGCGGTAATCCGGATTTTCTTGCCTGATTTTCGAACGCTGCCTTCGCGTACATGACCGACATTGAGCTCTCGTTCAACATTCTTCTCGAGCTTCAGGCCGTCGGGCGACATCTCGAACGCCCAAGCGAAGAAAATCGCAAGCGGAAAACCGAGTATCAGGAAGAACGCGAGCGCGGAATTGACCCAGTCCGGCAAATGGAGAGCCGGAGCCAGGGTATCGCCCGCCTGCAACAGCAACCACGCCAGCACGATGTAGGCGATGCCAACACGAAAAACGTTGCGGCGTTTGAGTTCGGCAAACAGTGTCATGGCCGGTATCCTACCCTATTCTAGGACCCGGTATGCGACGTACATTTAGACGAAACCTGGCCCGCCTGGGCGAACAGAATCTTCGCAAATATGAGCAAACTCTGCTTGATTTATCCATAATGCGCTTATGAAAAAGCTTCACTCCTTCGCATACCTGTTTGCGCTCATCCTCACGGTGCCCGGCCTCGCAGCAGAAGCTGAAGAGTTACATCCACTGATGACCAGCAAATACTGGGGCAACTTGGGCGTCTACTTCTCGGAACGGGATTTCGATGCCTCTGCCCAGGGGAGCATTGCGGGCATTACGAGGAGCATCGACTTCGAGTCGAATACCGGGCTGGACGACAGTCCGGACCTCTTCATAGCGGAATTCGGCTGGCAATTCTCGCCAAAGTGGGGGCTCGCCCTCCAGCACTTTGAGTCGAATAGAAGCGCAAGCAGGACCTTGAGCGACGCCATCGAGTGGCGGGACCTGGTGTTCGATGTCGGCGTACGCATCGAAGCAGAGAGCAGCATGGAAATTACGCGGCTGTTTTTCGCCCGACAATTCCGTGACAAGGGACCTCACAGTCTGCGCCTTGGCGCGGGGATTCATTGGCTTAGCATGGGCGCCAGCCTCGCCGGCGAGGCCACTCTGAACGATCTCTCCAGAGAGTTTCGCCGCAGCGTCGTTAAAACCGACCTCCCGATGCCGAATATCGGCGCCTGGTACCGCTACTCTCCATCGCGCAAATGGTTGTTCAACTTGCGGGCCGACTGGCTCTCCGCGAGCATTGACAACTATAAGGGCGGCATCTGGAACGCCGCGGCTGGCGTCAACTTCAGCCCTTGGGAGCATGTCGGCTTTGGCCTCAGCTACCAGTTCTTCCAATTGGACGGCAAAATCGAGGAGGATAGATGGCGCGGCGAAGTCCAGACGACCTTCACCGGACCGATCGTTTACCTCAGCGGCCACTGGTAGGGCCGTCTCCGAGAAAACGCAAAGCCGCTGAAATGCGGGCCATGAAGGTCGCTACTCAGTATATCCAAGGAATCAACCGATAGCGCACGCGTCGTGCATAATCTCGATACCCAGGCAACTCTTCCTGTAAAGTCTGGTCTTCAAGTGCGGTTCTAATCACGGCGATGAATGATGCAACCGCCGCAGGAATCAGTGTCCATACCGAGCCCAGAGCGAGAACAATACCGAAGAGTGCAAGAATATTTCCGGCATAACCCGGATGCCGCACAAACCGGTATGGGCCACTGTCACATACCACATGCCCTCGATCCGTCTGAATGCGCACCACGCTGGAGAAAAAGCGGTTCTCTGCCAATGCCCATGCAGCGAATGCGTATCCGAGCGAGATCACAATGAAGCCAGCCACGATGAGCCATAGCGGAAATTCGGAGGACCAGATAAAGCGATGGTCCAGCCCTGCTACACAGACCATAGGATACCCGATACTCACCGCCATCAGTGGGGCAAGCACTTTGTCCCAGGTTTTTGCGTTTTGGATATTTTCAATATTTTGTCGTTCGGCCATCAAACCGGGATGTCGCTGTTCCGCCCACATGCGCCCCCCTATACCAGCGGCAACGATCAACAGGGAATAGAGCCACGCCTGCCACCAACCGAGGTCCCCGCCGCATATCAGTAAAATCAACGGGATAAGGAGATACGCCACAACTAATCTGATCCACTGGCGAGGGGATGCCGTTTGAGCTGCCTCTTCACTTACTGTCTTCGCTGACATGTCATTCCTCAAACAAAACGGATTTGAGTGTCCGCCTAAAATTCTAATACTGCGCGTGCGTGTTTTTGCTCAGGTAAAGAGCCTATGGAAAGGGGCTTAGTGACAGTTTAACCTGGTCGATTGCAAATCGTTGGCAATCATGATTTCCAGCAATTCCAATGACCGTATATGGACTCCTCCTCGTTGACAAGCGAGCGTTAGGCGAAGAATAAGACGACTGCGCTCGTATATCCGGCCTCGTAAGTTGGCGTGCGTTGACGCCGGGCCTTGATGGGTATGCGCGCGCCAGCTCCCAATCGCTTGTACGTGCTTTTATGCACTCGGCCATTCGCGGGTTCGGCTGGCGCCGGGCCGACCGTTTCTTCATCGTTAGCTCACTTGGCAATCGTCGTGGTGGGGCTCCGTCGTTCGGTTGGTTCTATCTTTCTCGTAGTATTTCAAGCTCTCGCGAGATCGGGGTCGTAATCGGTGCCGTGTCGCAGCATTGCCCAAGCCATCCTGGCTGTCTTGTTCGCAAGCGCGACAGCAGCAACATTGGTGTGCGTTCGATCAGCCAGGTCGGTGACCCAGCGACTCAAGGCGTCATCACGTCGCTTGGCTTGCGAGACCACGGCGCGGGCGCCGTGGATGAGGATGCTCCTCAGGTACGGGTCACCGCGTTTGGTGATCCCGTAGATCAGGTTCTTGCCGCCAGTACCCGCGTGCCTGGGCGTAACGCCGATTGAAGCAGCCGCTTGTCGTCCGCGGGTGAACTGGCGGCCGTCACCAAACTGGGCGACCAGTGCCGTTGAGACCAAGGGGCCCACACCGCGCAGCTGCTTCAAACGCTTCGCATCGGGGTTGGCGTTCGAGACGGCGTTGATCTGCCGGTCGACATCTTTCACCCGTTGCTCAAACTGTTGAAAGTCCTCCCACAGGCCGTACAGCAGCGCACGGAAGTTGTCGGACAAGCCGTTCTCGGCATCCTCCAACCAGTCGGGGATTGCCCGTCTTAATGGCACGATGGTCTTCGGTGCCACGATGCCGTACTCGGCAACTAGGCCCCGGATCTGATTGGCCTTGGCTTTGCGGTGTCGCATCAGCGTGTCGCGGATCCGGTGCATGGCCTGGAGGTCTTGTTGCTCGGCAGTCTTGATCGGCACGTACCGCATACTGGGCCGGCTGATTGCTTCGCAGACTGCCTCGGCATCGTTGGCATCGTTCTTCTGACTCTTGACGAACGGCTTGACGAACTGCGGCGATACCAGCTTGACGGCAAAGCCGCGCGAACGCAGCTCACGCGCCCAGTGGTGCGAGCCACCACAGGCTTCCATGCCGATCTCACACCCTGGCTCCAGCGTCTCGGTCAGCACCTGCAGCCAGTTCGAGCGCTTCAGCTGGCGTTTCCACACGCAACGCCCGGCGCGGTTCACTCCGTGTACCTGAAATACGTTTTTTGCCAAATCAACACCAACGCGAGTAATCTTCATTTGTGGACTCCTTCTCTTCCTGTGACTGAGATTCTTCGTATCGACGAATTACTAAATCCAGTCTGGCACATTGCGATGCCGTAAGGTGAGGAGGAGTCCATCCCATTGCTTATGGCCGTTAGCTGCCGCTCAATTTCGTTGAATTTGATCTAAACGAGTGTCCGCTTTTGGTGAAACCGGACATTCAGCTTGGTCCGATGTCTGCTAACCGCCCAAAACTGCCGTTCGTCGAAATTGGGCTAGAATGTCGGCTAATGACCCAAGGCAGCCGTTCTCCCAATTTCTTTCCTTGCTTGTCCGAAATTCCGTATGTAAAAGTACTGTAGCGGCGGCTGTCCCGTCAGAACAAATAAAAAAGGAATACTCATGAAGAAAGCAATAAACGAATTACCAAGTCGTCTCGAAGCTGGCGGTGTCTGTTTTAATGGTCAAGACTGGGGCGATATAAACGTCGCTCGCGTTCGGTTCCCTGCTGGTGCCGACGCCGCTCCGCTGCTCGAGGGGTTACCGAACAATCTATGCCAGTGCCCACACTGGGGAACCGTGGTCAAAGGCTCCATTCATGTGACCTATGCAGATGGCACTGAAGAGACGGTAACTGCTGGCGAAGTCTATTACTGGCCGCCGGGACACACGGTCAGAGTTGACGAGGATTACGAAGCAATTGAGTTCAGCCCAAGCGACCAAATGGGCGCACTTATGAATCACCTTGAAGCAAAGCTCAAAGGCTAAAAGGGCAACTTGTATGAACGCATAGGGCCTCGAGTGGGTCTTATGTGCGTTTCAAGAAAGGCCGCTTCTGGCCGTTAGCTGCCGTTAGTTTCGAGCAATTCCTGACGCTCTGTATGTCGGTTATTGGTGAGACCGGACATTCGTGAAAAGTACACTTACCTCGTAACTGGCGACCTCGCCCAACTGGAGATAGTGCGATGACTGACAATGGGCGCCGAAGCCGGCGCAGCGTCATTCAGGGATTAGGCGCCGGTGCCCTTTTGACAACCATCGGTTGCGTACCGGCGACTCGTGCCCTGAAACCCGATTACCCGCGCCCATACTCGCGCAAGCCATGGGCGGCTCCGCACGTATCGATGGATGCAGTAATTCGCGTCATCGTTGGCCATCGTCCCTTTCGGCCAGAGGGGTTTCGTGTAGAGCGCGAGCAGTTCGACGATAAGGTCGTTATTCACAACTACGGCCATGGCGGGGGCGGCCTGAGCCTGGGTTGGGGATCGTCTGCACTTGCGGTGCGTGAGGCCGCAGGCCAGACACCAGGCGAAGTCGCAGTCATTGGCAGCGGCATCATGGGGCTTTGCACTGCGCGTCTCTTACAGGATGCGGGCTGGTCCGTCACTATCTACACACGAGATGTTTACCGTCATACGACGTCGAATGTTGCTGCAGGTGAATGGGGTCCGTTTTCGACCCACGATGACGGCCTGGTGGATGCGGCATTTCTGGCGCGGCTCGATTGGGCGGCCAGGGTGTCCCATCACGCGTATACAAACCTTACGGGTCCCAAGTATGGCGTACGTTGGCTGGAAACATATGATCTGCATGAGACACCACCCGGCGAACCGGTTCGGTCGACGTACGATGATCTATTCACGTATCAAGGCGATTTGAATCCAGGCGAGCATCCGTTTGGCGATCGTTATGCAAGACGCATGGTGACTATGCAGATTGATCCCGGCACTTTGTTGCGCCAGTTGACGGCAGATTTCCAGCTCGCCGGTGGAAAGTATGTCATTCGTGACTTTGCTGAACGGGCTGAGGTGCTGGCACTCCAGGAGACCGTCATT
>Ga0224503_10000739_pt1 | contig 9843 bp, 24 predicted proteins | sample SF_Oct11_sed_USG_2_FD_169106 | JGI IMG/M metagenome (GOLD analysis project Ga0224503, IMG submission 169106) | Sediment microbial communities from San Francisco Bay, California, United States - SF_Oct11_sed_USGS_21 | ecosystem: Environmental > Aquatic > Marine > Sediment | place: USA: California...
AGTTTCGCGATATACCATCTTCTCGAGAGCAGGATGCTCGTTGCATACATACGACTGGACATAGCCGCCATCGTCCATGTCGCCGAAAAACCGGGCGTTCATCGTGAATTTCTTGACGTCTGCAGCGGTGATGGGTTTGTCGGGACAGGTCATGTCAACGATCCTTGTTAAGCACCTGGGCGCGCTTAATCACCTTGCGCCAAGCATGCGTGTCTGATTCCTCAAGCACCTCGATCGAGTGCTTGTCTCTGGCCATGATCACATGAAGATGGCGAACAAATTGACCCGCTTTATTCCGGAGCATTCTGTGATGGCATGTCACCAGAAACCAGCCTTCGAGATCCCGCTGATCCCATGGCAGCCCCCAATACGAAACAGTCATATGAGACCCCTTCTTCACGCCAAATAATCCTGGATCCGCTGGCCCTGCTCCGTCTCGCGCCACATTGCATATTCGCCAGCCTCAATGGCATCGAGGAGCTTTACTGCGCCCTCCAGGAGATCACGCATTTCCGCGCAACGGTTGGTCACCCCAGCAAGCAAATCTGTTGCTGATTCGTAGTTTGCCCGGATCTGTTCGATGTTTGCGGCGGCATGATTGTGAGCCCGAGCGATGTTCATGAGCACGTCCCAAGAGCCCTGAGCTTGCTTCAACGGCGTCATGCCGCTCACCGCAGGAAATTCAACCTTGCCATCCGGCCGAAACCGCATGACTAGGTTGGTGCCATTCATGAAATTGATCGTATTTCGAACCACACCATCTTCCGCGACATGGCCGCCATACTTCGTGATATCCGTCATTGGTCTTCCCCGTTTTTTAGGCTACAACGCCCTATGAAAATACTCTCAGAAATCTTCACTCTCGACAACCTGGGGCACTTGGTCCTTTACCTGATCCTCGCCGGCATCATCGTTGCGCTGTCGTATTTGGTCCATCCGGTGGCACCCGCGGTCGTCATCCCTGCTCTATGGCTGTTCAACCGAGAAAAGCTCCAATGGAACTGTCACATCAAAGACTGGGACTTCAGGCTTGGGTGGCCATGGCAGAAACCTAAATGGAGCCTGCACAAGCACATGGAATACATCCCGTCATCTGTTTTCGGTGCCATTGTTGTGCTCGTGGTTTCACGCATTATCGGTCTGATCTGATCACTGCGCGACAGTAATGACCACGGTCACCGCCAGGTCGAAATACGTCTGGCACCAGTCAAGCTCCGCCTCGGTGAGCACACCACTGTCAACCAGATCTGACCAATCGAGGTCATCGATGAAGTCCCGGCCATCCTGCTCGATGCCGTTTTTTATGATCGTGATCAATTCCTGAATTCTGCCCTTTGTCATTTCTTGAGGGCTCCCGTAGTTTCAGGTTTACTGAAAGGACACACACCGGTGCCGTTGCAATGACGACAAGTGATTAGCTTTTTGAAGCTCCATACCTTGCCTTCGCCTTGGCAGTCTGGGCACATCATAGATCCAAATCCTCTTGGATTGGCTTTGGCCGCTTAGCTTCTACGAACATGTCAGGCTGAGTATAGGCTTGCTCTATGCGCTTGCAGGCTATGTCAAAATACTCGGGGTCTAATTCTATCCCGATGAATTTTCGACCGAGCTTGACGCACGCAACGCCTGTTGTGCCGCTGCCCATGAAGGGATCTAAAATCGTGTTGGCATTTGCAGGCAAATGCTCAATGCACCATTTCATTACACCGATTGGCTTTTGTGTTGGATGCTGTCGTTTAATACTACGTTCACGACGCATGCAACCATTCCATAAAAATTTGATACGACGAACAGCCTTCGGCAAATTAGTCCAAGCCATTTCACAATCAGCAAAATCAGTCTCACCGTTTAATTTATCCCAAATTAGCCAACAGCTAGTTGGCGGAAGATCATAATAGTTTCCACCAAAAACAATGCTATTTTGTGCAACGCTAATGGCGAAGGCAATCTCATCATCTGCCGTCTTGTTGTCCCACTGTTGGCTTCCATAATCACGCCGATAACGATCTGGGTTTCTCTTTTTGCTTGTAAGTCCGCTGGTTCTTGTTTTTGCTTTTCCTGCAGCTTCACCTATCCCATAGGGCGGATCTGTCACCACAGCATCCACCTTGCCGAGCGTAGGCATGATCTCAAGACAATCGCCTTGATAGAGCGTGCAATCACCTATGATGACTGGTTCCACCATCAGAACACCACCTCAATTTTTGTCACACGATAGAGAGCCTTAATCATCTTTCCATTCACTTCATAGGCCAATCTCAACTGACGTCTCTCATCGTGCGTTTTTCATGATGTGCATGCAGGCTTGCCTGCCATGCTCGATCCCGGCGCGCTCGCCGCGTTCGTGGCCGAACCAATAGGCAAGGAGCACCAGGGCGCAGAGGGCAATCCGTAGCATCCAGCGCGTCAGTTCAGTCTCTCGGTTCTCGCGAATCCCTACCATTTGATGTTCACAACCGCTCCTTGTAGTAATCCGCCGGTGCCAGGCCGAACTCGTTGCAGACGTGCGCCAGCTCTCCGGCTCCCAGCACGCGACGGCCAGTTGTGAGTTGCGACAGATATATAGGGTCGGGCGCGAAGACTTTTTCAATACGTGACGTTGGTATATCGCTCTGTCTGACGTCGGCTGCAAACTGCACCATATCAAAATACCAGGCCATCAGCCGCCCTCCTGCTGCCGCCGAAAGACTGCATGGGGTTGGCCACCTTCATCCAGTCCACATTTCCAGCACATGCCAGTTGTACCGAATGCCGAGAACTCGTGAGGCTCCACATCGGGGATGCCTGAGCGCAGCCGCGCGTGCCGTCGTCCTCCTGCTGCCGCCTCCGCCTCAAGCTCGGCGATGCGCTTACGGGCGACCTTTACGCCTTGGGCAAAATTACGCTTACCCTCTAAGGCTTCATCTCGCTCAGCTTCAAGCTCCGGTATCCGGGTGACGGCGAGGCTGACGGCGGTTCTATACGCACAGCGCGGCTCTGCTGTTATCGGAACGGTTTCACCATCCCAACCACCAGCAATCAAACATCGCCGCGTTGTGCACTTGCCATGTATGAGAAAGCTGCATTCCGCTGTCAGTTCTTCGATCTCTTCCAGCGTCATCATGTCAATCATCATCAGGCTCCCAATAGACATTAGGCCAGCATCCAAGGACGAAATAGCGCCAATACGGAATACTCCAGCAGATGTGGCCAATCTGGCCCTCGTAAGAGGTGGCGCCTCGCATGAATGGGATGAAGATCATGGCGCGCATTCCTCTGCCCAGAATAATTCGAATGGCTCCTCGTCCATCTTGTACTTGAATCCATCGCCCCAAACACGCTCGGGCTTCCCCTGATAGCACCACAAGTGCTCAACCGTGATCACGCGCTCGCCATCGGAGAACGTTTGAACTCGTGCCTGGAGCACTTGCGCGGTCATGGCATCTGCAAGACTGATCATTCGGCGTTCGCTCATAAAATCCCTCCATTCCACTCAAATGACCACGGCCATCATCACCGCACTATATGGTGCGCGATCCAAATCAGTCAACAAGAATGTTGCGTTAAGTGTGATGAATTGTGGCGCTTGCGGAGTGTAGGGGGTTTCGATACGGTGCAATTAAAGATTGATGGGCGGTGTTCCCTCCCTGCACCAGTCCATCAAAGGGGCGCCCTTGTGTGGTTACCACGAGGGCGCCCCGCCCTGCTTTAGCAGGATGACAACCTCGAAAACCGAGATCCATTCGGACGACATCGCCAGCCTGCTGTCGTTTGCCCCATACGAACTCAACGGAAGGCAATGAGTGTCGGGACAAGCTGCCGCTGCGGTAACCGGCGCATTGAGCCAAAATCAGCGTGATCTGTCAAGGAAGTTTCGGGACAAACTCAAGGAATGATGCCGGAATACCTCTCAAATAGAGCTGTACGCCACAATGAGGACATGGCCCTGTCTTGATCTCGTAACCGTTGAATTTCCCAACTATGATTCCGCGAGTTCCAACCGCCACCTCGGCATGCGCATTCCGCATAGGCTCCACAGTAACCACCGCTTTGCCGATCGCTTGTTTCTGAGTGATTTTCTTATACTCATTACGGGTGATCGGCACGGTTTTTTTCCTCCGCTATTAGCGCTTTAACCATAGCTGTGAGAAGGGCGATGATAACTGATGTATCATGATAAGCAATGCTTCGATCAATTGCACTGGCCTCATTAACAGATGCAAAAGCACGTCCTCTAGATGCCCAGCCACGCCAGTTTAAAATATATTCCCATTTCGGCTCGATCCTCTCCACCAGAGCTATAGAGGCGTCTAGGGAGGCGGTGTAGGGCACAACACCGTTTCTTTTTGCTCGTTCGACTTGCACTTCAACGTCCGCCCAACAGGAGCTTTCACATTCCAGAATATGGAGGTCAAAATCAATCTCCCGATCCGGCCCTTCCGCCTTCTCCAGCCTCTCAAGCAATACTTCTAGTGCGGATTTGTCCATAGCCTAGGTATCCTCTGATTGAGCAGACTGGATTTCACTCAATAGCATCATGCCGCTCTTAACGCTGACCCATGGATCAGTCATCGTTTTCTCCTGCCGGCTCATAACCATCGAGCATCTCTATCATGGACCGATTGGATATCATGACCCTTCCAGTGCCATCTTCATTGGTCCATGTCCGGATCCAGTTGAGATAAGGCTTGGCGCTCGCCCAATCGGTCCACTGCCCGAACGAATTAGCCGCATCGGTCGGGTCAGGGAGATCGCAGTGGCCGATCAAAATGTGTCCAAAGTAAACAGGAGCTCGCATCAAATCAGTCCTTCTTTCATGGCCAGCCAGGCCGCTATTTTGAACTCGTAGATCTTGGGGCCAATGCGATCACCTATATCAACATGCTTGCAACGTGGCAACCATATAGCACCGTCTTTGCCGTCACTATCGCTTACGATAAAGGCGCCATCGGTTTCCCAATGGAGATATAGATCAATCTTGATTGTCTCATTCGGCGACATCACGGGGCCCCTCCCTGGCAAAACTCTTTGACCATGTCCGCCGCCTGGGACAGATAATCAGGGTCGACGACGACAAGTAGTCCACGCTTTTCCCACTTGGACCAGTCTTCATCAGGCCTATATTCCCACGACAACCCAATCATCAGGTTGCCGTTCTTGTCCGTGTGCCCTTCAGAATAGGCGTTGTATTTGCGCTCCTTGAGCCAAAATCCAAGGGCACGCATGCCGCGGTTGTCCTTCAGAATGAAGCGATCACCGGGATTTTTTTCTTCCATCATCTTTCCTCTTCTGAAAAGGCCGAGACGGCCAGATGTACTTTGCTCTTGTGCGATCGACAGTGGGGAGCGGGAAGGCCCGCATCCGCTCCTGGTGGGCCTCATGCTTCGTCTTGTTGCGCTTCGCCTTCGACCGATTGGTGTGCTCATGGCCGCTCAGAGCCTGATGACAGTCCGCGTGCTCGAATGTGATGTAACGAGGATCATTCGTGTGGATGCCGATCCATTGGGCACCAAAACGATCAGCCAGGGGCGGCGAGTGGTTCCATTGCACGTTTCGTCGATGTTGAAGAGGAAGGCCACAACTCGAACAGCAAACAACAAGCAAGAGAGCGTCCAACCAATCGCCGAGCGTAGGATTGATCCGTTTTTGATGGTCGGGAACATGGGGCATCCTCATTGTCCTTTCGGCAAATATCGCGGTATTTTCGAGCCTGGATCATGGCACATCAAGACACATCTTCGAGCAAACTTTACGGCCTGTTTCGGCGTGATGCTTGCACGCCCTGGATTCGATAGAACGCCCGTCAACGCAGCCAGAAAAATCCGTTCGTGAGATGGCCTGAAAATAGCCATGATCAATCTCCTTGTTTTAGTGCCTCATGGCCCGCCTGTGGTCTCTCAAGCCGATCTCACCACGGCGCGGATGGAGCTCGATTTGAAAAGCGTCAAGCACGCTTTCGCACCCGCCGCACAGTGTCGGATACCCAGTGTTCGCGTCGAGAAATTCACCACATTGTGAGCAACACGTCCCGTCCAACATCATTTCAGCATACTCACCCATCATTCATTCTCCTTCAGCAAGGGCGGCGTCTATTATGGCTTGCCAACACACTAAGGCCTTGCACTCGCCTAAACTTATATTCAGCCGAGCCCTAACGCCCGCAACATGCATATCTGGTGTAGGCTCACGCATAGCCTCAAGGGCAGCGCGCATTTCGATGCGTATGGATTCCTTACCTTGATCCGAAAGAAATTCCCATGGACCATGCTGAGATTGCCACGCGGCAATTGCCATCTTCTCAATCATCTCGCCCATGTCACTTCTCCAAACTGATCGTATCGACCACACGGCCGGTGTCTTCGTCATCTGGTCCACCCGCAGGCACCAATGCCCGCAAGAAGTCCACCTCCTTCTGCGCGGCGTCCCGAAACAACTGACGCCCTCTGCCCTCGCCAAACACAGAGCGGCCCAACCAAAAGAACAAAACATGCCGCGCGTCATAGAATGGCGTATTTTGGCAGTCATCGACCTTAGTAGCCTCCGCCACAGGGCAGCCGAAACAGTGATCATTCGGAATCACGAACATCCTGCACAAAGCGCAATCGTCGCTATCGCAGGACGCCTCCAACGGCGATGCTGCAGCAACATTGCTCTCCCAGTGCGAGATGGATTCCTGCAGTGCGTAGTATGTTTTCTTGTCCATCAATCTTGTCCTTCCCTTGCACGCGCCTCGAGCGCCTTGTGATCCAGGCCAGGTATCAAAATCTCCGCGAGTTCCTTGGCCTCATTGAAGAACTTCGTGAATGCTTCTTTGGTCATGGTCGCCATGGCAATCGATTCTGGCTCATAGACGAACACCAAGCTTTCGGTTGCCTCGAAAAACAAGTGCTTCGACGACATCCTGCGGAGAATAGAGACAGTCTCTTTGGTGACTGCCGACCGATCAAATGACCAAACATGGGCGTGGCCGGTCTTGTAGAGTAGCCACGCCCTAAAATGTTCTGCGTCCCTGACATGCACCGGGCAATCCTCTGGGAGGTTATCGAATACTTCCCGGAGCCACGCGAAAAAATAATTCAGCTGCTTGTGTGATCGCGGCTGCGTTGTGGTCAGCTTGACGTGGGCGCCTACCCTATAGGTGTCATCCAGATCCCGGATGTAGTTCGGTGCACGGACCTCAAATTTGCCCTTGCCCAGATAAACCGAGTAAACGACCCGAGACACGACTAGTCCTCCAGTTCCAACTTGATGCGCTTGCGATTCGCGTCATCCAAATGATCGAAGACCCGCTCGGTCGCGTCGGGCACATGCGGATAAAGCTCTTCGCGTACCTGGTCCATGATTTCGTCATGGTCCTCAAGTGTGACGCAGGCCATCAGGCGGTTCTCTATCTCTTCTCGATAGAGCTCCAGGTCGAACCCAGATTCTCCTGGGCCTGGAGTTTCTGATACGCAGCCAGGAGCAATATCCTCAACACCCTTCGTCTGTTCTTTCGGCGTTTCGTCCGCAATGGGAGGCCCATCATCTCCACTCGCCTCAAATACGACCTCGACGCCGGCCGGATCGCCCGCCGGTGTTTTTTCCACCATCTTTTCTGGCTGACTGTCTTCCTGTTTTCCCTCATGCTTGCTGCCTTTCTCTCGACGGTCCAAACACTTAGGAATGGGGCCCGGACCACTTTGGTCGACCTCTTGAACATCGACGTCAACGATGTCCTCGCTGGGTGCCGCCTGCTCGGGCGTTGCCTCCGAGTCCGTTGGCTCATCAAACGGCGACGGCGGAGTCTTGGGAAGAACGGTAAGCGGAATTGCATCCTCAATACCACCCAGATCCCCGCGTTCGTATTCGTCAGGCTCCATGATGCCGGAGAAGCCAAAAGCATACCGCGCACATTGAATGGCCGCTTTGTGCCGAAGCATGCGCGTCGGCCACTTCTTCCAGGGATCTGTGCCACGTTGGCATTCGTTGAGATACTCTGTAATCACCGTCGGCCGGCTGCGGTCCTTACGATAGACCGTGCATGTGACCGACACGATGTTGCCGCCGTCAAACACATCATCGAAATGAATGCCATCCATGGCAGGATGCGAGTTCATTAAGTTCATCCAGCCATCAATACCGACGATCGGCTGTACGCCTCCACCCTTCTTTGGGAAGGCATAAATCTCTCGTGTGATCGGGTTGAGATTGTACTTGTCGGCCACCATCAAGAAGGCCGCCAGCTCCTCTTGCGTCGCATCCGGACTCATTATGGTCCGCTCAATCGTGCGTTTGAATGCCACTGGGTTCATGCCGTACTGATCAGCCATCGAGCGGATCAACGAACGGCTCTCCGGCTGCTCTGTCGGCAATGAAGCCGGTGCGCTTTGTTCTATCTTCGTCATGTCTGCGCAATCTCCTCTAATCTGAAATGGTTACTTCGCTTCTTTGGTTTCGACGACTTCCCAGCCCGGACCTTCAACCCCAGCCTTCGCAGCATTGTTGCACAGCCGCTCAACTTCCGCAACAATCTTGTCGTCTTTTGACCAGTGATCGAGAGCCTTCTTGTAGTTGGTGACCTTGGCCCGCCTCACGACCTGGAAGGACACGGCACTGCGGTTGCCGCCCCGCTTCTTGCCGCCGACGTTCACGGGAGTTTCAGGAATGCTGACCTCGGAAATATCCCGCTTCCCTGCCTGGACCTCCTCGACCTGCTTGACCATCTCCGCCTGAGCCCTAGCCTCCTCAGCGGCGTTCCATTTGGTGAGCGCAGCTTTCACCTTGCCGTTCCAGTCGTCAGCGATCTTGATCACCGGCTTGTAGGCATTATCGACAGCGCGGCCGGCCTTCAGGTGGGGAGCCTTCTCCTCTTTGTACGCGTCTTCCAAGCCCTTCTTGGCCGCCCGAATCTCCCCCACATAGTTGCCGACCTTGTCCGCCCAGGTAGCGTCCTGCTTTTCCTCTGGTGTCTTGAGATGACTGCGGACAGCCTCAATCAAGGCGCTCAGGTTCTCCTTGAGCAGCTCGAGACCTTCCGGGGGCTTGTTGTCACCGATCATGGCTGCGGGCTTCTCATAGGCTGCTTCATCGGGCCAAGAAGCCCCGGTTGTCACAACGTGCTCATAGATGTTGTACGCAACTGGGCTCTCACAAAAGAAGGTCCAACGACGCGCCAGGGCATCACCAGAGAGCGAATACGCCTCGGGCTTGCGCCCGCTTTCAGCGCTGAAACCCAATAGGCAAACACGTTGGCCACTCGATGAATCTATCCAGGTCGCGATGGGCAACAGAGGGCCATCCTTCTTCATCCGTCCGCGGTAGAATCCGCTCTGAACAGTCTCGTCTACCTGCGGGCTTTTGCCATTAAGCTTGTCGAACCACCATTGAAATTCGGGATTCATTGGTCTCTTTTCCTTTGTCGGGTTGGTGCAAGGACGTAGCAACTTGGATCGCCACGGTCAATATTATTGATGGACTACTTGCTCTCAATCGCTTTCCCCTGCTCTATGACTTTGCAACGAATTTCATCAAGATCAACTTGCCCTGTCAGATATTGAATTAGGCGCTTTGTTTGCCATTCGCGCTCGGCGATCCCGGCGGCGGCCCCGGCGGCCCCGGCGGCGGCCCAGGCGGCCCCGGCGGCCCCGGCGGCCCTGGCGGTGGCCCAGGCGGCCCTGGCGGCCAAGGCGGCCCTGGCGGCCCTGGCGGCCAAGGCGGCGCTGGTGGTGGCCTCGGCGGCCCCGGCGGCCCAGGCGGCCCCGGCGGCCCCGGCGGTGGCCCAGGCGGCCCTGGCGGCCAAGGCGGCCCCGGCGGCCCTGGCGGCGGTGGTGGTGGCCCAGGCGGCCCCGGCGGTGGCCCAGGCGGCGAATTCGGCGTCGGCAGTGG
>Ga0224503_10000747_pt1 | contig 9805 bp, 13 predicted proteins | sample SF_Oct11_sed_USG_2_FD_169106 | JGI IMG/M metagenome (GOLD analysis project Ga0224503, IMG submission 169106) | Sediment microbial communities from San Francisco Bay, California, United States - SF_Oct11_sed_USGS_21 | ecosystem: Environmental > Aquatic > Marine > Sediment | place: USA: California...
CATGCTGCATGTCCCATCAGAACCACAGCTGCATGTTCCATCAGAACTGTGCATATCAGTTCCACAAGTACAAGAAGGGCCACAAACACATGGTCCTTCCTCTCCTGTACATGTACACGTACCATCAATGCCACAGTTACAATCTCCTGCACAATTACAGGTATCACCGGACATTCGTTGTTGAGTTACTGTCGGAGAAAATTCAGAATCTGGTTCTTCATATGCTTGTCGTCCTCCGGGAATCTCAGAACATAGTCTGTCTCCACAAACTAGATCTTTTGTCTGTGAGCCATACTTTGATACTGATACTCCCTGTCCCTTTGCAGCCTCAGCGTCTGAAACGATGTCAGTAGATGTCACAATGGATGTCGTCAAAAGTATTGTGATAGTTAATAGTACTGTTAACAGTCTATTCATGGCAAAAAATATGCATCTTTGTTATAAAAAATCAAAGTGCTAATCTCAAGAATGGTTTTGTCCATGGTACAAACTTCGATTTCATTAATGGAAATCATGTTCTATCTTAAAAGACAAAAATACATAACTAAAAATAAATTGAATTTTTCCTTGTATACTATACTACTTGTCAGCGTATTCATTTTGTTTGGAATGTCTTCCCAATCTGTATCAGCTCAAGAGATACCCTCTTGGATAAAGAACACTGCAGGATGGTGGGCTGAAGACAAGATAAACGAGAATGACTTTGTAAATGGAATCGAATATCTGATCCAAAATGAAATCCTAAAAATCCCTCAAACACAAATCTCAAAAACTCAAGAATCCCATGACATTCCCCCCTGGATAAAGAACACTGCAGGATGGTGGGCAAGGAATCAGATTTCTGATACAGACTTTGTAAATGGAATTCAGTATCTGATTTCACAAGAGATAGTATCAGTTACAAATCCCAGTCAAGCATTGAGAGAATCAACAATTCAAAAGATCGGGACTTTTGATATTTCAAAAGCTGGATCTGTTGAAGGGTATGACGATGCCGCATTTACGATAATAATGTTCAGCGATTACCAGTGTGAAAAATGTGCCTTGTGGTTCCAGCATGAAAAAAACCTGCTTACAGAAGAGCTGATTGATTCTGGCAAGGCAAGGTTCTATCATCTTGACTTTCCATTTCTTGGAGAGGACTCGTTTCTAGCTTCAGAAGCTTCTCACTGTGCCAATGATCAGAACAGATATGCAGATTACCAAAAAATTCTATATGAAAAACAAAATGGAATAAACAACGGTTGGGCAAGCCATGACTCACTTGTCGGATATGCCGCAGACCTCGGATTGGACACCAAACAGTTTGACAGTTGCCTGTTGTGGGATAAACACAAACTGCAGGTACAACATAACAAGGAAGTAGGTTCGTTTCACGGGGTGGTTGGCACTCCCGTATTTTTCATAATTAATTCAGAGGACATAATAAAGAAAATAACGGGTTCGCAACCTCCAATGATATTTCAAAAAGTCGTAGAAGAGCTAGAGTCAAATTGACATTTGTAGAAAAACAAGTCCTTGCACTACGAGTTGTTTTTATGAACATCCGTTACATTTTTTTGGCAATTATCATCTTCTTTTCGCTTTGTCTCCCGCTTCTTGCGGTTACGGAATTTTTGTTTCTAGAACCCTACGTGTTTTTTTATGTTCCAATTTACCATCTTCCAAACTTTCTTTCAATTGTGATTATCTCGGCACTTACTGGTCTTGTTCTTAGTATGTCAGTATACCGAATCAGATTTTTGCAGGCAAGCACTAAAAAACTAAGATCTGGACTGCTTGGTTCTATTTTAGGGGCGGGAGCTGGAGCATGCTGTGGTGGTGTAGGCGTTGCACTGATTTCAATTTTTGGCACTGTTGGCATTGCTGCCACTACATTTCTAACCAATCTTGAGATTCCTTTGCGTTTGATATCGATAGGGATTTTGATATTTACATATCTCATGATAGTCAAAGATCTCAACAGAGAATGCAATCTTAACTTTGATGTAAAAGAAAGATAGTCTTCTAATATGTGAAAAAGAGACCACTTTACATATTTGAAAAAGAAGTAACAAACGTCTAGGAATTGTTTACGATAAAATAATTTTAACCAATTCTCCCATTGAATTTTGGCAGATCTGCTCAACCCTCTCCATCTTGTACATGATCAAGTTTACATTTTTATCAATAAATGAATAATATGCTACTAACGAAATGAAAAGATGCCCCCTATGTCAAACAAAATATAATGATATGGCCAAAGTTTGTCCATTAAGACATTGTTCTAACTGTGGCTCATTGAAATTACAGTCTCATAAAAAAAGGAGTTTTCAAACATCTCGAGCAAAACAAAATTTTGCCTTCATTTTACCACCTTTGGGCTTCTTTGTCTTAGTTTATGGTTATCTGTTTGTTCAAGGCGATTTGATTCCCTTTCTCAGCATTGTAGCAGTTTATTCCGTATTTTTTATCGGTATTTTATTTAAAATTACAATAAAAAATATTGATTGCAAGGAATGCAATGCGAGAAATTTTCCGTTTGTGAGTAACGTCACCATCAATTTAGACAAACTAAATGGTGATTTGATTGATAAGGAGGATCTAACAAGAAAAATTGCCAAGACAGTTCTTGAAGGATTATCAAAGGAACAGAAAAAACACAACAAAAAAGATATCCTGATAAGAATAGCAGGTGCAGTTTCGCTGGTAGCTATTGCGACACTTGGAACTTTCTTTGTAAATCCAGATGATGTCTTGCTAGGGGAAATTGTTGATTTGATAAAATCATTTCAGTAAATGAGAGCACTGTCATTTCTTTTCAGAAAACCAGATCATGCTGAATCTTGATATCATATTGCAGTTTATTGTGATTTGTCACTCTCATGTTTTTGGGATTCTTCCATTTTGCGAGAACATGCAAGCATTTCCTCTGACATGTGTTTGTCTTTTGTCTTGTTGTATATGGGACATGTCTCATCTCATTCTTTTGGACCTGGAGATTCTGACATCATATAAAATACAACAAAGAATACCTTGTTTTTTAAAAAAATTAAAAAAATTTGTGAAATGAGGGATTGATTTGCTTTTAATACTTTAACGACGTACAATATCATATAGTATGGTTTTTAAAAAATGTGTCCATTGTAGCAGGGAATATGAAAGCCTGTTTGATGGGCCCACTTGTTCGTCTGAATGTGCAGTGGAAACATTATCCACAATTGAGGTAAATAGTGGTTAATCGTAATTTCCCAGAATTTTGTACCCCTCAAGTCAGCGGACATCACGTGGAATCTCTCAAAAACTATGCTTTGCCTGATTTTATTTTGTCACTTGTCGCAAAAGAATGCGATTCGGATCTTGCAAAAAGGGGAAGAACTGACAAAAAATTACACAGCATGAATGAGGAATCCCTCGAGTTACTGTACCGAGTATTTGTAAAATGTGACAAAAACGAGTCAGGAGAGTATGCCAGGTACAGATTTTATGCGTATGTTGCCAGCATGTATTACAAATGCGAAGTCTTGATCAACGAGATATTGCCTGGAAAGTCAGGAAATAATTACAAGGTTCCCGTAGCGGTAAAAAGTAACGGAATGTACATTTCAATTGCAGTAAACAAGGACATTGGAAAGCAAGTGAACAGAAGAGATACAACAAAATTTTACCACATGGTAGATGACATCAAAAACGGAGAACAGGGAACCATGCTGACTGATGCAATTTATGCTTCCTCTGTAGGATTCAAAAGGAAATCATTAGTTGAAATTGAAAGGTTAAGTGCAGCAAGGAACAATGACGATCCTGAAAACAAACTAAATTTTAAAACGGCATATTTTGAAAACGATATTTATTCGATGACCTAGTGTTTAACAGATTCATTTCAAAGCAGGTGAAAAGTAGATCATCAAGTTCTATTCTGTTCCTTTTCAACTCAAAGAACTTAAGACTATGGAAATTTTAAGTAAAGAGTTTCCGTGCTGATGTCCACTATCGTTATAACTGCTCAATTCATAATTATCACATGGTTCACAAAATAAAATATTTTGAAGCTGATAAATTGAAACCGGGCATATTTCTTCAGGATGCAGTAAATGACTTTCTAGCGGAAAAAGATGAAAAAATCATAGCAGTTCACCCCGTTATGGAAAAAACATTGCTGGTTCACTACAAGGAATAATGACCATCTTCCATCATTTTCATCTTGATGAAAAATTGGACATCCAACGCTGTTTTGGTTTTGAATAACATGAATGATTCGTCAAAGATTAAGGGTCGAAGAAAAATACCTTCGTGTCAAGACCGCAAATCTAGAAGTCATCATTGATGTTACGGACTCGCAAAATAAAAGAACAATCACGCAAATATTAAACATGTTTTTACAAAACGATTCTTTTCTTCACGTTTTGTAATTCTTAATCACGTACCATAAACTTGCATTTTTTAATGTATTTTTAGAATGTATTTTCAAGTTAAGATTTATCGAATTGATAATTTCAACAAATACTCAAGACTGACTGTTATTGTGACAGATGTGTTTGCTTGTTTTTTCTTGATTTTGAATATCTATATAGATTATCATGATAGATGTATACTTGGACATTAAAATTTATAGAAAAATAGTAAAAAATATAGCAATTCAGGCATGAAACTGCAAAATTCACCCGGTATATATCACAGAAAGATGCCAACTAAAGCATGTTAAAAGAACTAATACAAAAAATGAAATTTGGTTCTTGCAAAACCAAAACATCTGACGATGTTAATGCATTTGAGGAATCTGGAAAAAAGAAACCAGGGGACATAGAAAAATAAATGGCATATCGCTGCAAGCATTGCAATTTTAAGTGGAATGCATGGGAAGACGATTTTCAAAGTGTGCTTGTTCATGAAAAAACCCACCTCAAGAATCAAACGGAAAAAATGAAATGAAATATCAGTGCAAACAATGTAATTTTAAGGAGATTGGAACTTTGAATACTTTTGATAAAGTACGTGAACATGAGAAAATTCATCTGGGAAATGACAAATTAAAAACATCAGGGATAAAAATAAAATAATGTCTATTCGCTGTAGAGTTTGTAATGCTTCAAAGACTGCAAATGCTGATCAAATGAATAATGATGGCAAGTGGGAATGTGATACGTGTGGTAATCTGCTTGACGCAGATGGCAAAGTTACTCAATCATAAATGATTTGATGTTTATTCTAATTCCAGATAATGAGAATAATAATTAGTGTGCACTAACTTTAGATTGACTTAATACAAATAAGGTGTGGCAAACATCATGAGAATCAACTCTTGTAGAATATGCGGATATGGCATGGACGTATATCAAAATTGCCATATTTGCAAAGAAGCAATCGAGTTTGTTTGCCATAAATGCAATGCCGTCACGGACAAGGAAATTCATTCCAATTGTATGACTCAAGACGTGCTCATTAGGATGCAGAAAAGTTTTTGACGATTTTACAAAAGATTGGGGAAATAAAATTAATCTGTCGTAATTGTAACGCATTAAAATTTGCAACTGATGACGTGACAGGTGAAATTACTTGCTCCAGATGCGGTTGCGTATTTTCAGAAAATTCTGAAGACAGGGGAATGGGACGCAGGAACTTTTCAGGCATTGCTGACAATACAAGAACGGGCCCGGGCCTGTCACTAAAAAGACACGACAAGGGTCTTTTTACGATAATCGGGGCACAAGACAAGGATTCCGTTGGCAAATTGCTTTCTGCAAAGACTGCCCAAACATTTGGCAGATTGCGAAAATGGGACAGTAGGTCACAGAAAAAAAATTCAGCAGACGGTAGTCTAATACTTGCGCTTCAGGAACTGGACAAAATACAATCAAAGTTGGGACTCTCAGATACCGTAATTGAAAGAGCGTCTCTTTTTTACAGAAAAGCCTCAGAGAAGGGCCTTATTCGTGGAAGAACAGTAAAATCGATGGCTGCGGCATGCCTGTATGCGTCATGCAAGGATCTGGAATACAGCAGAACCTTGACGGAGATTACAGAACAGTTTGCAGTGCATCGAAAGGAGGTTGCAAGGTCATATCGTATTCTGTTTACAGAATTAGACTTCGTGGTCTCCATAGTGGATCCAATAAAGTCCATCACCAAAATTGCAAGCAAGATTGGAATCAACGAAAAAACAACACGCAAGGCAGTGCAGATTCTAAACGCAGCCCAAGATGCAGGAATCGTAGCTGGTAAGAACCCTGAAATTATTGCAGCAACCGCAATTTATGCGGCATGTGCCATAACAGGTGAAGCAAAATCACAAATTGCAATATCAGAAGTTGCAGGTATCAGCACAGTTTCAATAAGAAACAGAATTCTGGAATTTAAAACAAAACTAGGTCTGTTTTCCATGATGAACTGACTGTGAAAAACCAGGATGGAAAAAATTTGCAACATGCTATAACTCATACCAAAAATAAAATTACATCACATAGTAATGTGAACAATCTACGAATATCCCCTAAAGGTACCAACATTCCAGGACACCATCGAGAATGTGAAGAAGGAAATTGTTCTCGATTGATTCCATGTCCCTATGTCAGATGCCAAGAACATCGAACCGATATGGCAATAAAGGATTGGACTGTACAGGATGTTGAACCATGAAAAGTATGTCAACTCCACCTGCAGAAGATTACGTGATGAAGAGTGATTCTAAAATAAAATTATCTGAGGATGATTTTGTTGTGGTTGGAATGAATTACAACTATTACATGATTCCAAGACTGGCGTATCCACAAGACGATCTCAAGGCCTAAAAGAGCAAATCCTCAAGAATCAGAAAATGATTGAGGATCTAAGGTCAGTTTGGAATAACGGAGTGCATGGAATGTTTGCAGACGATGTTGCAGGGATAATGGAGAAATATTTTGGCAAAAGAATCGAATGATAAATCACGTGCTACTGAAGGTGTAGAATTAAAGACAAGGGTTGTTTTACTTAATACCTGTATGAATTGTGCCAATAAATTCAAACCAGTAAACAGCATGATGTTTGAAACGTTATGCGATTCGTGTCTGAGAGAGAAATAAAATCCAATTGAGAAGATATTATCAGACGGGATGATTTTTGACTTAAACCAAATCAAATCAACCTGTAACAAGATGACATATTCACTTTTGGGTTAGAACCTGTTCTTCTTTACATTCTTTACAACAAAATACTTGTAAAAAGATAAACTTGCTTCCGTAGATCTCATATTTTACATTTACAGTTTCATAGGATCATGTTTGAAATCTTCATTTCTCAGTCAGGATGATTTGCCAATACAATGATTACATGGGGAAAATCCTTCCTTTATTGCACGATCAAGCGTGTCTGGGACAAAGTAGGATTGTTCTTTCTTTTTTACGTAATAGATCTTGCATTCATGTTTTTTCATGGCCAGATGATGTACGGTCATGCCTGATTTATCGCCCATATACCCCGGCATGGTGCTACTTGCCGATCTCCAAGAGAATGTTCTCGTCTTGCCATTGAATGTTCTCTAAATCATCAAAGTTATCTTTGATGTTTTGCTCAAACGTTTCAGATGACTTTTTAAACTCATCTTTATCGTAAAGGGCAAATGTGGAGTAGTGATTATTTTTTGCTTTCTTTACAAGACTAGATAAATCAGATGTTCTGTTATGTCCGAATACGCGGGTATTGACAATTTTCATATCCGCCTTTTTTACGGCATATTGCAATTCATCAAATTCAAACAAACGATCCTCAGTCTCTTTAAACAAAGGAAAGTATTGCCCCCAGATGTTTCTGGAATTTTGATCTAGTAATCGTGTGTAGATAAATGCATTGCCATCATCTTTGAGGCATCCACATACCTCAGCTAAAAACCTCTGTATGTCAAAATGATGTATGGCATTAAACGTTACAATGCAATCCATCGAATCGTTTTCTAAAGGCAACTTATTGGCATTGCCAGGTCTGGCACAAAAATTCAACATGTCGTTGCCAATCAAATAACTCTTCAGATGCTTGAGCATGTTTTCATTGTAATCGATGCAGTGAAGATAGCAATCATCTTGTAAGCATTTTAAAAGTTCCAAAGAGTATCTCCCATCGCCGCAGCCTACATCGGCCATATTGATTCCTGATTTTTCTGACAGTCGATTTTTTATGTGCTGTATGTGGTCAAAATCAGTCATTCTCAAATCTTTGTACTTTGAAGCAATTTTTGAAAAATGACTACTTGCAATATTTTCAGCAACCATTGCTTCATTCTTCATGGTCATAATGAAAATCCCCATGTGAGTGCAACTACTGAAACCGCGCTGGAAAGATAAAACGAGTAGTACGTCCGCCTGTACCTTGGCCTCATCTATGCAATCACCGTTTTTTTAATTTCAGCAGTCTTGCACAGGCTAATCAAACAATCATGACAGAGATATTCACCGGACGTATTCTTGCAACCGCAATCACATGTACACGTATAATCATTCATTAATTGAGCCCAGAGAGACTCGAGTTTGTATTGCTCTGAATTGAACTGCATTCCAAAAAATCATTCTACCTTGGATGGATCAGTCCGTCCTATAAAGGGGTGTAATGTCTCATGGAGTATCTTTTGTTATTTTTCATGATTTTTTTTTGAAGATTATTGTCTAAATGTGAAAAAACTTTTCAAAATTATCAACTACGATCAGACTTTCTATCGGCAATTAATCGGTAGTTTCGGAAAAGTTTCAACAAAATCTCCGAATTGATACCGAATTGATAGTTCATTCCACCGAATTGATAATTGCTGTCTCCGAATTGATAGTTCATTCCACCGAATTGATACCGAATTGATACCGAATTGATAATTGCTGTCTCCGAATTGATAGTTCATTCCATCGAATTGATAAAAAATATCAGAAAAACAGTTGGTTACAACTGCTCTTCTAACATCCGTGTCTGTTTTCTGTGCTGTTGTCGTTTCTCTTTTTGTAATGGTTATACAACCACAATCCACCAAAGATTGCAATCATCACTACACAAAAAATTACGACGGCCTTCACAATTCCAGAGTTTCCAGCAATGTTAACTCCTTTCACATCCTTGAGATATTTCTTAAATTCTTCAGGCCTTTCCTTGAACTGTACAAAATTCTTCATGCTGCTTGCACGATAGGTTCTAGGTTTTTTGTCAGGTCCCCTTTCTCTGCTGCGAGGTTTTTTCCCAGCTAAGACGTTTTCAGAGTTATCACAACTTTCAGATACGCTTTCAACAACTTTGTCTTCATCCATCATCATATTACATCACCTCCCCTGGCTATGATGCTACCAGAAATGATTTTCTTGATTGTCTTTTTGTGGAGTTTTAACACTCCATTTTCTCTAATCTTTTTTTGCAACGAGATTAGATTGCTTCGTGATATTCCAAATCTGTGGGAATCTCTTGGTCTAATCTCAAGTATCTTCTCTTTCAAATTATCGTAGACTGTACAACTCTCCGAGTCCTCAAAAACACCTAACACATTGGCAGCGTCAAGGTTTGCTACCTCCTTTCCGACATATTTTATCTGATTTTTGCCTATTTTCATGCGTAATCTGGACAACAAGCCATCATTCCCATCTGACTTTGTCTCGATGTAGTAATTGTGGAAAGTATGCCAATTGAGTTTAGAAACTAACCTTGACTATCCAAATAATCTAAGTACCAAGAAAAAGAAACTGCAAAGGTATACATGAATGATAGGGAAATAACAGATATGACTAAGAAATTACCAAGGGGACATAATATTGGTGGCAGCGCTAAACAGAAAAGACGCAAAGAGCATAAACAAGAATCTAACAAAAACTAAGTGTTACTTTCC
>Ga0224503_10000748_pt1 | contig 9794 bp, 5 predicted proteins | sample SF_Oct11_sed_USG_2_FD_169106 | JGI IMG/M metagenome (GOLD analysis project Ga0224503, IMG submission 169106) | Sediment microbial communities from San Francisco Bay, California, United States - SF_Oct11_sed_USGS_21 | ecosystem: Environmental > Aquatic > Marine > Sediment | place: USA: California...
ACGCAGACGCGACTCATTGCGGCAACAAGTCGACTATTTGCTGCAATTGTGGGTACTTGCGCCGTTTTGGTTCTTCGAAGAATTCATGCATCGGTGCATTATATAGAAATAGCTCCTGACGGATTCCTGGGGAACGTTGATTCTCAATTCTGAATGTCCGCGTGTCGGTGGTTCGATTGCGCGCGCCCGGTATACAATTGCGGTATGCGATTGGGTAATTGCAGGGGTGGTTGTATTTACAATGACAGTCAGAAACGCAGATATAAGGAATTACCCATGGCTACCGGCACTGTCCATGGCGCTCCTGGTTTTTGGCAATGGCTGTAACGCAACGGAATCCACGCGAGTCGAAGGCGCGATGAGTGAACGGCCCGAATCAGCAGAAACGCGGTCCGGACAGGTGGACATTGCCAAACGTGACCTGGCAAAACGACTGTCCATATCTATTGACCGGATCAACGTGGTAGATGTTCGCGAAGTCACCTGGCGCGACGGTAGCGTGGGCTGTCCGCGTCCCGGCATGCTGTACAAGCAGGTGCTGGTCAACGGTTCGCTTATCATCCTCGAAGCGAACGGCGTCCGCTACGAATACCATTCCGGCGATGGCCGGGGTCCATTCTATTGCGCCGATCCGGAGCCGCCCGTGCCACCTGATGCGAACGGATTCGGCAAGACCTGACACGCTGGCGCAGAACAACGATCCCGGCAAACCGCGACGAAGAATGTCGGCAAAAAGAAAGGGCGCTCCGACAGGAGCGCCCTTCCCGGTCTTGCACTTACAGACAGTCTAGCGGTTGTCCACCTCGACAGTGGTGAGACCCAGCAGTCCGCCGGGACCCGTGTGCGAGATGGCACCGAAATGCCACTGACCTGCCGCAGCGCCAGTCCAGCTGATGTCGACGGTGCCGGTGGCGCCCAACGTTGCCTCGGCCGGCGCCAAATCGACCGACATGTTGCCGCCTGGCGTCGCCGATACAACCCAGGAATACAGGTCGTAATCGGAATCGCCCTCCGGCACTAACCAGCCGTGCACATAGATCGTCCACGTGCCGTCGGCCGGCAGAACGATGTCGATACTTTCGTCTGTTCCGGCGTTCGTGCTGCTACCCGCGAACCCTGTAGGTCCGAACAGGAACAGGTCGATATCGACGCCCGCCTCGGCTGCCTCCGGTGGCATGCGGAAACGAAGCAGCGCAGCGCCGGATACCGAGAACGAGTACGAATCGCTGAATCCATCGCCAGGATCGAAGGACTGATCGGGGTCCTGCAGCACGTTGCCGCTGGATACAGTCGCCGCCTCGAGTCCGTGGGCTGCAGCGCTGTAGCTGCCGGTGTAGCCGAAGTTGACATCAAAGCTCGCGTTGCCGGATTCGCCGGACCCGCTGATTGCCTCCGGCGCCTGGAAGAGCGTGGCTTTCACGGCGATCGGACTGCGAACCTGCAACAGGCCGTTGTTCGCTACCCACGTCAGCGACCCGAACCGCCATTCGTCTACCGGTGCCGAAACGTTGGTGATGGTGACGTCGTAAGAAGCACTCATCCCGGGCTTCAGCCGGATGCTGGACGGGGAAACGGAAACGGTGTACCCCGGCGGGGCTTCGATCTGCGGAGTATACGTGCGCCAACCATTGTCCTTCGCGACGCTGGTCACGACACGGCTGACTGTGCGAGTCCCCGCAAGATCATCGATACCGATGGACGGGTAGTTGAGGCCGCTGGCGTCGGTCGGGACGCCGACCGAATCGAGAAAACCACAAGTGGCCGCGGGATCGCCGAATAAGCTGCGGTCCGCTTCGCACAGGTAACCCAGGTAATCGAAGAAACCGGCATCGTAGGCGAGCCCGGGTTCGAAAATGGAGCCCTTGTTGGCTTTGCCGCCCGGGTTGACGTGCCCGGCGCCCATGTCGAACGGGTCGGCTTCCGCCATGCCGTCTTCCTTATTGACGTCCTGGTAGGCGGTCGTCATCAGCGCCGACTTGGCCATGGCAGGAGTCCAGTCCGGATGCGCCTGCTTCAGCAGTGCAAAAAGGCCGGCGACGTGCGGGCTCGACATCGAGGTGCCGGAAATCGCCTGGAACAACTGCCCCTGCGGGTCGGCTTCGTAGTTCACCGGCGAATGGCCCGCGAGGATGTTCACGCCCGGCGCAGTCACGTCCGGCTTGATGATATCGCCGGACAGGCGGTTCGGGCCGCGTGACGAGAACCCGGCCATCCACGGTGCCTCGATCGGCGTGAATACGCCGCCGTTTATCTGTGCGACCGGGGCCGATGCAGTGTCGATGTAGTCCTTGATGACCAGACCATCGGTATTGTTGATGTGCACGGACGGCACGAAATGGAGATCCGTGTTCTGGGTTTGCCCGTCGTTTTGATTGAACAGGATCATGCCGGCGCCGCCCGCTGCGAGCACCGCTTCGCTCTTAGCCACCCGCGCGATGGCACCGCGTTCACAAAGGACGATATTGCCGGCGACGATAGCGGGATCCAGGGCACCTGGATTGCAGAGATTGTCCCCGGCGTTAGCCGCATCGACCAGCGGCAACTCGGCCGTACCGGCGGTTATCGACGCGCCAAAAAATTGCCAGCCGTCACTGGACACCGCCGAGCCCTGGAAGGTGCGGTCCTGGGTGCTTGCGCCGACCGAGGTCAGCCACGGTACCGAGGCTGGCGAACCGATCGTAGCGGCACCGGGACCACTGTTGCCGTTGGATGTGGCAACGAAGACACCTGCGTCCGCCGCGAAAAGGAAGGCGATATCGTCCGGGCCGATGGCGAAATTGCCCGAACCGATCGAGTAGTTTATGACATCGACACCGTCGGCAACCGCCCGGTCAATCGCACCGGCGAGGTCGGAGCCGAACCCGCCGAGCTTGCCGAGTCCCTTGTAGGCGATGATCCGCGCACGGGGTGCCACGCCGCTCACGACGCCGAAGTCGCGGCCGAAGATCGACGCTTCCACGTTGGCATTGCCAGCGGCCGTGGACGCTGTGTGCGTGCCGTGGCCTGAATCGTCACGCGCTGAGTCGAATTCGTCGGGATCAGCGCCAATCAGCGCGCGGTAGGTGGGCATCTCCTGACGTGCACCGAGCAGTTTGTTGTTGCACTCGAACGGCGCATCAGCGGGATTATGGGCCGTGTTGCCGAACTCGCAGGGCACACCGAGGCCGAGATCCGGGTACGTGCCGTCGTCGGCGAATGACGGGTGTTCCGGCCAGATGCCGTTGTCGATGATGCCAACGATGACGCCTTCGCCATCGTATCCCTTGCTCAAGGGTCCGCCGGGGTCGGTTAGTCCCAGGAAGCCGGGCGAGTTATCCGTCATCGGCTGGAGGAGTTCGTCGGGTAATACCCGGACGACGCCGGGCTGCTTCGCCAGCTCCTTCGCCGCGTCATAGCTGAGTTTTGCAGCAAAACCGTTTACCGCGTATTTGTAATCATGCAATTTGTCGCTGGCCTTGCCGCCGGCGCCTGCAAGCGCCTCGCCGTGGCTTTTCTCAAGAAACCGGGCGTACTTCTTCACGTGCGCGCTGTTCGGATTGATCTTCTTGCCTTTGCCCGGCTTTGTCGCGCTGTATCCCTTGATATCGCCTTCGTATGCGATGACCGGGTCAGCGGCCATGATCGCGACGTACACGCCGTGCGGTGATTCCTGGACCGTACTAACGGGCCCGGCAGCTGCTGCGGCAGCGGCATCTTCGGCTGCGTGGAGGCTCGGCGGAACGCTGAGCACAACGATGACTGCGCACGTGAGTGCCGCCCTGATTTTATCCAGCATTGATGGTTTATCTAGCATTCTCGGAATCTCCCTTTTTATATGCGTCATCCGCATCTCTTACTGCCCCTGGTACCGAGGCTCCGTCGTCTCATCCGCGTTTTCCGCCGGTCGGGCTTTCCCGATTCCACGGTGCCAAGACACGATACGTCTGCATTTACTGACCGTGGAACAGGTGGCCAAATGCTGAAACACTGTTGACGACAGGACGCCTCTTGCGCGCGCGGTTTTGAGTTATGTTAAGCAGAGAGGCTGCTCTTTCTCTGTTCTTACAATTCGCTGCCTCTTCCATCCGGCGGGTCACGCCGGCACGAGAAAACATACGCCCCCAATAAATGATTTTCAATCGCGCCTATGACATCGAACATAACCACGAACGGGTCTGAACATCATGTCATTCGAAGACTATTGTCTGTTTCATACGGAACAGTTACTTGGCACAACCTTTTATATCTGCCTGGAGGTTTCGCCGCTTAGCGCCGCGATGTGAAATGAATTCCTTTATGCCGATGCGCGAGCGGTTTGCGCGGTTACTGCTGCCGGCTGTCGGTCTCTGCCTGGTTGACATGGTGCAACGCAGCAACCAGCCTGCCCGACTGACCGGTGATCGCTTCGCCGGACGATCAATCCAGCGCGTGAAATTTGCGCGGAACCGCTGTGCACCGTTAGGCGCAGTTATGCAAATCAAGCAACGCGCCCCCGGTAACTGGTTGATAAATTAAGCAAGACTCAATCACTTAGATTTCTGAAAATCCGCGTGTCGGTGGTTCAACCGAGGCCGTTCCGCCTTCATACTTGCCGTAAAACTCCTGCCACCGCGTGAGACCCCTGGATGGGGCGCGCCACCGGGAATTCTGGTCGCCAATCAGGGTTGCACGTCTACTTCAATTTTTGTGGCATACATTTCTTTCTTGCGTGGCGCAACTTGAATGGCCCGAGTCGCAACGTGCGACATCGACGCAAGCGCAACGTCGATGCTGCCGTCGGCGTTCCGGTCGTCGAGCGTACTCGTATAGAAGTTCACGGGGTCCGCGGTGACGAAGGCGACGATGAGGGTGGGGCCGATCGGTTCTGACGCAGGCAACTGGAATTCCATCTGTTCGGTAGGAATTCGGAATTCTCCTGCCTTTACGGCATGATCCGCGTGGAAGGAATTTGGGAACAACACGGTAGCATTATCCTGTGAGTCGACGGTTATTACGTTCAGGTAACCGTCAAATGGGATCGTCATACGCAGCTCAACCGGGTCTCCCAGCGTAAATATTTCCTTGTTGGCGCTCATCTCGAAAGGCCGATCTTGTTTGGCAACCATGTCCAGCAACTTCTTGCGATTCGGGCCATTGCCCTCTGCGAGTGGCAGAATTTTCAAGGCGCCCTTAGCTAGTTGCTCGTTGCCGAAGACCTGTGGATTGTGAATTGCCCATTCGTCGACATGCCCGCGTATGTATTCGGCCGCAGAATCGCGCAGTTCGACGATACTCATTGCCCGTGCTTGTTGCGCCGAATCGCGAATCGCATTTGTCAGTCCAATGGTAAATACGCCGCCACTGGTCGTGCCGATCGCTTTTTCACCGTCGCCGGCAGCAGACATCGACACGAAGTTCGAGTCCACGCTTTCGCTGAGTTCCTTTTCGATAGCGAACGTATTGCCTTCAGGCATGCCGGAGTAGGCGAAGGACTTGGTGAATATCGGGTCGCTACCGAGACTGAGATTATCCATCATCACATCGCGTGTTACGGTACCAGAGTGACAAGCGTCGACGATGATCAAAATGTTATTGCTCGGAATGGCATCGATCAGTTTGGCCAGCGTGTCGTCGTTCACGACGCCCGTTAACATACGCCTGCCGTTTTTAGTAACCCGGCGCACGTCATGCGTGACGAGTACTTCGTCGACGCCGTCCTCCTCGTCGCCGTCGAAATCCGGGTTATTGCTGCCGTGGCCGCTATAGTAAAAGACTACGCGATCATCGGGCTCAACCCCATCGCGCAACCAGGTTTTGAACTCCCGCGTGACATTCTTCGATGTTGCCTTTTCATCCATTAGAGTCCGAATCTGCTTGTCTTCGAAGCCCATGATGTTAAGCGTTTCGCGCATGCGCTCGAGATCAAGGTCGATGCCCGGCAAATCGATGCCCGGAACCGAGTACTTCCCGACGCCAACGAGCAGGGCGCGCTGCTCGGCAGGCAGATCCAGGGCGAGGATGAGGAACAAAGCCGCGGTTATCGATGTTGTCAGTTTACGCATGTCAGTGTGTATCCAATAGAAGTCAGTCAATGGGCGGTATGCCGGCAATTTCACGCGCTTCGTTATAGGCATCTTTGGCTTGCGACAGCTGCTCTTCCAGGGCTGCTATGTCTTCACCGCCTGCGACTTTCGCTTCCTCGACTGCGGTTCGGGCGTCGAAGTACGATGTCCTCGTGCGTTGGAGTACGGACTCCTGCGTCGGCTCCCCGTCGCTGCCTTGAGGGTCCAGGGATCGTTCGAAGCCGATCGCGTCCGTTGCGGCGCCTGCAATCTTGGCCCGGTGTTCCTTGAGGAAGCTGGCCAGGGTGGCCAGCGCACGCTTTTCGGACCGGGATTCGATAACGCCGACACCGATGGTCACCGGCATGTAATGGCGCTGCTGTTTGGGCAGGTCATTGTACTCGGCTCTGCGCGCATCGAGCAGGGATTCCATATGCAGTACCTTGTATTCGAGGTTTTCTATTTCGCGCTGCATGGTCCGCCTGACATTTTCACTGGCGTCATCCAGCCGGCTCTTGAGACCTTCCAGAAGGCGGCTGTTGTGCTTGACCGACCGCTCGAGCGACTGTATCTCCGCATAAACGTCCTGGTGAATAGCGGTATCGCGCTCGTAAGCCAGAGCAGATTGCCGCGACATCGGTGGCACCTGCAGCCAGTCTGATTCGCCCACAAGATTGCCGTCCTCGATAGTCGTTCCAGCCCGTATCGAACCAACCGGTACGGAAGCGGTCAGTAGCGTCCGGGCTTGTGCATCCAAGCCGGGCTCTGAAATGTCGAACATGTAAATAACGGACCTATCGGCCCGGCTGCTTTTGGTACTGAGCAGTGAATTCACCCACAAGCCCGCACTCTCGATCTTGAATGCCGTGCCATCTTCGGAGAAATTCAGCCGCCCTTCATAGACGGAATGCGACTCACCGTCGACACAGACATTGGCGCGGCGGAGGATGTTCTCAACCGAGGGGTCTTCACGGACCACTCTGGCGCCGAGATCATCGTCCGGCTTATCAGTGGCTCGCACCTGCTTCGGGACATAGCGATGCATGCAGTCGGCGCCCATAGGCTCGAAGCCGGCAACGACAACGGTGACACATGACAAGCGGTCGTTCAGCGAGTAGGAGGGAGACTCATCGAGCGACACGTGGTAGAGGTCGAAGTCGTATGCCGCCACGTAATGCAGGTCCTTTTGTCCTGACAGGTTTTCGAGAGCCGATGCCGTGATCTTGACGATGCTGTTTAGCAACGCGTAAGCGGCCTTGCCGATAACGATGCCTGGTAGTTCGAACGACCTTTCGATCTGTTCGTCTTCAAATGGCGGCAGGTAGTAGGGTTCGTCCGAGACGATACAGGTATCGTTTAGGAATGCGCGTATTTTGACGCCAGGCGGAAGCTTCCCCGCCACCGCCGGGCGTATGTCCAGCGTGATCGACACGGTCAGCGCGCTTACAAGAGCGAGTATTCCGAGACGCCGATTCACTCCTGAGACTCCATGAGCGAGCGCAGGCGATCGAGGATGGCTGTCCATTCCTGCTTGTCCTCATCGTCATCGATTTTCGCGATATGCCGCTCGATCCGTGGCAGGGCATCGGCGCCGAATCGCCTGTAAAGCAGGCCGGCCTCGAGGAGATCGCTGCCGCGGCAGTGATCCAGGTCGAATAGCCAGAAGCGGGCTCCGGCCGTTTCGTGCTCATGCATGTTGCAGCGCATCTGCGGAGGATCGCCACGCCAGAACAACCGAAACAGATCGTATATCGCCCCTTCGTTTACGGCAAAATAGCTGTGTCCCAGGATGTCCGCGTCGATGCCTGACACGTCGATCGTGTCGACCGCGGGATGGCTGATGATCATACTGCCGGCAAGGCCCGCTCGCGATGCGCCATGAAGGATCCGGGACGACTTCAGTGCGAGGTCGTTCTCCGACGCATAGAGAGTTACGCGTCGCGCCACGTTCGAAACAGCATCGACAGTCTCGAGGAAATAGTCGTGGTCAACATCGGGTGCCGTAAACACTATTTGATCGAAGGTTTGTAACGACTCTTCGCTGCCATACTTGAGCACGTAAGCCTGCAACGCTTCAATCAGTGCCCGATTGCCCATACTGTGTGCGACAAGGTGGATGCGTTCCGCGCCAGTCTCGTGAACGACCCCGTCGAGAAGGCGGGCCAGTTTGCGCCCGCTTGGCCTTACCGCGGCCTCGTCCACGGTATAAGCGGCCGTCGAAGCTCGCGACGGCCAGCTGTACATCATCGGCGTGCCCTCGAAATCAAGATCGTAAGCCAGCTGCGCGGCGCGCCGCGCGGCGTCTTCGAATGTCACGTTGTATCCGTGTATAAAAAGAAAGACATCTTTGGAGGGTGAGCTCTCGATGTACTGGTCCAGTTGCTCGTAGAAGACGTGCTGATCCAGCGCCACAACCGATTGCAGTAAAACGTAGCGGCGCTTCTTCGCTTCCTCGCCGAGCAAATAGGTATATATCGAAAAACGGCTCTCGGTTTCGAGTTCGCCGTATTTGTGCGTCTCGGGAATGCTGACATCGAGGTAGCCGACTTCTAGTTCACCTCGATCGCTGCCATAGTACTGCCCGGGTTTCGAGTTGCCGGTCGGCGCGCGGTTCGTGCCATAAAATACGCGCACTGTCGCGTAACCGTTTTCGACAGCGTAACGCCGCGGATCGTCACCGAGTATGCCGATGTCACGAGTGCGCTCGGCCACCGAGGCAATCCTGGCCTCGATCTCGATCTGCTTGTCCGTCTGCCCCGATTCCTCGTAGATGTCGCGCAGCTCGCCGAGTGTTGTCAGGACGATATCGCTTTGTTCACCGTATAACGCCTGTTCGATGTCCAGCACCCTCGAAATGTATTCTGCGGCACTGTGGAGATCGTCTTGATCGCGGTTGATACCGGCAAGGAGTTCGAGCAATGGCACGAGATCCGGATGATCCTCGCCAAGTGCGCGCACGCTGATTGCAAGCGCCTGCTCGACGTTCTGTTCCGCAGCCTTCAGCTGCCCCAACTGCTGCTGGACTTGCGCGAGGCGAACCAGGGCTTTGACGACTTCCGGCGATTCTGGTCCGAACTCTTCGATTGCGGCGCCGACGCTCCGTTGTCCGAACTCTGCCGCGGCCGCCAAATCGCCATTAACGCGCGCGTCCTCGAATCGCTCATAGGGGCTGAGCATCGAGTCTACCTGGCCACCTGCAGGTACTGCGGTGAGTATTATTGCTGACGCCAGCACTGCGTGCATGACGAATCGAGACACTCCGAAACAGTTCATAGCTGCGTCCGAATCAGACATCTTCTGGTTATTATTTGGCAGCTTGTCCATCCTTATGAGAGATGAACGACGCGCCAATCCCCTCTGACACGATAATCCGCTCGTCTTTTACAGACTACCGCTCGTTTTCCAACCTGTCCACGAGCTGCCAGACATCATACTCGTATGCCAGCTGCAGCGCTTCAAAACGCCAGGCATCCTCCGTCGACAAAAACAGCGCAAGGTAGCTCAGACGAACGTCGTCGGGGATGTCGACGGCCAGAATCTCGCGGGCCGTGTCGGGCAGATGCTCATCTGGGACGACAGACAGCGTCAGCTCGTCCGTTGCTCCGCCATCGCTTAGCTGTAGCGAGTAGACTCCAGGTTGCAACGACACCTCAGACATTCGGATCGGAGACCTGTCGACGTCGGACAGTTCGACCAGCACCTTCCCTGACGCAGAGACGAGTCGCAATTCAAAAGGAGCGATGCCGCCGCGCCACGCCACGCACAGGCGACGCG